>JAEEGL013990670.1_pt1 | contig 12777 bp, 9 predicted proteins | sample 9134231 | NCBI WGS metagenome assembly JAEEGL01 (sample SAMN16246548, study PRJNA631951) | gut metagenome | biome: gut microbiome; feature: rumen; material: fiber-attached | host: Bos | place: Iran: Karaj | collected 2018-10 | reverse complement strand
CTCCTCGGCTTTGCTACACCGCTTCCTCCCCTCATGTCATTGCTGACAGCAGCTTGCGGTTCGCTACACTTGGCGGTAACTACCCGTGGCGGGACTTTCACCCGCTAGAATTGTGCCATGCCCGGCACACGATCAAAATATGCCGGAGGCCCTCCGAGGGCTTCCGGCATATTTTTTTATGAACGGGAAGTCCGTCCTTCGAGCCGCGCGTTCGACGCCCGCACGCTCCCCGCCCGGTCAGCCTTCCCCGCCGCCCGGTCTTTTCCGGCTGTCCCAGTATATCTCCTGGATAGCCCTCATGACCCCGTCCTTGTACTCCTCGGAGTACTGTCCGCAGGTAAACAGGGCGTTCGCCATATCCAGCAGTTCCCCGGCCTCGACCGGAGCCCGTCCGTCTCCCGCGCCGTCTCCGCTTAGCCGCTCGTCGACAGACAGCAGCCAGTTGACGCGGACGCCGAGCACGCCGGCGAGCTTTTCGAAGCCCTGAAGGCTCTTCGGCCTCGTGCGGCCGTTTTCATACGAGTTGACCGTCCTTCTGGTAGTCCCCACCAGTTCAGCCAGTTCGCTTTGATTGAGACCCAGCTTCTTCCTTGCGTCTCTGACTTTTTGTCCGATATTCATTCCCGGATCCTCCTTTAGGTTGAGTTCGGTCTGTCGCGATAATCGGAAACAGTTTTTTTACAAACCCGTCGTTATTTCGGGGAAAAACCGTAATACAAATAAGCTATAATCTTTTCCCGGAGAGGCCTCCGCGGGCCTCCCCGTTCATTTGACAAATGAATATGGAAAGGAAGACCAGACGAAAAAATGGAAAACGCGTCAAGACACGGCCGCGCGGTCAGGATGCGCGGCGACACGCACCTTCATCCCGCGGCGATCGCGCTGTTCGGGGACCGGGTGATCGACCGCTTCGCCGCCGAGCTCGTCAACAGCGAGAAAGCGCCTTCGACGGTCGCCAGCTACCGTCGGAACCTGAAGAAACTGATGCTGTACATTGCGTCGGAAGATACATCCGGCACCGACGGGAAACACCGCCGGCAGTCGGTGCCGGTACTGACGAAAGAGGTGCTGACGGGCTTCAAGCTGTTCCTGATAAACTCCGGGGCGAAAGAATCGACGGTAAACGCGGTCATAACGTCGGTAAACAGACTGACGGCGTTCATCGGCAGGCCCGACCTGAAGCTGCATCCGCTGAAGGTGCAGAAGAAGACATATACCGAGAACGCGATCAAGGCGGAAGAATTCAAGCGGCTCGTCGACACCGCGGCGGCTTCGGGAAACATGCGGCTGTACGCCGTCCTCTTCACGCTGGCATGCACCGGGATAAGGGTGTCTGAGCTGCGCTGCGTGACCGTAGGGGCCGTCGCGGCCGGTGAGCTCAGGATATTCAACAAAGGGAAACAGCGGACGGTGCTGATCCCGCCGGGGCTGCGGGATATGCTCGTCCGGTATATCGCTACCGCGAAAATCCGCCAGGGCGCGCTCTTTCTGACGAGGAACGGTAAGGAGATCGACCGCTCGAACCTGTTCAGGGAGCTGAAGAAGCTGGCCGTCGCGGCGGGAGTGCCGAAGGAGAAGGTATATCCGCACAATTTCAGACACTTCTTCGCTACGAATTACTACCGGCAGAACCGCGGCGACATCGCCGGTCTCGCCGGAGTGCTCGGCCACAGCAGCGTCAACACGACGAGGATATACGTCAACGAGACCCGTGATGAAGCCGTCACCAAGATCATCAGAGCCTGCGCCGAAACTCTCGGCGCGACCCGCAAATCTCCCCCGCCGGAAACTCCTCTCGAACTTCGCGAAACTCCCCCTATGCAGATCTACAAAGCGACAAAACCGCCCAGAATCCACGCTTACATACAACATAATTGACATTATGTTGTAACGGGATTTCGGGTCGTTTTTCTTAATGCGATTGTTTTTTTACTGTTTTTGATCAGGGTCCTGCCGGACCTTAGACAAACGAATACTTTTCGGGTAAAAAAGCAAGCTGATTAGGTTGCCCAATCAGCTTGTTTTATTTATTGCGCCCAAAATTGCGTTTTCCCCGCGGTGGCCGCGTTCCGCGCTTCGAATTTCTATGATATCAGGTGCAATGCCTCTGTTGATTCTGTTGATTCTTTTTACAATTATCCCGTATCTTTACTGAATCACTTTTTATTGCCGAAGATGCACTGTAGCTGAGATTATTAACTTCTCTTTATTATCTCATTAACAAAAAATATTCTCATTTGCTAAAAATGTGTACCGGAAAACTTCATTTGCCCTTTCCGAAATCTTGACAACAAGTGATTACTGTTTTATAATATTTGCATAAACGGCATTTTTTATTGAATTGACGGCTTGGTTTCAGACCTTTCTTCCGGGGTATTTTACCCATGTTTACAACATATTGTCAATTATGTTGTGCTGTCATTTTGGCCGTTTTTTCGTGTTTTTGCGGCCGTGGAGGCGGCGGATGACGGCGTCTGTCCGCTTTCGGGAAACAAATACTTGAAAATATCAAACGGTCATGATATAATAGTTTTATCTCCGGCGGAAAAGACGGTCAACCGCCCCGCCGGGCAAACATTTCCGGAGGTGCCGCTTTGAATTACCTTTTTGATATCATTCTCGTCGCGGTGTTCGGGCTGACGATACTGATCTGCTGCCTGCGGGGATTCATGAGGTCGGTGATAGAAGTTGCGAAACTGATCGTTTCATACCTTCTGGCCCGGATCTTCGGCGGATACGTCACGAACTGGCTGCGTGAACACATCGTGCTCGACGGCCTGAAAGACCGCATAGCTCAGATAATAAAAGACCTGATCGCAAAATACGGCCCTGCCGGAGCGGCGACGGGCGAGGAGGCGACAAAGTTCGACCTTTCCTCCCTCTTCACTGAGATGCCCGAGGAATTCACCGAACTCATCGACAAGAGCGGCGTCAGCCTCGACAGTCTGTCTGACAAGTTCGCTCCGCTGAAGGAAGCCACCGGCGCGCAGCTCGACGAACTCTCCGCGAACATCGCGAAGCCTCTCGTAAACACTATCTCCGCGGTCGCGGGCTTCGTTATCGTGTTTACAGTATCGATGATAGTACTGTCGATCGTCGGCTTCTTCATCTGCAAGATAGTTGATCTGCCCGTGATCAAGGATATCGACAGAGCTCTCGGCGCCGCTCTCGGCGCCGTGGCGGGCGTCGTATACGTGTGGATCATCTGCCTCGTCGTCGGCGCAATAGTCGAGAGGAACCTTCTCGGCGACTCGACGCCGGCGCTCGAACAGTTCGCGTCGAATTCATTCATTCTGAAATTCGTCTGCTCGCACTCGTCATTCGATTTTATAAACCTGGGAAAATGATGCAATTCGTCTGACATGAAGTCATACGTACGTCAGACGCAAAGTGAGAGCAACATCGGACGGAGCGTCAGACGAAAGTCAGACGAAACATCGGACGAAACGTCAGACGGAACGTCAGACGGAAACTCAGAAGGATCATCAGACGAAACGTCAGACGAAACGTCAGACGGAAAGTCAAAGAAACATCAGACGAATTGTCCTGCGAAACGTCAGACGGATCTTCAGATGAAACGTCAGGCGAAACGTCAGGCAGATGGCCGGACGGAAACGACCGGCTCAACAATATAAAAACTCCCCCGATGCCTGCCGGCTGACATTTTTCCGGTATCGGCTTCGAGGGGAGTATTTCTTTTTACCGCCGTACGTTTTTTGCGTGCCGCGTCATCTTGCCCGGCGGTGCGGGACACGCGCCTGCCTTTACGAGCCTGCCTTCACGGCTGCCTTCACGGCTGACTTCACGCTGCCTCCACGGCTGCCGTCACTTTTTCTGCTGCCGGCACCATATCGCCATGACCCACCTGTGCGGCAGGAGCTTCGTGAGCAGCACCTGGGCCCTGACCTGGAAGCCGCATACAGAGACGTCGCGGCCGCGCTTCATGTCGCGCAGTGCGCGTTCTACGACCTGTCCCGGCGTGTAGTATCTGTTGTAGTAGCTTATCGTGTCGTCGCTCACCGCGTGGTCAAAAAATTCCGTCGTCACCCATCCGGGGCAGACCGCCATAACGCGGATCCCCCTGCCCTCGTGCTTCAGCTCGCAGTTCAGCGCCCGTGAAAAGCTCAGCACAAAGGCCTTAGACGCACCGTACACGTTTATGTACGGCACCGGCTGGAACGACGACAGCGAGCCCAGCTCGTAGATCCTCCCGCCTTCGTGCATGAAAGGCAGCGTCGCGAGGGTCATCGCGGCGAGCGCACGGCTGTTCAGCTCGATAATGTCGAGCTGGCGGGCGGCGTCCATCTCCTCGGTCCGGCCGAACAGTCCGAATCCGGCGGCATTGACGAGCACCGCGACGTCAGGTTTCTCAGCCTCGAGCAGTCCGCGGTACGATTCGGCCGACCGCGGGTCGAGCAGATCGTACGGCAGCAGCCTGCACTCAGTCCCGACGTCCTCCGCGACCTCCTTCAGCCTGTCGGTCCGTCTCGCGATGAGCCATACCTCGTCGAATTTTTCCTCAGATGTTATGCGGAGCACGAACTCGCGCCCCATTCCGGACGACGCTCCGGTGAACACTGCTATCCTCTTCATCTGAATGTCCTTTCTTTTCACGGTCTGCCGGCTGCCCGGCAGCTGTTTTTTCCGGCTTCGCGTCCGTCCCTTTCCGGGCGGTCACACCTCACGCGCGGTATTTAGCCAGCGTCTCGGCGGCGACGGCCCGCGCTGCCGCGATGTGCTCCTCCGGCTCATCGACGTCCAGATCCCGGAAGGTATTCTTCGAGACGTCGTTTCCGGATATCGCGCCCCACACCGTCAGCGCGAGGAGCAGGCGACCTGTGCCGTACCCGGCGTGGAATCCGTCGCGGTGCACCTTCTGGATGCCGTATTCTTCTTTCCTCTGCCACAGTGTGAACATGGCTTCGCCGTCGGGGATGATCCCGTCGGCCCGGGTGAGCTCCGCCATCTTAAAGTAGTTTTCCTTTATCGCGGCGAAATGCGGCTCGGGCTCGGTGAACGACGTCAGCTTGAAGCGGGGAATGTCGCGCTCGAAGGTCCAGGTCTGATGCACAAAGAACTTCGCGGGCGGACAGAGCCTGCGGATGTAATCCGCGATGGCCGTCGCGTACGGCTCGTAGGTCTCCGGTTCTCCGCTGTCCGGGCTGCACTGCTGAGTGAAGATCACGTCCCATTCATCGGAGAGCAGCGCCGTCTTCAGCGAGACGTACAGTCCGGTGGACGCGCCGTTGAGTTCAAACAGGTACGCAGGCTCCTCCGAGAGCATGTTGCGGTAGTGGCGGTAGAGCGAGCAGCCGCCGATATAGAGGTTCACAACTTTCGTGTCGACGCCGTCGGCCCTTGCGACTCCGTGCAGATAGTGCGTGCAGTCGCTGCCGAAGCTGTTTCCTATGCAGAGTATTTTCATCATTTCGGTCTTTTTCCTTTCCCTTGCTTCTTTCATATCACCTGTCATGCGTTATAATCAGAGTTTTTTACGCTTCTGGTCTTCCTTTGCCTTCAGGAGAGACGACACCGCCGACACCGGAGAGCTTTCATTTTCGGCCTTCCGGTCCTTTTCCGGAGCTGCCCCGGCTTTCTTCCTTCCGCGCTTTCCGGGCTCTTCCCGTTCCGCGGCCGGCGTATAGACGCCCTTCTTCTCGGCAAGTACGAAACCGGACCCTCCTGACGCTGCCGCGGCAGCCGCTCCGGCCTTTTCCTTTCCGTTGTCCGCACGCTTTTCCCTCTTTTTCTTTGACCTTTCGGCGGAAGCTTCCTTTATCTTCGCCGCGAGGCCGTCGAGGATGCCGAGCCGGCGTATCGCGATATCGGCCATGACGAGCAGGACCGTCGCGATGATGAACGGCAGAGTGAAGTTCAGGCTCTCCCTGTTGCCGTCGATCCTGATCTTCATGATGTCTCCGATATTCCCGAAATCAGCCGAACCGCCGGTTCCGGCGCAGAGAGCGGCGACGCTCCCGGTATCCTCCCTGAAGAGGTCGTATTCGTCGCTGTATCTGACGGCAAGCGCGTTCTCGCGGTTCATAACCGAGCTTCCGTTTTCGTCGGTCTGGTTCACGATGACGACGTAGCTGCCCTCCTCCTCGAGGAGGAAATCGCCGGAGAACTCGGTGATGCCGGTCGGGACGAGCGCGACCGTGCTTTCTTTCCCGCCCGGTGAGATCACGACGGCTTCAGCCCTGCTGCCTTCGGTGAGCCCGGGCGTCTGCGCGACGATCACGCCCTTGTCGCCCTCTCTCTTCACCGTCACGCTGCCGCCCGACTCGTTGTCGTCGTCGGGAAGCACGTAAGACAGCGCGTTCGCGACGAGCTTCCTTCCGTCCTCCGACGCGAGGAGTTTCGACGACCACTTACCGTTCACGTCCGTCATAAGGCTGACGGTCTTACCGAGCCCGTACTGCCAGACCGACAGCAGCGGGTCGTCGGTGTCGGTGAGCAGCACCGTTCGCGCCAGATCCTTTGCTCCGGTGAGGATGAAGCCGTCGACCTCGGGAAGAGATCCGACGTCCTCGAGCACCGTGGAATAACTTCCGACAGCCGGCAGGAAGGTGCGGTTCACGACATACAGGTTGTTTATCGCCTTTACGGTCTCGTTGAATATGACCGACGGCAGATCGGAGGCCCGTTCCACCTCGGTGACTCCTCCGCCTGTGCTGTTCGCGAGTGTATTCAGCAGCCCCAGCTCGGTGAACTCGCCTACGGCGATCGACGAAACGGTTATATTCGCATCCTGCATGCGCCGGATGAGGCTGCCGCCGAGGACAGCCTCGCCGTCGGCTGGCGAGCCGTCGGTCAGCAGGATAACGGTCTTGAGCGATTTTTTGCTCGACGCGAGCACGCTGTATGCCTGCTCGAGCGCCGCGTTGACCATCGTGCCGCCTCCGGGCGGGATCGTCCTGATCTTCGATTTTACCTGCGCGGGGTCGAACTTGCCGTCGGGCCTGCTGACCCAGACCGCGTTGTCGGAGAAGGCGATGACGCCGACCTCGTCGAAAGCCCGGAGGGCGTCGACAGCGTTGGCGGCTCCCTGCTTCGCCAGTTCGAGCGCGCTTCCGGGGCCGCTGCCCATACTGCCGGAGTTGTCGATCAGCAGCATAAGCGACATCTCGTAAAGCTCGGCCTTGTCCGGCTTCGTCATATCGACCGGCAGTATCTTCTCAAGGTCGGACCCGTCCCAGCCTCCGACGGCGTAGGCATGCGAACCGCCGGTGGTGAAGACGCCGCGCCCGAGCTGTCTGACATATACTTCGAGCAGGCTGTCCCAGCCCTCCGGCAGCTGATTTCTCCCCGTGTTCATCAGGACCACGGCGTTGTAGCTGCGAAGTCCGGAGATGTCGTTCGGCACCGATGCGGGCGAGACGACGTCGGCTTCGGCGCTGTCTCCCAGTATCCCGAGCAGTTCGTGCGATTCCTCGCCGGTGCCGTCGACGACCAGTATCCTCGGCGTGCCGAGTACGCGCACGAAGGTGTAGACCCTGTTGTTGCGCCCCAGTCCGTCTTCGGTACAGACGATCTCGGCGGTGTACGTGACGATGCCCGCCGCCTCGGCGGTGTCCTTGAACACGAAGCGGTTCGTGCCCGACGTCAGCCTGACGGTCTGTTCGGCAGCCAGCGAGGTGTCGCAGTAGAGCCGCAGCACGGCTTCGCAGCCGACGGTGCTCTCGACGGTCACGGTGATGGCGAAGCTTTCGCCGTCGTATACCGTCTCGGTAGTGCGGATGTCGGTCAGCTGGACCTCGGCGCCCGCGTTCACCGTTTCGCGGACTATCGCGTCGGTGCGGATGCCCCGGCGGAGCAGCACATCGGCCGCCTCGCGCACCTGACCTATGTTCTCTTTGCCGTCGGTGATGAGGATTATCCGCCTGTTCGTGTCCGACGGCATCATGGCCGCCGCACGGAGCAGAGCGCTGTAGATATCCGTGTAGTTGCCCGCCGGCGCCGTCTCGAATCTGTCGAATGAAAAGCTGTACGAGAGCGGGATCTCGTAATACGAATCGTAGCCGAAGGTCAGAAGGCCGACCTCGGTCTTTTTGTCGCGCCCGGCGTATCTCGACGCCTCCTTCACGAGAGACTCGATGTCCTCCCTTACCGGTTTTGTCGAGTCGGAAAGGTCGGCCACGACGATCACCGAATTGCGGTCGGTCTTTCTTACCGCCGTAAAGCCCGAAAGAAGCAGGACGGCGAGCAGGAAAGCCGCGAGCCGCAGCGCTAGCGCCGTTTTCTGCGACGCCCCCGGCTTTTTTCTCCTGCGCTTCGTCATCATGACGAACGGGATCACCGCCGCCGCGGCGAGCGGTATGAGCAGCAGGAGGAACCACGGATGCTGGAACTCAATACTCACGGCAATACACCCACCATTCCGCGGCCAGCAGCACAAGGACCGCCGCAAGGATGAACGGCCAGAGCTCGCGCTGACCTCTGAAGTCCGTCTTCGCGCGCGCTCCTCCGCGGTTTTCGACGATCTCGCCCGACATTCCCGATTCGTCCTCCGGAATGGCGGCAGAGATATATCCGACAGCCTCGGTCGAACCGTCGGACGACGGCCTCGACAGCTGCTGTTTCAGCGTATACACGCCCGGCATCGCGAGCCGGTACGATACCGCCGGGAAGGGCGGCGCGAGCTCGGTCACGGTTCCGTCTGGCGCCTCGGCCGAGACCGACTTCGAGTAAGCGAGCGAATTGACCGAGATGACGCTGCCCGCGACGCGCAGTCCGGCCCCGTCGGTCATAGCCGGCAGGCTGTAGCTCAGCAGGTTCTGCACGAGGATCGGGAACTCCTTGAGCAGCGGGAGATTGCTGTTGTGGATGTCGAACGCCAGCATGGCAAACTTCCGCCCGTCGCCCGCGCTCTTTACCGCCACCGCCGGCAGCATGCCGCACAGCGCGACGGTCTCCCAGCCGTCTCCGCATGATATCTCGTAGAATCCCGAGAGCGCGATCTCGGAGAAGTTGACGTACGCTCCGATCTCGGACGATGCGGCCGTCCCTGCCGAACTGAGCGTCGTGCCCTTGATATAGCTTTTCACGTCAAGGCCCTCCGTGTCGGTGTCGGGCGAGATGAACCAGACCGAACCGCCCTCGGGCAGCTTCGACGGCACGAAGCAGTCGAAGATATAGAGGTCGTATCCCTCCGCGAGCGAGGCGTCGAAGTCCGCGGTGCCGCTCTTGTAGAATGTATATCCGCCGATCGACGAGAACACCTTTTCGATGAAGAAGGCGTTGTCGCTGACGGCCAGCACACGCCTCTCCTCCGTCCGTTCGAGCGGGATCGACACCGTGTTGTCGTCGGAGAGGATGTCGTCGCAGACGACGGTCACCGACGCGACGCGCCGGTCGGGCGATATTCCAGTCCAGTACACGCTCTGCGCCTCGCCTTTTTTCAGCGACACCTTTTTCGCGTCGGTGAGCAGGCCGTCGCAGCGCAGCTCGAGCGTATATTCGGCGTCGGGCCCGAATGTGCGGACAGTCGACATCACGGTAAATCCCGAAGCGTCTCCGCCGCAGCTCATATGCGTCACCGCCGTGTTGGTCCCGGTACCGGCGAGGTTCACGACCTCGATCCTGCCCGAAAAGCCCGAGAACTGCGGGTTGTAATCGGTGTAAACTATGGTGAGGCTGCCGCCGTCGCTGCCCTCGGTCATGCCCTCGGCGAGCGTCAGAGCGTCTGACAGACTGCCCCCCGAGTACCCGCAGGCGCAGTCGCGCAGCGCCTTTTTGATCTCCGCCCTGTCGTCCGAATGCGAGACCGCCGGGAGCACGGCGTCGCCGGCTATCAGCACCGACATCTTCTGTCCCCGCGACAGCCTGCCGGCGACGTCCATGACGTCGTCGAGCGCGCGCTCGAAGCGCGTCTTTCCGCCGGTCCCCGGGTCGGAGTCGACCGCCCTCATGCTGGCGGAGGCGTCGATGACGGCCGTGATCTCGCCGTACGCCCTGCCGTCGGTCAGCGCCGGGCCGCATATCATGAAGCAGATGAGGCTGACCGCCGCCAGCTGGAGAATAAAAAGAAGATTCCGGCGCAGCTTCTGCCAGGGCGTCGAAGCCTCCATAAGGCTCGCCGTCTTCTGCCAAAGAAACAGGCTCGGGATCTTCATTTCCCTGTGTTTCTGTTTGAGGATATAGAGAGCGACGAGCGCGGGAACGGCTATGAACGATATGAAGCCCCACGGATTCGTGAATTCCATTTCCGGCACTCTCCTCTCTTCAAAACTTTTTTACGAGAAAACTCCCGCTTTTGCACCGGCGCCGGTGAACAGCTCTATGATATCGCCGTCCGAGCGCGCCGGAATGTAGTAGATCCCCGCCTTGAGGCAGAAATCCCTCACCGAGGCCGTATAATCCTCGAGCGCCTTCGCGTAGAGCTTCAGCGCCTCGGGGCCGGCGTCGATGTCGGCGTAGGTGCCGTTTTCGCTGTCGATCAGCCGCAGCCTGCCCATGCCGTCGATCGGCGGATCGGTCTCCTCGGGAGACAGCAGGTGCACGAGCACCGTCTGCTGCTTCATGTAGAGCAGGTATTTGAGCGGTTCGCGGAAGTCGGCGTCCGACATGAGGTCGCTGATCAGCACCGACGCACCGGAAGATCCCCGCAGCGCCCTGCACTTGCGCAGCGACGCCGCAAGATCGGTCTTTCCGCCCGGCTTCGCTCCGGCCAGCCTGCCGAGCGACGCGAAAAAGGCGTCTTTCCCGCCGATGCCCTCCGCGATATCCTCCGACCTGCCGTCGGCGAGTCCCGTGACGTTCACCCTGTCGGTCGCCGACGCCGAAATGTAGGCCACGGCGGCCGCGATGCGCATCGCGGTGTAGTATTTTTTCGGTTCGCCGAAGTCCATCGACGCCGACAGATCGACGAATATGTTCGTCTGCAGCTGTTTTTCGTCGAGAAACAGCTTTATGAAGAATTTCTCGAACCTGCCGTAGGCGTTCCAGTCGATCCGGCGGAAGTCGTCGCCCTGGATGTATTCGCGGAAATTGGCGAACTCCACGGTGCTGCCGAGCATCTTCGACCGCCTGCCGCCGCTGTAAAGGTTGTTGACGGCGGAGCCGAAATTCATCGACAAGGCGTCGAGACGGCTGATAAGGGAGTCGTCGAAGAAACGCTCCCCGCCGCTCTGCCGCTCCTGTTCCTCCATCATATCCGGCGTGGCGGCTCAGACTCCCGAGCGGCCGTCGTAGCCCGTCTCGGAGAGTATCATGCCGATTATGGCGTCGGGATCGAGGCCCTCGGTGATGGCCTCGAAATTGACCGCGATCCTGTGGCGCAGCACCGGATAGGCGAGTCCGGCGATATCGGCGTCGGCGACGTTGAACCTGCCCTGCGACAGCGCCCTGACCTTCGCTCCCGATATTATCGCCTGCGCGGCTCTGGGGCTCGCCCCGAACCGCAGGTATTTCTTTGCCGACGGAGCGCCGGAACCGCTCTCGGGATGCGTCGCCGAGATCAGCCTGACGGCTCTGTCGAGGACCGAACCCGGCACCGGGACGTCTCTTGCGACGTCGCGCATCCTGAGGAGCTCTTCCCTGCCCGTCACCTTCTGCGAGGTCATGTCGCTCTTCTTCTGCGTGAGCAGCACGATGTCGCGCAGTTCGTCGTCGCTAGGGAAGGGCACCGTGATCTTGAACATGAATCTGTCCATCTGAGCCTCGGGCAGCGGGTAGGTGCCCTCCTGCTCGATCGGGTTCTGCGTCGCGAGGACGAAGAAGGGCTCGTCGAGCCTGAACGACTCGCCTCCGACGGTCACGGTGTGCTCCTGCATGGCCTCGAGCAGAGCGCTCTGGGTCTTGGGCGTCGCACGGTTGATCTCGTCGGCCAGCACGATGTTCGAGAACACCGGGCCGCGCCTGAATTCGAACCTGACGTTCCCGCTGCCGTCCTTGAGGACGATGTTGGTACCGGTGACGTCGGCCGGCATCAGGTCGGGGGTGAACTGTATCCTCGAGAACGGAAGGTCGAACACCCTGCCGAGCGTCCTCACGAGCCTCGTTTTGCCAAGCCCCGGAACGCCCTCGAGCAGCACGTTGCCTCCGGCGATGACGGCGGTCACCGTCTCGTCTACTATCTCGTCCTGACCTATTATGTCTTTTTTTATCTCAGACAGGATCCGGCCGCAGCTGTCCCTGAATGACAGTATCGTTTTTTCGTCGATCATGTATCTGTCTTCCTTCCTCACGGGTCAAATCATTCGAGCCCGGTAAAGTATCTTCCGACGATCTCCTTCAGCCCGTCCGGTACGTTGTCCCGGTCGACTGACGCGCCGGCCCTGTCGGCGTATTCTCTGAACACACGGTCATACGGGACCGTCCCGCCGACGATCTCGGTGCGGTCGAGCTCTATCTTCACGGGGTTTCCGTTCTCGTCGACCGACCCGGGGATGTACGCGGTGCCGTCGCCGGTCTGCTCGGTGCTTCCGGGGTCGTAGACGCTGCTGTACTCGTCGATGACATCGCCCGGGCCCTGTCCGGCCCCGGGCCCCTGTCCGCCCTGCTGACCCGACTGGCCCTGTCCGCCCTGCTGGTCCTGTCCGCCCTGTCCGCCCTGCTGACCCTGTCCGCCCTGCTGACCCGACTGGCCCTGCTGGCCCTGCTGACCCGACTGTCCCTGCTGGCCCTGCTGGCCCTGCTGACCCTGTCCGCCCTGCTGGCCCGACTGTCCCTGCTGGCCTTGCTGACCCGACTGTCCCTGCTGGCCCTGCTGGCCCTGCTGGTCCTGTCCGCCCTGTCCGCCCTGCTGACCCTGTCCGCCCTGCTGACCCGACTGTCCCT
>JAEEGL011783749.1_pt1 | contig 12777 bp, 16 predicted proteins | sample 9134231 | NCBI WGS metagenome assembly JAEEGL01 (sample SAMN16246548, study PRJNA631951) | gut metagenome | biome: gut microbiome; feature: rumen; material: fiber-attached | host: Bos | place: Iran: Karaj | collected 2018-10 | reverse complement strand
GGCATCGATTAGCGGTGAACGACTGACGGAAGTGTCCGTGTCCGTCAGTTGTATACGGACTACCTGTGACCTCAGCCCGTTTATCGGCGGTCGACACAGGGAATCATAATAGGTAAAATACGCTCGTAGAAAGTTGCATGAACGGATTTTCGGACAGGGGTTCAATTCCCCTCGCCTCCACCATTTTTTAACTTTAGAGATGGCTGTATATAGCCATCTCTAAGCTTTAGCATTTTATTTAAGTTTGAATTGTTCTTTATTTGTCCTTTATTAAAAAATCAACTTTTGTGAGTCGAAAGGTCAAGCAACTTTTGACTCTATTTTCGTTTGAAAAATCCAGTGCTGTGCTGATAGCACCAGTGATTTTTGCTCTTGCTTCATCAAGCATATGACAATAAATATTACTTGTTGTTGAAACGGCTGAATGACCTAATGCACTTGATACGGTTACAATATCAACGCCTTGATTGACAAGAAGTGAAGCGAAAGTATGTCTGAACGAGTGTATCCCATGTGTTTCAGAAGCAAAGATGGTGCTGAATATTTTTGTGATGGATTAAGCGTACTTGAAACTTTGAAGAATATGGGCGTAACTTATTTGAGGCAGTGACCACCAGATTTAATAGATGAACAGAGGTTGAGATTCTTACTCGAACCTCTATTTGTCCTGCAAACAGCCTCGTAGATTGTCTACGAGGCTGTTTTACTTAATGGCCTGGCCGTGAATAGTAACATATCATTCTTAAATAAGTCTCTTTATTTCCAAATTGACTTGATTTTGTTATTCTACATAAAAGATGGCGATGGTAATTTTCAATTATATGATACAACAGAATCTCACTATATGGTAATTACTGAGATATCAGAATATTCAAAAGATGCTGCAAAGGTTGTTGGTCATTCAACAATGATTAAAGTCGCTTCTGGTAGTGAAGAATTATATGTTGATTTAGATGAATATTCTGATATTGTTAATTCTGACGTTGACAAAAAAATATTTAATCATGTATATAATAATTTCGCCTCAAATATTCTTGAAATAGGGAGAAATAAAAAATGAAAAAAAAGATAATTATTGGCATTGCATTTATATTGCTTATATTTATAGGCATTGATTGCGTTAAAACATACTCAAAACACAAACTGAAAAGATATTTAAAATCTCAGAATTATAGTTTTGTAACAGTTAACGGAGCAATAGCAAACAAAGAAGAAATACGTGCTTATCTTGGGTTAAATCTTTCTGCATTTGAAAACGAGGATAAGTTTGCAGCTGAAGTCCAACATATAAAAAATGATATCGAGAAGTATTTAGAGGACAATTATCATGACGCTCTTCCATCTGTTCCTAAAGTAAAGATTTCTATTTTAAATGATGATCGTAGCGGTTCGTACGTACTTCTTTCAAATAATGCCGGCAATACTTTTCTTGAACGCGATGGATACACCTCTAAAGAGCTAAAAATTGAGTGTGGATATATCTTTTGTTCTGGAATGAATATTTCCTCTTTCAGTTGTATTGATGGTTTTAAATATTTACGCTTTAATGAGCTTAAAGGCATTGATTATGCAAGTGCGCTTAATAATATGAAAGATCTGCAATATCTCGAAATTGAGACCAAAGAAAATTTAAATGAAATTGATGTTAACAAGATCAAAGAGCAGCATCCGAACTGTAAAATTGAATTAAGAGAAGCAAAATAAGAAAGATACGCTGTTAATATATTTGGGAGCATCAGGAGGCTCATCAAATTGGTCGTGGGTAACAGGCAAATCAACAAGTTATGCTAAAACTGTAAAGGTGAGCGGTTATGACATGGATCATTGCCGAAATTATTTCAGTTATCTTGGTAACAAATTGGCTTATGTACCTCACTTAGGATATCTTTCAGCAGGAACTCCAAGCACCAGTAAAATAAAAGGATATATATGTGAATGGGAGAATGGAGCAAACACAAAGAAAGCTGACGGAACAGGCGTAGCAGTATATATTGGCGGCAATAAAGTATTATTGAACGGAAAAATCGCTGCGTCGAGCGGAATCGATACTGATCACGACGGAGTATCTGACTATAATGAAGTTGATGTTAATGCTATCAAAAAAATAGGCGGTTCTTCAGCACAGACTATAACCTGGAAACAGGGCCATGATTATTTAAATAATAAAGGTTATATAAGTGATAAGTCGTATGATAAAATTGCTGATTTAGTAAAAGACTTAGCTCAAAATCAAGAAATATATCCTGCAAAATCAAATCCTGCGGACGTTGATTCTGACGGAGATGACATAAAAGATGCTAATGATCCAAATCCAAATCAATCAGATGTTACCGTTCATAAACTCTCACAAGAAGATTATTTAAAAATCATTTATAATGGAGAACAACGTTACGGATGCGACCAAAGTTGGCTTAATGATATTGATGAAGAAGTATTAAAAGCCCATGATCTTTCATCAACTTTTGCATGTGGATTAGTTGCAGCAGGAGATCTGATTGCTTATTTAAATTTATATACCAAAATAAATATGAAAGATTTTGCAAATGATAACGGCTTTTCCAAATTAGCAGATACCACGCCAATCAATGATCTGTATAATTGCTATGGATATAACGAATCAAATGATACTATCGATTATTATAAGTACATGAATTATATAGCTAAACTTTCAGATATAATCAAAATTTATGATGCTACTGATGGTGCCATTGCGATTGGTCCAAATTCTATAAAATCATGTTTGAATAAAATATTTAAATATAATTCTGATTCTAAATATGATTATACTGTTCATTGGAGAAACAATAATGCTAAAGATAAATTAAAAGAAAGAATTCGTAAAAGTTTAGGCAATAATTTGCCAGTAATAATTTCATTTGATCATCCTACTCCGGATCAAGAGGACCTTAAATTCTACACAAAATCTGGCGAAGTTAATTTTAAAGATGACACAACAACAACATCTCACTATATGGTTATTACAGAAATAACGGAATATTCAAAAGATGCTGCAAAGGTTGTTGGTCATTCAACAATGATTAAAGTCGCTTCTTGGAGTAGAGATCTATATGTTGATTTAGATGAATATTCTGATATTGTTAATTCTGATGTTGATAAAAAAATGTTTAATCATGTATATAATAATTTCGCCTCAAATATTCTTGAAATAGGGAGAAAGAAAAAATGAAAAAAAAGATAATTATAGGCATTGCATTTATATTGCTTATATTTATAGGCATTGATTGCGTTAAAACATACTCAAAACACAAACTGAAAAGATATTTAAAATCTCAGAATTATAGTTTTGTAACAGTTAATGGGGCAATAACAGACAAAAATGAAATACGTGTTTCATTTGGGTTAGATCTTTCTGCATTTGAAAATGAGGATAAGTTTGCAACAGAAGTTCAACGTATTAAAAATGATATCGAGAAGTATTTAGAGGACAATTATCATGATGCTCTTCCATCTATCCCTAAAGTTAAGATTACAATTAATAATAACGAACGTGCTGATGGATTTTTATTTCTTTCTAATTATACCGGAAGTGCTTTTCAGGAGAGCGGTGAATACGCCTCTAAGGAGCTAAAAATCGATTGTGGATATATCTTTTGTTCTGGAATGAATATTTACTCTTTCAGTTGTATTGATGGTTTTAAATATTTACGCTTTAAAGAGCTTAAAGGCATTGATTATGCTAGTGCGCTTAATAATATGAAAGATTTGCAATATCTTGAAATTGAGACCAAAGAAAACCTGAATGATATTGATACTGACAAGATCAAAGAGCAGCATCCGAATTGTAAAATAGTATTAATAGATGTAACAAAATAAGTCGCCTTAACGTCCATATTTTTATATGGAAAGAAATATTATCAATATTAAAGCCGATACATGTGATCAAGAGTTGCTTAAATTATACTCCAAAATTGACGATGTAAATTTTGATGATCACTCACCAATAGGATCTCACTATATGGTAATTACTGAGATATCAGAATATTCAAAAGATGCTGCAAAGGTTGTTGGTCATTCAACAATGATTAAAGTCGCTTCTTGGAGTAGGGAGTTATATGTTGATTTAGATGAATATTCTGATATTGTTAATTCTGACGTTGACAAAAAAATATTTAATCATGTATATAATAATTTCGTCTCAAATATTCTTGAAATAGGGAGAAAGAAAAAATGAAAAAAAAGATAATTATTGGCATTTCATTTATATTGCTTATATTTATAGGCATTGATTGCGTTAAAACATACTCAAAACACAAACTGAAAAGATATTTAAAATCTCAGAATTATAGTTTTGTAACAGTTAACGGAGCAATAGCAAACAAAGAAGAAATACGTGTTTATCTTGGGTTAGATCTTTCCGCATTTGAAAACGAGGATAAGTTTGCAGCTGAAGTCCAACATATAAAAAATGATATCGAGAAGTATTTAGATGATAATTATCATGACGCTCTTCCATCTGTCCCTAAAGTTAAGATTACAATTAATAATGACGAACGTGCTGATGGATTCTTATTTCTCACTAATTATACCGGAGATACTTTTATTGTACGTGATGGATACACCTCTAAAGAGCTAAAAATTGAGTGTGGATATATCTTTTGTTCTGGAATGAATATTTCCTCTTTCAGTTGTATTGATGGCTTTAAATATTTACGCTTTAATGAGCTTAAAGGCATTGATTATGCAAGTGCGCTTAATAATATGAAAGATCTGCAATATCTCGAAATTGAGACCAAAGAAAATTTAAATGATATTGATGTTAACAAGATCAAAGAGCGGCATCCGAACTGTATAATTGAATTAAGAGAAGCAAAATAAGAAAGATACGCTGTTAATATATTTTGTTCTTTATTTGTTCATTATAAAAAAATTAACTTTTGTGAGTCAAAAGGTTAAGCACCTTTTGGCTCGATTTTTTTGTTTAAAAAATCCAACGCAGTACTGATAGCATCAGTAATTCGCTCTTGCTTCATCTAGCATATGACAATAAATATTACTTGTTGTTGAAACGGCTGAATGACCTAATGCACCTGATACAGTTACAATATCAACGCCTTGATTGACAAGAAGTGAAGCGAAGGTATGTCTGAACGAGTGTATCCCATGGAACGAAATTCCATTGCGTTCACAAAAAAGCTTAAACCATGAATATGGTTTCCCGTTATACATAGGCTCACCATTCTATTTAATAAATAGCCTGTCACTATTAATCCATTTATCACCGCACTGGAGCGTTTGATTCTCCTGCTCATTCTTATACATTTTCAGCAGTTCCATAATTGGATCTGGAAATTTAAGTGTTCTTTGTGAACGTTTTGTTTTCGTTGTATCAGTGTATGTTCCAATTTTTTTAGATAGTTGCTTGTTCGTCTAATACTGATAATATTATTATCAAAGTCAACATCTTTCCATTCCAATCCAAGCATCTCTCCTCTACGGAAACCGCTGTATATCATAAGAGTAAAGAAAACTTTGAACTGAAGAGGTTCGTTCTCGAGTAATGTTATCATGAATATTGACAATGCAGTTTATATGTGATATAATCAAAGTGCTAAGTTATTATATACTAACTAAATTTATACAGTATAGTTATTCAAAGGATATGTTTAAACGATCGGAAAAGGAATAAATGAAATTTATCTCTGAATTATTTTTAAAACTCAGGAAGCGTGCGGCAGTGCAAGAGGCATTGATATCGTTGGTGAACTTGTAGTTTCAAAACCAACAGTAAGTATCGCTGCACATGAGCTTGAAAAAGAGGAATATATCAAGTGTATCAAGGGTTACGACATAATCCTGACAAGTAAAGGGATAATGCTGGAAAAAATAAAAAGAAGATATTATTTTTTCCTTTTGATGCTCCGATATCTGGGAGTCGGATAAGAAAACGCAAAAACCAATGCCTGCAAAATAGAACTCAGTAGCGACGATGAGTCGTATAAAGCATTTTGGGATTTCTTTCTTCACAATCAACCTGAGATCGTATCACAAGGGAATAGTGAACTAAAGAAATTATTTTTTGATCTTCTGTTTGCATGCGCTAACAAAATTGATAAAGTTGAAGTGCCGAAAAGCATGGAATAAAAAGGAACATTAATTATGGAAATTAAATTAGGCGATGTACAGATGACTATACTTATTCTCATTGCAGTCAAGGTGAATGAGTCACTGCGAAAAAAGCCAGGATCAAGGATAACAAGACTGTCGGGATAATCAGGGGGCTTAACATTGATACAGTACAGTATTTCAAGTTTATGTCCTACGAGGGCGTTGTTGCAAGGACGATCATGCTTGACCGTCGACTGAAGGTTATCATTCAGAATGCTTCTGATACGGTAATTGTAAATGTGGATGCAGGCTTTGATAAGCGGCAGTTTTACTCCGATATTGTCACACCACTTGGTGAAAAGATAAAAGCAGACGGTACAACTGTACATATTTTCTATGCACTGCAAATGGGAGAAAAATAAAGGAAACGCTATCTTCTGCATTTTGCAGAACCTGATATCATCGAACAGGATTACGGACACGAAGAGCTGTTGTTTTTCTATCCGAAAGAGTGGGTAAAGGAAATTAGAAGATGCTGCGATCAAAAGGAAGCGAGATCACATGAATTATAATGATATTGGCATTGAAAGCAGTCTCTACTGGAAGCGGATACGCAAGCTGTTTATCATCGGCGTGCTCGGCGGCTGTATGACTTTTGTAGGTGACTGGCTGCTTGGATACGGTGTTTGCGATGAAAGTCTGTCGGGACTTGAAAAGATGCTGTCACAGTATCTTGTACTGCCTGACGTCAAACTGTTCTGGTCAGCATTTCTCGGACTGATCGGCATTTCACTGGAGGGACTTTGTTATTTCGGAATATATAGATTGATTGCAAACAAGAGTATGAAACACGCCCATATATTCCGAAGCGGCGTGTTCGGATATATGCTTTTTGCAGCCTGCGGTGTTCATGTACCTTGCCTTTCGACTGTGTTCTTCTACAAGCACATGATGCTTGAAAATCCTGAAGCTGCTTATGATTTGGCACTGAAATTCGGCACTTACTTCCTGCTGCCTGCAACGATACTGTTCCTGATATTCTTATTTGTTTTGAGTACGGCAATGATCAGTGCTGTTGCAAAAGGGCTGACACCGTATCCGAAATGGTGCTGGATATTCTCAATGCCAGTCGGTATGGCAACAACGATGCTTCTGAAATTTACAGGCAACCATGCAGTCGCAAATGGTCTGACTGCCGCTTGGATCAGTATAGGCAATATATGGATGTTCGGCGGATTGCTGCTGACAATGAATAAAGCCAAAGGAGGACAAAAGCATGAGATTTGATAAACATTATAAAGTTGTAAAAGCCCCAAATGCTCTTAGCAACCTAATGTACATTCTGGCAAAGGCTGTTGTAAAAGCAGCAAAAATCAAGAACAGCCTGATCGGTACAAAAGATGAAGTTCTTGCAAAAGCGGCCAAAATAAATGCTAAAAATCGCCATTTCATCATGCCGACAGATAATAAGGCGCACTATACCGACCATCTGATACAGTATCAGTACCACTGTGTTGAAATTGATATTGAAAAGTCACGGCGTAAAAATGCGATACTCTTTGTGTTCGGAGGCGGAATGATACTCGGCTCTGATAAAGGAGATATCGGGCTTTCGAGAAAGATCGCAGAGAAAACAGGCTCAGATGTGTGGTTTCCGTATTATCCCTTATGCCACGAACACGATATGCTCGAAAATGTGCAGATGATATTTGAATGCTATGAGAAAATGATGACATTTTACAAGCCTGAAAACATTGTATTCTTTGGCTTTTCATCGGGCGGTGCGCTGATACTCGACCTTATATCATACATAAATGAACTGAATGACAACGGCAGAAATATACCCATGCCGGGACTGCTGATTCCCATATCGCCCGGAAGTGTTCCTGTAACAGAAGCAGAAAAATCAGCAATCAATAAACTTGATGAAAGGGATATCATGATACCTGCGGAATATATGTATACCGCCCGTGAGATCATGTGTCACGGCAGGGATATTCCTGAAATATACCTTACAACTGCACACGGCGACTTCCGAAATGCTCCAATGACGCATTTCTATTACGGCAGTGCTGAAACGCTTTATGCCTTTGCTCCCAGCTATGCGGAGAGCTTCAGAAATGCAGGTGCAAAGTGCGTAATCCATGTGGGAAAAGGAATGCATCACTGCTATGCCTTGCAATACTTTATTCCTGGCTGTAAGCCTGCATTTGAGGAGATAATGGGGCTGATACAAAAGTATTATAAAAGGGAGAAATAATTATGAGAAAACATTCTTGGAGTAAGAAAAACGCACTGTGGATGCTGTTGTATGCTGCACTGTATGTGATAGCGTCTGTAATTGTCTGCGTACTGGGTTCGATACACCCGTTTCTTTTCGTGTGCTATCAGATAACAGCAGGATTACTTGTAACAGGCGTAGCAGCAATAGCATTTGACCGCATAAAAGGGATCGGAGCTGCTGTTTGTCTATCGCTTGGAATGCTTATAACTTTCTTTGCAATGCGTGACGCGAATCTGTGGCATTGTGTACCTGTTATTGTCATTGCTGTTCTTTCGGAGCTGATCCGTATTGCATATGAATATAACGAAAAAGGAAATATGATCGCTGCTGTGATAATGTCCTTTTCAACATTCGGATATTACGGACAGATATGGTTCAATCGTGATTATACTTATGAGTGCGCTGTTGAGGAAATGCCGAGCGGTTATGCGGAAACACTTATGGATTGCAGCCCTGCATGGTCGTTTCCTGTTGTTATCATTATTGGAATAGCAGTTGCAGTGATTATTTATAATATAACGAAAAAGCTGTTTAAATTTGAGAGATAACAAAGGAGCCATGCCATGAGTTTTACAGATAATTTTGGAAATCCCAAAGGACTTCTCGGACGTATGATGCTTACAACAATGGATAAAGAACATTTGCCAATGGCACAATGGGCGCTGAAGCAGATAAAGATACCCGATAATGGCAAAGTTGCAGATATCGGCTGCGGCGGAGGCTATAACATCAGGCGTATGCTTGAAATGAGTTCAAAAGCAAGATTTATCGGACTTGATATATCCGATGAGAGTGTTAAAAAGGCTGAAAAGGTCAATAAAGCTGAGATTGGCAAGCGTGTGAAGATCATCAAAGGCAGCGCAGAAAAACTGCCGTTCAAAGAAAACAGTATCGACCTCATAACTGCATTCGAGACGGTATTTTTCTGGAAAAAGCCGGAAAAAGGATTCAAAGAAGTACACCGTACTCTTGTAAAGGACGGCTGCTTTGCGGTTATCAACAATTATGGTGATCCCAATGTAGACTGGGAAAAGAAAGTACCGTGTATGACGAGATATACGGCAGAACAGATAGCCGATATGCTTAAAAAAGTGGGATTTTTCGACATATCGGTGAATAAAAAGGATAATCTGTTTTTAGTCATGGGATACAAAAAATAAAGACAGAACAGGAGTGTAATCAATGAGTGCGAATTATAAAAACTGGGTGCCGAATGGAATGATAACTGCGCTTACTGCAGGAACGGCGATTCTCGGTGCAGGAACGGCAGCGCTGATGTGTGCAAAGATTGATCCGAAAGTGAAAAAAGCTCTTGTCGCAACAGCAGGTGCAGGTACGCTTGTATGCGGTGCAATGACGTCTTGGAGCATCTATGCTCACAGCAAATTCTCTTATGACGGCAAACGTCTGCTTTCAAAAGAGATAGTTGAGGGAACTGCGGAATACATCACACTTCCCGAAGGCGGGATAGGTCTTGATGTAGGCTGCGGAAGCGGTGCGCTGACTATCGCTTGTGCAAGGCGAAATCCGCAGGGACGAATGATCGGTATTGACCGCTGGGGCATGGAGTATGCTTCGTTCAGTCAGCAGCTCTGCGAGAACAACTCCGATGCGGAGGGCGTAAATAATACTGAGTTTCATCAGGGCGACGCCTGCAAGCTGGATTATCCCGATGAGTATTTCGACGCAGTTACAAGCAACTATGTCTATCATAACATCACAGGCGTGGACAAACAGGAGCTCCTGCGGGAAACGCTCCGTGTGCTGAAAAAAGGTGGCACATTTGCTATCCATGATATTATGTCAAGGGCTCGGTACGGCGATATGCAGCAGTTTATCAGCGAGCTGTATGATGAAGGCTATGAGGTCGCAGAGCTTATCGACACTACAGACGGTATGTTCATGACAAAGGGCGAAGCTAAAGTTCTTGGTCTGAGCGGTTCGTCGCTTCTGGTTGGAAAGAAATAAATTATGATAATGAATGCGTTGATATGCGGTCTGATATGGTCGGTCATGTGGAGCGTTTATGTATTTCTGATACTGAAATACTATCCGTTTTCCATGCTTCATGATTATCCAAAGGATATTCAGGCTGCGGCAGCAATATATAAACCTTCAAAAGAACAGGAAAAAGCAGCCAAAGGGTTCGGTGCAGTCGGCGGTCTTATCATACTTGGGACTCTGCTTGCATTCGGATTGCTGCGATTTCACAGCGAACAGGTCTCTTTCCTACAGGTATTTGAATATCTGTTTATAGTCGCTATGACATGGAATGTTGTTGATCTGCTCGTTATGGACTGGCTTATCGTATGCACGATCACGCCGAAATGGGTAGTAATAAAAGGAACAGAAGGCTGCAAGGAATATAAGGATTACTTCTTTCACTTCAAAGGCTTTCTGATAGGCTGTGTATATACAGCGATCATGGCTGTGCTTTTTTCGGGGATAGACTATGTGATACTTCTTTTTTCGATATGGAGATAAGGTGATATGATGAAGAAAAAAGAACATTTGCCGATTTTTGGAATAGGACCGTTTCTTGTGGCAGGAATGGCAATTATTGCTGCTGTCGCTATCGTAGTATTTTATTATGTGTGCAAGCTCGGCACATTAAGCGGCTTTACCGCTATGCTGCTGCGTGTTGTCGGAATTATTCTGACGATAATAGGCATTATTATCTGGTTCATCGGCGCAGTGCGTTCGAACATGGACGAGAACATCAAGGAGAATCGGCTTAAAACAAATGGTATTTACGCTTGGGTAAGAAATCCCATGTACAGCGGCTGGTGGATACTTATCTCAGGGGTCAGTCTTTTATGGCATAATATCTGGCTTATTCCTGTAATTGTCATCAACTGGTACATTATGACTATTGTACTGAAAAACACAGAGGAAAAATGGCTGCGTGACCTTTACGGACAGGAATATGAGGATTACTGCAAGCGTGTCAATAGATGTATACCATGGAAACGAAACTGAAAGGAATTATCAATATGACAAGTACAGAATACAAAAACTTATCCGTTAAGGAGTTTACAAAAGCTGCCGAGATATACGAATCAGATCAGGCAGGCATATATAATATGTGTAAGAAAGATTATCCCGACATACTGGCTGAGCTTGAAAAAGAGCCTTTTACCGATCTGCTGGACTGCGGCTGCGGAACAGCTCCCATGCTGACACTTCTGCACGAAAAATATCCCGACAAGCACTACACAGGTATTGACCTGACACCGAAAATGATAGAGGTTGCAAAAAACAAGAGAATGACAAATGTTGAACTTGTGGTTGGTGACTGTGAAAATCTGCCGTTTGCTGAAAATTCTTTTGATGCAGTGATATGCTCTGAAAGCTTTCATCATTACCCGAATCCGCAGGATTTTTTCAATAGTGTTTACCGTGTTCTTCGACCTAATGGCAGATTCATTCTGCGTGATATGACGATGAATTCCGCCGCTGTGCGCTGGTTCTGCAATCATATTGAAATGCCGCTTGCACATCTGGCTGGCAAGGGGGATGTTCGCATTTACGGCAGAGAGGACATCAAGAAACTGTGTGATAATGCAGGGCTTCATCTGGAGTCTTTTGAAAAAAGAGACTTTTGTCGTCTGCATGCTGTGATCAGAAAAAGCAGGGCTTGAAAGCGAGGACGTATACCATGCTTTTAACGATATTTCTTGCGATCGTGTTTTGTGCTGCAATCACGATCATGCTTTTATCAGCAGTCGCATTTGTACAGAAGAAAGAATTCTTCTCGTCCGCACCGAAGGAAGCACAGGAAACTATTCTGCCGAGAGAACATGAATTATTCTACGGTGCGAGAGCAATAGGCCAGACTCTGATGATATTCAGCATACTGATGATAGCTGGCGTAGGCGTAATATCAATTTGGGACGGCTTCAGAAGTGACTTTACGTTTTTACAGTTCTTCCTGCGCTTTGTTTCCATATTCACCATTTACAAATTATACGACATGATCTGCTTTGATTATTTTCTTCTGATGAAATTTCAGTTCTTTCAGTTTTATTATCCGGAAGTCAAAAGCGTATATTCGGGGAGAAAATATGGATATAACATCAAAAGCCAGCTATTGAAGTTGTTTGTTATTTTTCCTGCCGCATCTGCACTTGCGGCGTGGATTTGCACTTTATTTCAATAACACTGTATGATCATAAAGAAAGGAACGAAATATGTATTTAGTTTTTTCGATATTAGGACTGCTCGGCGGTTTACTTTGCTGTGTGGGAGATGTTCTTTTCGACCTGAAAGGCAAAGGAAATCAAAAACTCGGCACGTCTAAAAATATTGACAGTAACTGGCTGAAAATGGCTGATTGGAGGTTCGGACTGTCTATTGCACTTGCTCTGATAGGAGATGCCTTTGTTGGACTTGGTTTTTATTCTATCGGAATGCAGATTGCAGAAACG
>JAEEGL015715847.1_pt1 | contig 12778 bp, 4 predicted proteins | sample 9134231 | NCBI WGS metagenome assembly JAEEGL01 (sample SAMN16246548, study PRJNA631951) | gut metagenome | biome: gut microbiome; feature: rumen; material: fiber-attached | host: Bos | place: Iran: Karaj | collected 2018-10 | reverse complement strand
TCCGCCGAGGTGGCCGCGAACGGCCAGGTGTCCGCCGCGAAGGGTGACGCCTCGGTGACGGCGACGGCTGGAACGGCGACGGTCGCGGGCACGGTGGTCGGCGAGGAGTCCGCGACGGTGGCTGCGACCGGCGGCAAGGCCGAGGTGAGCGGCACGGGCGCTGTGACGGCGACGGGCGCGAGCGGTACGGCGAAAGTCGAGTCGACGGACGATGCAGTTACGATTGCTGGTGCTGTCAAGGCGACCGGAGGCGATGGTTCCGTGGACATCGATGCGAAGAAAGATGTGACGATGGAGAACGCCACGGTTACAGCGGGGAAGGACGTGCTGGTGGAGTCTTCGGACGGCGACATCACGGTTAAAGACTCGACAGTGGAGGCGGACGAGGATCTTCGCCTTGGCGCGACCAAAGGTGCCGTGACAGTTGACACGGGCGTGACGGCCTCCGCTGGGGAAAACGCGACGATCGAGGCCAAGAATGACGTGACGATCAATTCCGATTTCGCCGCGAAGCAGGGTGATGCCTACGTTGAATCGACGAACGGGAAAGTCACGATGGCCAATCAGGCGGAGATCAAGGCTGGTGACGATGCCTATGTCGGCGCCAAGTCAATCGACGTCGCGACGGTGACCGCCGGCGATGCTGCCTGGATTGAGTCTACGGGTTCGGGTGGCATTTCGAGCGTGGACGGTAAGGATGGCCTGAACGTGACTGCGAAGAAGCTTCGCCTGGAGGCGAATGGTGACGTTGGCTCTTCCGGGGACCCGATCAAGACGGACGTTGACAACATCGAGGCGGTTTCCAAGAACGGATCTGTCAACTTCCAGGACAAGGACGGGTTCACGATCGGCGGAATCGCGACGGAGGATCTCAATCCGACGAAGGTTACGAGCGACGGTAGCACCGACTCCAACGCGAAAAAGGCATCAGAAGTCTCCGGCATATCGGCTGCAGGCGATGTTGGGTTGTCTGCAAACGGAACGATGTCAATTCAGGAGAATGTGAGCGCGGGCAGCGTGTCAATCACCGTGAAGAACGGTAGTCTGTTCCAGACGGGCGGTGCCAATACGGTAAACGTGAGGAACGGCATCGCCGAGAACAAGACTCTCACGTCGGCAATCAATGCGTCCGGAGGCGTGTCGCTCAACGTTTCGGGTTCAATCGGCACGGTCGACAAGAACTCGTCCTCGTATGTCGGCGTCAAGGGATCGGTGACGGCAAACGCCGGCGGCGACGTGGCGATAGCTGCTGCGAACGGAACCGACCTGCAGGTGAATAGCATCTCGGCCGGTGGGAACGCGGCAGTCTATACGACGGGCACGATTACGGGCAACGCTGTCGGGAACGGCGGAGGCTCGATCTCCGGGCAGGACGTGCATGTGACGGCGCACGACTTCAAGGGCGGCGAAGTGAACGTTGCCGTGCGGGGGAAGCTTGTGAACAACAACCTGGAAGGCGGTTACAAGACGCAGATCGCCATCTACACGACTGCATCGGGCGGCAAGAAGAACCCGAAGGTCGCGAACAATCCGAACGGGTCGATCGTGTTCCTCGACGGTCGTCTCGTGGGCGGTGACATTCAGACGATCAACATGTTGGGCGCTTTGGAAGCATTCCCGGTCCAGACGCCTGAGCTGAAAAGCGAGCAGGGCGTGTTCGGAAATCCGTTCTTCATGCACGGCGAGATGGACGTGTCCAAGCCCGTGGCGTTGGGTATCATCGACTTTCTGCTCGTGGACCCCGCGATCATCCAGTACGGTGCCGAATTCCCGCTGGAGGCCGATGCGCAGGTGGAGGCGGCCGGCCTGAGCCCGGAGTTCTCGTACAGGTTCCTTGGCAGGAAGAATGCCGACATCGAGCAGTCCGAGCGGACGGATGACGCCTCGGCAGCGCCCAATGCGTCTAACGGGACAAGGGACGGCGCCGAATGAGCCTTTTCCCACACGTCACCTTTGCCCCGCTGAGCGACATCGGCCGAAAGCGCAAGAACAACGAAGACGCCTGCTACTGGTCGTCGACGTACGGCGTGTGGGTGGTGTCCGACGGCATGGGGGGCGGCGATGATGGCGAGGTGGCGTCCCGCGAGACCGTGAAGGGGGTGGATGCATTTCTCCACAAACATCCCCTTCCGTCTGGCGGGACATGGAACATCGACGACCTGGTCACCGGTTTGAGGCAGGCCGTCTCTGACGTCTCTGCATGGATTTACGCGCGGGCGAAGGAGAGGCATCTCAAGGGGTGTGGAGCAACATTTGTGGCGTTGCTGCTTGACGCCGCGCATCCGGAGGATGGTGTTGCGCTCCATGCCGGCGATAGTCGACTTTACCGCATACGGGGACGTGGAATCCAGCAGATCACGAGAGACCATTCCGCAGCCGAGATGATCGGCGCAAAGAACGACGCGGAGGTCAATCCGATGTTCCGCGGGATGATTCTGCGAGCCGTCGGCATCCAGCCGATCGTTGAGTTGGAGCGCACGGCGGTGCCGCTCAGGTCGGGCGACTGGGTGCTCATCTGCAGTGACGGCCTGTCGCGCATGGTTCCGGACAAGCAGATCGCCTCCATCATCCGCGACGCAAAGTCTCCGGATGAGGGCGTTCGTAAGCTTATCGACGCCGCAAATGACGCGGGTGGGATTGACAACGTGACGGCGGTTCTCGTCAAGATAGGTGAACTGCCCCCCCCCGTGGCCTCTTTCCCGCTCGTGTTGGAGGAACGTCCGAGACCGATCGTCCAGTCGTCCGTCGACGCCAAAACCGGCGACACGGCCGAATCGATGACGTTTGGCGCAGAGTCGTCTGGCGATCCCGTGGCGGGGAGTGCCACGGAGTCGGTGATGACCTTTGACGAGGTGGTCATGGAGGAAGAGGATTCGAAAACGCGCCAAACGCTTGCGCCGCCACCTCTGGCGACCCCGCCGCCCCAGCCCCCGCAACCGGCGTCTGTGCCGTCTGGGGAATTCACCGAAGATGGCGACGTTCCGCCGGCGCCCAGACGGCGCACGACCGTGCTGGTGGCCGTCATGGCGGCGCTTCTCGCGGCGGCGCTCGCCGCAACGGCAACGTGGTTTGTGTGCATGCGGACGGGAACCGGAGATGGAGTTGCAGATGGGCAACAGGGTCAGGTGGAGCGTCTGAAAGAATAAATGGCGGACTTGAAGGACAAGAAGATCGGCGGGTTCCGCATTCTCGCCGAGATCAAGGGAGCCAGCGGCAGCCAGGGCCAGATTTTCAAGGCCGTGTGTGAGAATCCCCCCTTCGCCGGAATCGAGCCCGGCACGGTGGTGGCGCTCAAGGCGATGGCCGTACATGACGAGGACGGGCAGGCCTGGGCGAAACTCGAAAAGCGAACAAGCGAGCTCGTGCGGCTGTCGCACCCCAACGTGGTGAAGTACTACGGGTGCTTTTCAGAATCAGGTACGTTCAACGACATCCACGCGATCGTACAGGAGTTCCTTGACGGCGAGACGCTTAAGCAGCGCTTGCTCCGCTGTCCATCCGGCCTTGACGCCGACGAGGCCCTGCACGTCACGGAGGCCGCGCTGGCTGGACTTGAGTATACGGCGGCAAACGGAATCGTCCACCGCGACGTGAAACCGGGCAACATCTTCCTGTGTGCGGATGGTGGCGTGAAACTCATCGACTTCGAGGTCGCGCACCAGGAGGGTGGTACCACGACGTCGGCGTCGGGCAACTTGGTCGGGTCGTTTGACTACATGGCTCCCGACTTCACGAACTCGACGTTCCGTGGCGACGAACGTTCCGACGTGTTCTCCATGGGCGTTGTGATGCACGAGGCCATCACGGGGCGTACGCCATACCAGCGCATCGAGGGCGGGGACAATCAGGCGAACTTCGCGTTTCTCTCCCGCTGGGCACGGCTGCAGATCGACGGTACGAACCCCATCCGTATCAGTTCCCGTGCAAACCGTCTTCTGGCACACTCGGAAGAAGTGCTCGCCAAGGCGCTTGCCCCGTTTCCACAAGACCGCTATGCCAATTTCGCGGAGTTCCATGCCGGACTCAAGGTCATCCGTTACCGCGACCTTCGCAACGGTGACATGGCATATCGCATCCTGCAGATCGTCGGTAAGGGTGGATTTGGCGAGGTGTTCAAGGCTCGGCTGAAACGGTCGAACCAGCTCGTGGCGATCAAGCACCTCCTGAAAGCCGCCTACGCGGAGCGTTTCTACCGCGAGGCGAGGATCATGGCCCAGCTGCATGATCCGTGCTTCGTGCGCTTCATCGATTTCTTCATGGTCGACCATGCCGGAAACCGCGAGGCGTTTCTTGTGATGGATTTTCTGCCGGGGATGCCGGGGAGCTCGCTCCGCGACGCGATCAAGAGGGCGGCCGGCGCGGCCTTGCCGCTCCGCGACACGCTGCTCGCGTTCGCGCGCTACGCGCACGGACTTTCGGTGATCCACTCGCGTGGCATCTTTCACCGCGACATCAAACCGTCAAACCTCTACTATCCAGAGGGACATTCCGAACGCGCGGCGATCATGGACTTGGGCATCGCGCGCAACGTCCACGGCACGGCAACTACGGGACAGGTGCCGGGCACGCTTGACTACATGCCTCCAGAAGTCGTCTTGACCGACAACCGCGGCGATTCGGGCATGGACATCTATGCGCTGGGACTCTGCCTGTACGAGGCACTGTCCGGGAAGATGGCCTATCCCAGATTGCCGCAAGGCGCTGCGGCCCTCACCGCGTTCTTTGCGCGGGCGAAGATCAAGGCAATGCCCGACCTCTCCGATCCTGCCGTCGTGGGAAATGCCCCGCTCCATGACCTGCTCGTGCAGATGACGTGTCCGGATCCGGCGGAACGAATCGTGGATACGCAACTAGTCGAGCGCCGCCTCGCGGAACTGGCCGAGGCGGCCGGTGTGGGGGGGGGGCTGCCGAATGACTCGCCGGAAGACGACGCTGAAGAGACGAGTCCCGGAACTGTCACGTTCACCATCCCGTCAATGGAGGAGACGAATCCCGCCGCACCGGAAGAAGGCAACGAGAAGGGACCTGTCACAGGAACCACAGACGGGACTTTGGCGACGGACACCGTCGCCGAGGGCAAACGTGCCGCATTTGAACAAGAAATCAAGCGCGTCCGTCGCAAGCGGCATGCCCGCAACATCGTGGTTGCGGCGGCGGTCGCGGTGGTCGCGTGCGGCGTGGCGTGGGTGTTCAGGGAACGGCTTGCAGGATGGTTTCAAGCCAGAAGCGTGGATACGGAGCGTCCGCAGATTGAGCGTTTGGAGCCGACGTATCAGGACGAGCGTGCCGAGGCCGCTGCCAATGTTGTGGTGTCCGTCTGCTTGAGCGAAAGCGCGAAAACTACGGAATGCGATGAACAGTTCGCGACTTGGCGTGCGGAGTGGGAGTCTCGTTGCTCGCCGGAAAAATTCGATGAGCTGGTCAAGCGGATCGAGAAGGCCCGAACGGACGGTAGCTACGGCAAATTCCGTAAGGCGGGCAACAAACTGGAGATGCGTTACAGAAACCGACAGGTGTCCGTGGAGGAGAATGACAAGCAGGTCGAAGTCTGGAGCAGCGCCAATGTGCGCCCTGCCGGTTTCCCTGATGCTGAATTCGAAAAACTTGACGCGAAAGTGAAGGCGGCGCGTGCGACGCGGATACGTGAGGATGACGAATGGGCGGCCGAGTCTGCCATGAAGGACGTGGTCGAGCCGTATGCCGACGGCACGTCCGCTGGCTTGGCCGCCGGCGACGCGAAAGCGGATCTTTGGCGGAAAGACTGGAAGGGCAAGTTGTCGTCCGACGCCTTCAAGAGGATGGATTCACGGATTGCCGTCGCGCACGATGAATGCGAGAAATCCATCAGAAGGGGAAACGCACCAGCCGCACAAAAGGCGCTCAAACCAGTCATCGACGCATACTCCGACTTGAAAAAGAAAATCCCAGATGGTGATAAGTTGGTAGATGATTGGCGGAAGAATTGGAAAGAGCGTGTTGAAAAGGCCGACTTCGCACGCATGGATGCGCAGCTCGCGACGGCACGTGCGGAGCGAGAAGAGCGTGAACGCAATGAGAGGATCAAGTCCAAGGAAAAAGCGTGTGAGGCTGAATGTCGGCAGCTTGTGGGGCTCTATAGGGACGATGCGTCGGACAAGAAGAGCACGGACGCCGAGTACGCCAAGCGGTATGAAATCTGGAAGAACGACCGCGATCTGGCGAAAGACTGGCTTGCGGCGCGCGTGAAGGAGGTAAATGATGAAAAGCGGAACCGCGAAGTACGCGACGATAAATCAAGGGAACGGGAAAGGCAGGCGGCGAATGATGCGCTTGCGGATTTGATCAGTCGATACGACGATACGGGCAAGGCGGTTGATGCTGTTGACAAGGAGGCTCAGCGCTGGCGCACGGAATGGCGGCGCCGACTTGATGAAGCCGTATTCAGGGACCTTGAAAGCAGTATTGAGAGCGCGCGGCAAAAGCGCGTCAACCACGATGAATGGGCAAAGACCCAACAGGCGCTTGCCGCCACGACGAACGAGGTGGAGTCCGTGCGCATCGCACTGGTGAGGAAATACAACGATGAAACGGGCACGAACAAGGACGCCATCGACAGCCAGTTTGTCGGGTGGGCGAAGAAATGGGAAGCCGATGCACTTTTGCGGAAGTTTCTGCCGGGCTGGTTCGCCGGGCGGAAAAAGACGGTGGAGGAGGCGAAATCTGCGTGCGAGGCGCGCATTGCGGAGATCAAGCGGAATCAGCTCGTCGCTGCAAAGACAAACGACGTCGCGACGGTGCGGGTGCAACTCGTCAACGGCTACAGGAACGACACTTCTGACAAGCCCAAGTTGGACGGGGAGTACACCGACTGGATGCTGAAATGGAGCTCGGACGCGGATTTGCCTGCAGGCTGGTTTCCCGAGCAACGTAAAATCGTCGAAAAGGAAAAGACCGCCCGCGAGAAGCGCGACGAAGAGCGGATGGCGGGAGAAGAAGCGAAGTCTGTGTGCGAGACCTATCGTCAGGAGGGTGTACCGGTGGGTGACGGTAGCCGAAAAATGTGGATTCGCAACTGGACGAACAGGCTGGAATTGGCGGTATTCCAAAAACATTCCGAAATGATCGTCACAGCCAGGAAGGATCGCGAACGGGTCGACAAAGAGGCGGAGGATCGGCGCAAGGCCAAGGATGAGGCAGATCGGCAGAATGCAGCCAAAATCAAGGCAGAGCGCGATGCCGCGCAACGCAGAAAGGAGGAGTTGGCGGCTCAGCTTAAAGCCAAAGAAGAAGCCGCCCGCCAGAAGGCCGAACAGGAGTACAGGCAGCTCATCGTCACCAAGACGAACGAAGTGGAGTCCGTACGAGCGGTACTTGTGAGGGATTACGCGAACGATTCCGTCAAGAAAATTGAGATTGACGCCCGATTTGGCAAATGGACGAGGGAATGGGAGATGGATGGGGACTTGCAGAAGATGTCGCCGGACTGGTTTGAAAGGCGAAAGAGGACGGTAGAGGACGCGAAGAATGCACGTGAGGAGCGGATCAAACAGCGCATGGGCAAGATTGAAGTAGAAAGGAAAAGGCTTGAGAACGGTTACAAGGACGATTCGTCTGACAAGGCCAAGCTGGAGGATGACTTCAAGAAATGCAGGGACAGATGGGGGGGGGATGTTGACTTGCAGGCCGGTTGGCTTGATGCGCAGATGCGCGCGATTGAAACGGCAAGGGCTGCTCGCGAACAACGCGATAACGATCGAATAAACGCGCGTAAGCAGGCCAATCTGGTGTGTGACGTGTACCGCAGCAACGGTATTGATGCGGGGGACGGAAGTCGAACCTTTTGGATTGACAATTGGACCAATCGATTGGATGCGACGGTGTTTCACAAACTTTCTGAAGTTATCGGCAAGGCTCGCGCTGAGCGCGTTCAAAAGGATCGACGGGATGCTGCCGAACGGATTGGAAAGGAGAAAAGGGAGCGTATCTCGAAGAAGCAGAAGCAATTCGAGAGTGACGTCAAGGAGCTTGTGGACGCATACAGGAATACGGCAATTGCGAGAACGGATACAGACGGACTGTTTGCAACCCGGCGCGAGAAGTGGGAGGCCGATACGGATTTGGACGCCGACTGGGTGGCAACTCATCGTGGGGAGATCGAGAAGGCGCGGACTGCGCGCATCCAGCGTGACGTGGCAGGCCAAAACAGGAAAGATGCGTATGATGCCGCATTGGATGTTTGCAAGGGGTATGCGTCTGGCATCGAAGCCGGTGATACGGAACGCCAACTGTGGGAAGGGAAGTGGAAATCCGTTCTGGGCGAAAAGGATTTTGCGGAAATCATTGCCATCATTGACAAGGCGCGAGGATCTGCGAAGGCGAAGGCGGAAGCCGAACAGCGCAAAGCGGAGGGGGTACGACTTGAAAAAGAGATTAGTGCGTTGTTGGAAGTGGACCAGAACCAAGTTGAACGATGGAAGGGGCGGCTTGCGGATGCCGAACGGAAGATCAAGGAGGGGCAAGACCTTCTCGGGCAGGAGAAAGTGGATGCCTTGTTGAACGAAGTGCGCCTGCGGAAGAAGTGGGTTGTCGGAGTTGTGGCGAACCGGACTGACCATGTAATCAAAGTTGGTGGTCGGTCGATTAGTCCGGGACAACGCGAATATTTTGAACTTCCGGAGGGATTGCCGCAGGGTGGATGGCAGGTGGTGAGCACAGGCTATAAGCCGTTGACAATTGACCAGAATGCGTTGGACGGTTCGGTGGTGTTGATCGGCGAGGGGAATTGGAAACTCGAGCCGATTCCCAAGGCGCGGATACGGATCCCGCAATTGGAAGACGGTGTCTCGTGCCGCCTGGACGGCGTCATGCGAGGTAGCGGCGACAATGTGGAAGTCGATAGCGGGAAGGCGATCAAATATGTATATAGTCTCAAGGGGCATGAAGACCAAAAAGGGAGTTTTACGGTTCAGGGGGGCGAGCAAAAAGATTTACCTGCACCAGGAGAATGGCGTGTGGATAAGGAACTTGAGGAGTGGTTCCAGACGAAGTTGGATGACGCTGAGTTGAGCCTTAGTTCAGGATTCGGCTTGGCTTGCCTTGAGGTTTACCATGAGATGTATGTAAGGGGATACCGATTGAACCAAGAAGACCTTGCGAGAGTAGAGAAGGCGTGGGAACGTTGTGACGAAGATTTCAAAATAGCAAAAGAAAAGGCAGTTAAGGACGGTCGTTATAACTTGCGGGAGGCACAAGAAGTCTGGATGAAAGCTCGGAGGCTCTACAATGTGTTGACCGGAAAACGGGTGACGGTGGAGGCGGAGCCTCGGTAGGAGCATGTTAAAATGCCGAAAAGAGGAAAATATCGCTTGTTTCTCGTGGAGGAATGTTATACACTATAGGAAACAATGATACCCCTAGGAACATACATTCTCCGAGGCATCGACAAAGAGGGGACGCCCCTCACCTTTCCGCTGTTGTCCAACAGTGCGGTGGTGGGGCGTCAGGGTGACGTCCTTTTGCGCCACGCGAGTGTATCGCGCCATCATGCCCTGCTGGAGCGCCGGGGGGATGACTGGCTGCTGACGGACACGGGGAGCCGCAACGGCACTTTTGCGAATGGGGCGAGCGTGCAGCGCCATTTCGTGAGGCCGGGGGATGTCCTCCAGTTTGGGCACGTCAAGCTGAAGGTTGAGGTTGTGGGAGCAGCCAGCCCCGGCGGCGGTGATGAGGCCGAGACGAACGCGGCGACAATGACGATGACGGACGCCTCGGTTCTGCTGGGACCGACAACGGCGCTTGTCGGACGGAGCGAGGCGCTCAAGAGCGCGATGCGCCTGGCGGTACGGGCGGCGAAGAGCGACGCGACCGTTCTGGTGTTCGGCGAGTCCGGCACGGGCAAGGAACTGTTCGCGCGGCTCATCTACGAGGAGAGCCTCCGGAGAGACCGCAAGTTCATCGCCGTCAATTGCAGCGCGATCGAGCAGACGCTGCTGGGCTCGACGCTGTTCGGGCACGAGAAGGGCGCGTTCACCGGTGCGGACCGCCAGAAGAAGGGGCTTTTCGAGGAGGCAAACGGCGGCACGATCTTCCTAGACGAAATCGGCGAGCTTTCGCACGACATGCAGGTTAAGCTCCTGCGCGTACTGCAGGAGGGCGAGTTCATGCGCGTAGGTGGCACGGAGACGGTGAAGGTGGACGTGCGCGTGATCACGGCGACGAACCGTGACCTTGCCCAGGCGGTCAAGGAGGGCAAGTTCCGCGAGGATCTCTACTACCGTCTCAACGTCATTCAGATCCACCTCCCTCCGCTCCGGGAGCGCGCGGGGGACGTGGCCGACCTCGTGCGCCACTACACGAGCCTCATCGGCGGACCGACGCGGGGCGTGTCGCCTGCGGCGATGGAGGCGCTTGTGGCCTATCCGTGGCCGGGGAACGTGCGCCAGCTGCGCAACGTGATGGAGCGGACGCTCGTGCTGTCGCCGAACGACGTGCTGGAACTGTCGGACTTCCCGGAGGAGATTCAGGCGATGCGGCTGGCAGCGGGCTCCTCCAGGAACCCTTCCGCCCAAGCGGATTGCCCGTCCGTTCATGGCGACGATTCCACCCCTTCCGACGACCTCTTGGAAATGGAGCGGCGACATATCCAAGCCGTACTCGAGGCCTGTTGCGGCAACAAGAAGCTTGCGGCGGAGCGACTTGGCATCAGTCGCTCGACGCTGTACGAGAAGTTGAAGGAGTGTCCGACTTCCGGACAGACCAGTTCGCAGACGCACGCCACCTGTTCAAATACCGGTCACGCCGGCATGCCCATGCGCACTGGCACGGATTTTGCTTAATGTCTCTCAGAAAGGAAAGAAATGAAAAACACGATACCATTGATTGTTGCGGTAGTCCTGGCGGCGGCGGCTGTTTTCGCCGTCAGTCGGATGATTCGGCCCAAGGAAGACGACAGTCAAAAGCAGTATGTCGAGGTCGTGGCGGCTACGCAGCTGATTCCTGTCAATGCGGAGATCACGGACGCTATGCTGAAAGCCCGTACGGTGGACATTGACTCCGTGCCGGCAAAGGCGATTCCGATCAGCCAGAAGAACCGTGTGATCGGGCAGAAGGTTACGCGGGCGATTGCCGAGAACGACTATGTGGTGCTGGATGACGTCGCAGGACGCGGCAGAACGCTTTCCGAACTGGTGGGAGAGGGTGAGTGGGCCGTCCCCGTCACATTTGCGGACGCCTCTCTCGTGCAGTTTCTGGAGCCGGGCATTGAGATTGCCATTCTCGGCACGTTCACCGTCAAGAAGACCGTCGCGAAGATGGATAGTACGGAGAAGCCGGACGTGGTGGAGGAGGAGGCGACGCATGTCGTGTTCCCGTGCGTGCGGATCCTCGACATCGGCCACGGCGACGGCATCCGCCGTGACGAGGGTGAACGTCGCAACGGAACGATTGTCGTGTCGCTCACGCCGCAGCAGGCGGCCACGCTGGTGGCCGCTCAGCGGAAGATGGACCTCTATCCGGCGTTGCGCCGTCCTGCCGATGGCGGATCCCTGAAACGACGTGACGTGGGCATGGTGACCGAAAAGACCTTTGAGGATCTCCGCAAGGGGCTTGAGACGGTCAGTCTGCCGGATGCCGCGAAGGAGTAGTCGGATCGGCAATGGTTATTTGACAACAAGACAAACTTGAAAGGAAAAGGAAAATGAAAAAACTAATAGCAATGTTGGTGGCCGCATGTGCGGCGATCTTCGCCGCGAAGGCGGACGAGGAAATCTCGATGGTCGAGAAGGAAATCACGTCGATCACGGTGCCATTCGGCATACGAAGCTACATCCCGTCCAATAAGGACGTGGTACGCATTGAGAAGACGTCCGAAAACGCCCTGCGCATCACGGCGCTGGCGAGCGGCCGGTGTGACCTCGAGGTGCGCGGCGACATGGATATGACGCAGAAGTTCCAGATCCAAGTCGGAGGCCCGTTGCCGCAGACGCTGGCACACCTCCGCCGGGAGCTTGAGCGGATGCCGGAGGTGCATGCCGATATCATCGGCAACTCCATCCGCATCGACGGCGAGGTGAAGTCCATCAAGAAGTGGAATTACCTGATGAAGGTGCTCAAGGCCTATCCCGCAGCACGCAACTTTGCTGAGTTCACGCCGGGTGACGAACTGCTTATCAAGATGAAGGAGAATCTGGAGCAGTGCGGTTTCGAGGTCGTATTCGCCCCGCACGCCGGCGAGCCGAAGGCCTGGAAGCCGAATTGCGTGTCACTCACCTACAGCAAGGTGAACCGCACGATGAACGTGCAGGCGAGGGTCTACACCCCTGATCAGCAGGCGCAGATCAAGGCGTGCATTGACCGCGAGAAGAACTGGATCGCCGTTGACAAGGAAACGAAGGATTCCAAGAGCGCTTTCGACGACGAGTATCAGGTGCGGCTGAACATGCAGGTCGTGGTCGCGAAACCTATTGTACGACTCTCCGTCGCATACATGGCCATCGGCGAGCAGGAAGCCAAGAGAATCGGCAACTCGCTTGCCAATACAGGCGACGGCCCGCTCCAGCTGACAGGCGTCTTTGACATTCTCCGCGATCTCGTCCACGGCAACAACACGCGCAATACGGCGAGCATCGGCGCTTCCCTGGGCGTCACTACGCGTTTCCTGGCCCAAAATGGCATTTCCCGCATGAGCGATACGGGCTACACGCTCATCGAGAGCTGGTCCAAGGACGGGGCGAAATTCAAGAGCGGCGGTACGCGCTTCGTGAAAGTCTATGGCCGTGACGTGGCCGACCTCAAGGAAATT
>JAEEGL015591100.1_pt1 | contig 12778 bp, 8 predicted proteins | sample 9134231 | NCBI WGS metagenome assembly JAEEGL01 (sample SAMN16246548, study PRJNA631951) | gut metagenome | biome: gut microbiome; feature: rumen; material: fiber-attached | host: Bos | place: Iran: Karaj | collected 2018-10 | reverse complement strand
TGTCCACTCAGAAGGGCCCTTGGGGTAGCTTGGTATCCTTCATGCTTGGGGTGCATGTGACTCCAGTTCAAATCTGGGGGGGCCCACCATACTCATTCTTGAGGTTTCTTGACACGGCTGAGAATGGTGACGCTGAGGCCCACACGTTCATCATCGGTCACTTCTACCTCTATCTCGAAGAACTTCCTCATATTATCGGGAGTGATGACCTCTCTTGCAGTACCTGCGGCGGCGATCAGTCCGTGTTCTATCGCTATAACGCGGTCGCAGTATCTTGCAGCGAATATTAGATCATGAGTGACTATGACGACTAGAAGTCCTCTCTCCTGAGAGAGTTTCTGGATCAGTTCCATCAGGTCGAACTGGTGGTTGATATCGAGATGCAATGTGGGTTCATCGAGCAACAGTATCTCAGGTTCCTGGACGAGGGCACGTGCGATCATCACCCTGCGTCTCTCACCGCCTGAAAGTTCATCTATGTCCCTGTCGGCGAAGTTCAGAATACCGGTATCCTTCATCGCCTCGTAGACGATCTTTGTATCCTCTTCTGTCTCATCGGAGGACAAGGCATCCTTGCGCGAGTATCTGCCCATGAGTACGGTCTCGTACACTGTGAACGGGAATGTTGTATTCGTCGTCTGCATGACGAATCCCATGGATCTTGCGATCTCTTTCTTGCTGAGTGTCTGGACATCCTTATCGTCGATAGTTATGACACCCTTGGTGGATTTGAGTGAAGCGTTGATGCATTTGAGGAGTGTGGTCTTTCCGCATCCGTTCTGACCTATGATACCTACGACCTCTCCTTTCCCTGCCTTGAAGCTGACCTCCTTGAGGACATCACGGGAGGGGTAAGAGAATCCGACCTTGTCTATTATCAATTCCATCTTATTCACTCCCACATCTCTTTCTTACGCTTCTTGAGCACGTAGATGAAGAACGGTGCTCCTAACAATGATGTGAATATCCCCACGGGGAAGGACATCGTGAATGCGGTCTTGGCCAGAGTATCCATGGCCATGAGGAAAGCTGCTCCGCCGAATATACACATGGGGATCAGCAGCTTGTGGTTGGGTCCGACTATCATCCTGAATATGTGAGGGACGATGAGTCCTACGAAACCGATGGTACCGGCAAGGGAGACGGAACCTCCTACACATAATGCGGTACCTATCAGAGCTATGTATCTGACCTGTTTGACGTTTACTCCGAGGTTGGCGGCCTGGTCCTCACCTGCGGAGATGAGATTCAGTTCTCTGTAGATGAGTGCCTGTGAGATGATACCTAGCAACAAGAGCAGTATCGCTCTCGTCAAGGAATTCCATGTGACCTTGTTGAAACTGCCCATGGTCCAATAGACGATCGCACCGAGAACATCCTCATCGGCGACATACTGCATCAGGGAAACCAATCCGTTGAAGAATGCACCGACCGCTACACCTGCCAAGAGCAGGGTGACTGTCGATACCCCGTATTTTGAACGTGCGATCATGTACACAAGCATGAGTGTGACGAAGCACATGGCGCAAGCGACTATGGATGTCGCATATGATCCGAATATTGCTGCTCCGATGCCGAATGAAATCGCAATGGAAGCACCGAAAGCGGCACCTGAGGAAATTCCTAAGATCGAAGGTGAGGCCATGGGGTTCTTGAACAGGCTCTGCATAGAAAGTCCTGCGATGGATAGTGCAGCACCAACGACCGCAGCGGCTATGACTCTGGGAAGACGGACCTGCCTGATGATGTAGACTGTACCTTCATCGCCCTTCCCGATGATGGCGTTGAGGGTCTCCATAATGGTGGCTCCGTAGTTTCCAACGCCCATGCAAGCGAAGAAAGATATGATGAATACCAGAATTGTTCCGAAGATGGCTATCATGGCCTTTCTTCTGTTCTTAGACTGAAGGGTCTTCAGTTCATCATAGGTCTCGACTTTCTCCATCTGCTCACCTAAATGTAAGGGGGCTATTCACCCCCCATTAATTGGTTTACGAGTCCACCCTCATCTTCTCATCCATCGACCTGTCGTCGTTGGAGTAGAACATGATGATGTTGGGCTTCTCAGTGAGAAGGTTCTCGAGGTCGTGCTCCGCACCGTCAAAGAGCGTGACATCCCATCCGAAGAACTTCGACAGTGAAGCACCATTGCTGGTCTTACCGCTTGCCTTACCGCTTGATCCCTCAAAGTATGCTTTGTATGTCTTGTCGGGGTCTGCTGCGTTCTTCTCTGCCGCGGATACGTACAGCTTGTACATCCTGAGCTGGAAGTCCTCGATGACACCGTCGATAACTGACTGGTCGAATCCAAGGATGACGCCGATCTGATCGATCATCGCGAGTGTGTCAGGGATTCCCTTAGCGTTGTTGAGCAGGATGTGTCCATTGTTTGTCTGAACAGTATCAACAATTGTTGCGTTACTGGCTGTAGCGAGGGTTCCAGATCCCATGAGGAATACTGTCTCTGCACCGCTGTTGTAAGCAGCTTTGACGTCAGCACCCATCTTCTCGGTCTCATAGGACTTGATGGATGAGCATGTCTCCTTGTATGTCGAGGGGAGAAGATCCGCAAGATCCTTGCTCGAGTCTGCGACGGAGTCCTTCACGAGACCGCCGTACATCAATGCCTGGAATTCGTTAGTAAGTGCAGTCTTGGCTTTTGCCTCTTTGCTCCAGGGTTCAACATCGTATTTCTCGCAGAGGAAGATGTATGCTGCGTAGGGGTACGCGCTTCCTGTTGCGATGAGTTTAGTGGCCTTTCCGGTGAATACTTTCGAAGCCATGTCCTTTGATGATGTCTTGTCGTTAACGACTGTCTTGTATGTGACAGTGTCGCCGTCCCTTGTTGCGATCTTGGTGTACTTGCAGTAGGTGTTCCAGAAATCGGTGTCCTTCTTTGCATCATCCAAGGTCTTCTTCTTGGCACTATCTGTCAGATCGCCGTAGACCTTATCATACATATGTTCCATGGTCTCGACCATCTTGGGGGTACCGCTCATACCGCCCATATCGATATCGTCGATGACGGTGGCATCGAGCTTGTACAGCCCTTTCTTCTCTGCCGGCTGCTGTGTGAGTGCGATACCGACACCGACTCCGGCGACGATAAGGACCGCAACAGCAACGATGGCTATTACTTTCGTGTTCATTTCAATCACTTGATTGGATGAATAATCCAATTGTAAGTACGAAAATCGTCCCACTATATAATAGTAAGAGAAAGAATTGTCCAAATTATAACTAAAAATTAGTAATCTCTGTAAAAAAACGCTGTTAAGTATGCGTTCTTCGAAATCATTAATATAAAAACTGTCGATTAGATGTATAATCCAACCGTGATACCATGAGGTTCGTCTATCTTTCCATCCGCAGTGTCGATGCACAGCTGATGGAGGAAGCAGTCGAAGAGTTTGAAAAGCGTCACGGTATAGGCATCGATTTCGTCGGTTACAATTCGGAAGACGTGTCGGAGGACGTCCTCCTGTATTCGGAACTCGTCAAGGACTCGAAGGAGGCCGATTTCATCTATGTACGCATCATGGGCGACCCATACAGATTCCTTCGCTGGGAGAAGTATTTTGAGGTCCTGAAAGAAGTTCCAGGTCTGATCTATGCTCATGCGGGGACCGAAGAGATCCTCTCTCTGACCAAATGTCTCTATCACGGGACCGATGACGTCTACAAGATGCTTTGGAGCTACTCGGATGCGAAAGGGATGGAGAATGACATCTGCACGGTGTGGTATGTGGCCCACATATTCGGACTGACCGATACACTCCCCCCGGAACCGGTGATGAGAAGGGAGCAGGGGATTTTCCACCCCGATTTCCCCGAGGATGTGACCATCGAGGAATACATGTCCAAGCTTCCTGTCAGGGACGTCAGAGTGGGATTGGTCGCCCCTGGTTACATCAAATCATACGGCGATGACGAGCATGTCAGGGCAGTCATCAGGGAATTGGAAAGGCAGGGTATGAGTGTCATCCCAGTATTCTTCACCACATTCTCGGATGACGGTGTCGAAGGTCTGAAACGTATATTCGATCCTTATTTCCGTCCCAAGGGTGTGCCGATCATCGATGTGGCCGTTTCATTGGTGTCTTTCTCCAGATCTTCTACATACGGATTGAACAGCCTGGAGGAGGAACATTATTTCCGCGACTGTCTCAATGTCCCCATCGTCTTCGGTCTGAATGTCTCCGGGGACTACAAGGGTTTCGACGAGGACAGGATGGGCCTTACGAAGAAGGACATGCAGTCCAATGTCATCTATCCCGAACTCAACGGCGATATCATCTCCGTACCGATAAGTTACCGTCCGCGTACACGCGGAGAGAGGATGTGCAAACCGATCCCTGAGAGGATAGAGCACCTCTGCAGACTTACCTACAATTGGGGCAAACTGCGTGCGAAACCAGTATCGGAAAGGAAGGTCGCCATACTCATGTGGCAGTCTGTCGCTAATTCAGGGAACATAGGCGGCGCGGCAGGTCTGGACACCATGGCGACCATCACCGAGGAACTGAAGAGGTTCCGTGATTCGGGATATACGGTCGAAGGTGTTCCGGAGGACAGCGCTGAACTGGTCAAAGAGATTCTGGAAGGAGTCACCAACGATCTAGATAACACGGATTCAGTCTTCCTGAGGGAAAAGTCCGCAGGGATGGTCGGTAAGAAGACCTACCTTTCCCAATACGAAGACACTCCTGAATGGAGCCGTCAGATGAGGGAGAACGACTGGGGCGAACCCCCAGGTACCATGATGGTGGACGGGAACGAGATAATCATCCCCGGTCTGATAAAGGGGAACATATACATCGGTTATCAGCCGTTGAGAGGCAGAGCGGAGAAATTCGCCCAGAACATACACGATCCGCTCCTGTTCGCCCAGCACCAGTATCTTGCATTCTACAGATGGCTGAGAGATGAATTCAAAGCTGATATGATCATCCACACCGGCACCCACGGAACGATCGAATGGCTTCCGGGAAAGAACGTCGGCATGTCATCGACATGCGAACCATCCGTCGTGCTGGATGCGATACCGAATCTCTACATCTACGTCATCAACGACCCCGGCGAGGCGATGCAGGCCAAACGCCGTATAGAGAGTGTCATTATAGATCATATGACCCCCTCGATGGCCCGTGCGGATTCATACGATCAGCTGGATGAGGTCAGTGTTCATCTGCAGAACTTTTTCAGGAGCAAGGCAGAGGCATCGGAGGACCGTCTAGCGGTCATTATCGGACAGGTCTATGAATCCGCCAAGAAGAATTCCATGCTGAACGATCTCGGCATAAATGAAGAGAACGACCCCGGTGCCGAAGGTTTCGAACCTTACATCATAAAACTACATGAGTACATCGAGGAACTGAAGGATACGCTGATACGTGCGAATCTGCACATCCTCGGACATGTGCCAGAGGGTCTGCATCTCGATGAGATGGTCTATTCACTTACCCGTCTCGACAACGGTGACATCAGGTCATTGAGGGACGTATTCTCAGAGAATCAGGGATTCGATATCAAATCCGCTTTGGACGACACATCAGCCATGACCGACGGCGAGATCAATTCCGTGGTCATCGACCGCATCGATAGCGAATTGATGCAGTTCTTGGCCGAGATCAGAGAGGACGGTTATGATTACGATCGTGCCTTGGAGATCCTCAGGAAAAGATACGGAAAGGTATCGGATGATCTGTGTTCAACTTTGGATTACACATGCCATCAGGTAGTTCCATCTATTTTCCGTATGAGTGATGAGATGGACAATCTGTTCAGAGGAATCAACGGAGAATATGTTCTTCCCGGTCCATCCGGTGCACCTACAAGGGGCAATGCAAGCATCCTTCCGACAGGGAGGAACATGTATTCCCTGGACCCTGATCTGATCCCTTCCAAGTCATCGTGGGTGATAGGCTGCCGCATGGCCGACCAGATGATAGAGAAGTACGCTGAGGAGCACGGCGGATTCCCTAGAGAGGTCGGTTTTGTCATCTGGGCCACGGATACGATGAAGACAGGCGGTGATGACGTCGCTTACGTCCTGTGGCTGATGGGTGTAAGGCCGATATGGAACAATGTCGGAGGACAGGTTACGGGACTGGAGGTCATCCCGTTAAAGGAACTGGGGAGGCCAAGGGTCGACGTCACTGTCAATATAACTGGATTGTTCCGTGACACCTTCCCGAACCTTATCGATATGATCGATGACGCTGTCAAGCTGGTTATGGACCTTGATGAGGATGATGAATCCAATGCAATCGCAGCCAATTTCAGGAAGGATGTCGTCGAATCCATAGCAGCAGGTCTTACACCGGATGAGGCACGTCGCCGTAACTCCATCAGGATGTTCGGCGCACCTCCTGGTGCATATGGTGCAGGTGTGAACCATGCCGTATCATCCAGCCAATGGGAGACCGTCGAGGATCTCGCCAATGTCTATCGTGATTGGTGTTCCAACGGTTATGGCAGGGGCAATTACGGGATTCAGATGAAGGAGGAGTTCGTGAGGAGATTCTCTAAGGTCGCCGTAACGGTGAAGAACATCGCCGACAGGGAGATAGACATCTTGGATTGCGACGACTATTATGAATTCCTGGGGGGTATGAACTCATTCGTCCGTGCTTACGGAAGGAAGGATTTCGTCACCATAATGGGGGACGACTCAGACCCGAGGAAGAGCAAGACACGTACAACGCAGGAGGAATTGCGTTTCACTGTCCGCAGCAAGGCCCTGAATCCAAAGTTCATCAACGGCCTAAAGGAACACGGATACCGCGGTGCCGCCGAGTTGGCCAATGTCGTAGAGTTCACAATGGCATGGGATGCCACATCCGGTATCGGCGAGGATTGGATGTATGAGGGTCTTGCGGACAAGTATCTGTTCGATGAAGATACCCGCGAATGGATGAAGAAGGTCAATCCCCACGCCATGATGAATATACTGAACCGTCTGCATGAAGCAATCGAGAGAGGGCTATGGGATGCTCCGGACGACTACAAGGAAAGACTCAAGGAACTCTACCTGGAGGCTGAATCCCAGATAGAGGAGATCATGGACCGCAGATGATTCACTTCTTCTTGATGAGCACCGTCGTGAAGTAACCGTATTCCCTCTTCAGGTCGATCGGTCCGATGTATTCCTTCTCGGTACCCACATCGCACATGACAGTCGCCTTCTCCAGCGGAACGGAGTTCCTCTTGAGGATATCTACGATAATCTCCATGGAATCGAACGCCTTCATCACGACTATGTTATCGAGATCCCTGACGGCCATCTCGAGCCTTGCGGAGTTCCCTTTGGCCATGGGTATGACGCAGAATGATTCGTCGCCGATCATCAGAGGGAGCCTTGCCATCGCCGCACCGTATGTGAATGAACTGATTCCGGGGATGATCTCGGTCTCATAGCCCATATCACGGATCCTCGCATCGGTGTACATGTAGGTGCTGTACACTCCCGCATCGCCTATGGTGATCAAAGATACATTGTGCCCTTCATCGAGGAGCTGGCACAATCTCTTTATGGCCACGTTCTCGCTCTCCCTCCTGACCTCATCCCTTGGGTCCATGGAGAAGATCAATTCCTCCATCTGCTTGTCCGTGGTGTCAATGGCCTCATTGATAATCGACAGCGCGAAACTGGAACTGCCTTTCGCCTTCGCAGGGAAACAGATGATATCGCTGTTCTCCAGAGCCTCCTTCGCTCTGAGTGTCATCATCTTCCAATCGCCGGGCCCTACACTGACTCCGAAAAGCTTTCCTTTCATGATTATACGCATGTCCGACAAAGTATAATAAAAGGATTACCCATCCAACCATATGGTCGTCAACGGTACCGAGGATATGTATATCACCCAGAACGGCAAGAGGCTGCGCTGCGGGTATACGACAGGTACATGTGCCGCCGCGGCCACCAAAGCTTCCCTCAGGGCTTTACTTTCGGGGAAGATCTCAGAATTCGAGAGGATGGCCGTTCCCAAAGGCGTTACCATCGACGTACCGATCAAGACCGTTTTCCTTGACAAGCAGTACGCTTCATCCGTTGTCGTGAAGGACGGCGGCGACGATATTGATGCCACCCACGGTATGGAGATCGTCTCCACGGTGACTCTCACCGATTCAGGCATTTCCATCGACGGCGGTAAAGGTATCGGGAGGGTGACCAAGAAAGGATTGGATCAGCCTCCCGGAAATGCGGCAATAAACAGCACTCCCAGAAGGATGATCGCCGAAGCCGTCCAGTCACTTTTCGATGACTATGGGTATGACGGAGGGGTATCCGTCGTAATATCGGCACCGGAAGGGGAGATAAGGGCACAGAAGACGTTCAATCCCAATCTCGGTATAGTAGGGGGCATTTCCGTTCTCGGTACATCCGGTATCGTGGAACCCATGAGCGAGAAGGCTATCATCGCCACCATCCACAAGGACATGGATGTGAGGATGGCCGAGGGCAGTAAGGTACTGGTTGTCGTACCTGGCAACTACGGCGAGAAGCACTCCGAATCCATAGAGAACGTGGATCCGGATAAGACCGTGAAATGCAGCAACTTCATCGGGGACATGCTCGACCATGCTGTAGACATCGGTGCCGATGTCATACTCATCGGCAATATCGGTAAATTGGTGAAGCTTGCCGGAGGCATAATGAACACCCACTCGAGGAATGCCGATTCCAGGATGGAGATACTCTCCGCCTACACGGCATTGGCCGGGGGAAGTTTAGAATTGGTGAAGGACATAATGAAATGCGTTTCCACCGATGATGCTTTGGAGCAGATAGACAAGGAAGGATTGATCCCCAAGGTCTCGGAACTGCTGATGGAGAGGATAGACTTCCATATGCACCACCGCACTGCAAGCAAGATCAGGACAGCTGCGATAATGTTCTCCACCGAATTCGGATTATTGGGCAAGACGAAGGATGCCGACGAATTGCTGGGGTGTCTGAAATGAAGGTAAGGGCGATAGCATTCTCAACACAGGGGTGCAGGACACTCCAGAGACTCGAAGGTATGTTCGATGACATCGAACTTTTCAGCAAGACCAGGGCGGATTCGTTGGGAATACAGACTGTGAAGAATCTCGATGACTGGACCAAAGAATCCTTTGCCTCATGCGATGCACTGATCTTCGTAGGCGCGATGGGCATCTGCGTCAGGCACATCGCACCGTATCTCAAAAGCAAGGATGTGGACCCCGCGGTCATCGATATCGATGAGATGGCCCGTTTCACCATACCTGTATCTTCCGGGCATATCGGCGGCGGTAACGAATTGGCATTGAAGATCGCCGATTATCTCGATTCTACGCCAGTCATCACAACGGCTACGGATCTCCACGGCCTTTTCGCTGTTGATGTGTTCGCAGTCAAGAACCATCTTTCGATCCAGAGGCTGGTGCTCGCGAAGGAGGCATCATCGCGCATCCTTCACGGGGATTTCCTCGGATTCGTTTCCAGGAACGGTTACGAAGGTGAACTGCCGAAAGGACTTACACCCGCAGAAGGGGGAGAGTTCGGTATCTGTATCTCCATCGATTCTGAAGATAAACCATTCGACAAGACACTGCTTCTGGTCCCACAGGATATCTCAATTGGTATCGGATGCAGGAAGGATACCGATCCCGAGAAACTGTCGCAGTTCGTTAAGGAGACACTCTGGAAGGAAGGTATCTACAAACTCCGTGTCGGTGCAATTTCAAGTATTGATATCAAATCCAAGGAAGAAGCGATACTGGAGCTGGGTGCGGAATACAAGGTCAGACCGCAATTCTACACCGCCGATCAATTGATGTCACTCCAGGGAGAGTTCTCGAAATCAGAGTTCGTCAAATCGGTCACATCCGTCGATTGCGTCTGTGAACGTTCCGCCGTTTACGGGGGCGGAGAACTGATACTGAAGAAGACGGCGAAGGACGGTATGACCATCGCTATCGCTAAGAAAAATATCACACCGAGGTTCGATTGAATGAAGGTACTTCTGTTCTCAGGCACCGAAGAGGGAAGATCGCTGGCACAGTGGCTTACGGACAACAAGGTGGACGTTCTTGTCAAGGTTGCCACGGAATACGGCGCAGCCGTGAATCAATCCGATGTCAATGTATCCGTCGGAAGCTGCGGAGGTGTAGAAGGAATCTCCAAGCTCATCACGGAGGACGGTTTCGACATCGTCATCGATGCCACTCACCCTTACGCTTCGAATATCACTCTGCATGCGAGCGAGGCCTGCAGGAACACCGGTGCGGAATACATCAGAGTCCTGAGGAACGAATCCTCCTATTCCGGTGTGACGATGGTGGATTCCGTCAAGGCAGCCGTGGATTACCTTTCAGGCAAGGAAGGCAAGATCTTCGTCACCACAGGTTCCAAGGAGGCTGTGGAATACACACGTATACCCGATTTCAAGGAGAGGGTGGTGATAAGGATCCTCTCAGTGAAACAATCGATCGACCAGTGCATAGAACTGGGGTACGAAGGGAAGAATCTCATCTGTGCCCAGGGCCCGTTCTCAAAGGAGATCAATCTGGCCATGTTCAGACAGTCCGGTGCCAAGTACATGGTGACCAAGGATTCAGGCAGCACCGGAGGTTTCGACGAGAAATACGAGGCCGCTAAGGAATTGGGCATGGAAGTGGTGCTCATCTCCAGGCCCAAGGACGTCGACGGTTTGGAGTTCACGGACGCAATAATGAAACTCTCGAAGCGTCTCTCTATTCCCATGCCCAAGAGAAAGGTGTCCTTGATTGGGATCGGAGTCAGCAGCGAGACATACACATTGGCAGCCAAGGAGGCCGTGAGGAATGCAGATCTAGTCATAGGTGCCAAGAGGATGCTGGAATCCGCCGATACAGAAGGAAAGGCCACCCTTGAGGAATACATCTCGGACAAGATCGTGAAGTATCTCGATGAGAACAAGGGCTACCAGAACATCGCTGTCCTCTTCTCAGGGGATGTGGGATTCTACAGCGGGGCCACCAAACTGGGCATAGCTCTCGACAGGGAGAAGTTCGATGTGGAATACATCTGCGGCATATCATCGGTGGTCTACTTCTGTTCCAAGATCGGAACCACCTGGCAGGACATCCATCTGATCAGCGGCCACGGAAGATATGTCAACATCATCGGGAACGTGGACAGGTATCCGAAGGTGTTCTCACTGCTTCAGGGAGCAGACAGCGTCCGCAACCTCTGCGATGACCTTGAGAAGTACGGATTGGGCAATGTCAGGATCACCATCGGTTGCGATTTCGGTTCCGATTCCGAGAAGATAATCACCGGCAGTCCTGCAGAGATCCGCAGCGGAGATTTCGGCACGCTATGTGTAGCTCTGATCGAGAACGATGAAGCAAGGAACATCGTCTGCGGTATACCTGATACGGAGTTCATCAGAGGCGACGCACCCATGACCAAGAGCGAGATCAGGATGCTCTCGGTCGCCAAACTCAGGATAAAAGAGGATTCCGTCATCTACGATGTAGGTGCCGGAACCGGTTCAGTATCGATAGAGCTGGCACAGTCCGCCATCGACGGTAAGGTCTATGCGATAGAGATGAAGGAACCTGCTGCAGATCTAATCGAGGAGAACAAGCTCAAGTTCAGGACACCCAATGTCGAAGTGATAAGAGGAACGGCACCGGAGATGATGTACGATCTTCCAGCACCGACTCATGCTTTCATCGGAGGTTCCTCTGGAAATCTGAAGGACATCGTGAAATGTCTGATTGACAAGAACCCTGATGTCCGTATGGTCATCAACGCAGTCACCCTGGAGACAGCAGGTGAGATTGCTTCAGTGATCAAGGAACTCGACCTCGTCGAGGAAGAGATAATCTCCGTTTCGGTAGACAGGACGAGGAAGGTCGGAAGGTATCACCTTATGGATGCCCAGAATCCCGTCTACATCGCAGTGGTGAGGGGAAGATGAATCTTCCCAGGATAATGATCTCAGCCCAATCCAGCGGTGCCGGAAAAACTACAGTGACCTGCGGATTGTTACAAGCTTTAGCAAACAGAGGACTCAAACTCGCATCGTTCAAATGCGGCCCTGATTACATCGACCCCATGTTCCACAGCAAGGTCATCGGGGCCAAATCGAGGAACCTGGATCCGTTCTTCGTAGACGGGGACATGATAAGGTACCTCTTCGCAAGGAATGCCGAAGGCGCTGATATCTCAGTCATTGAAGGGGCCATGGGATTCTATGATGGTTCCGATTTCACCAAACCTGCAAACAGTTCATGCGACGTCTCTCTGAGAACCAAAACTCCAGTCATCCTGATCGTCAACGGGGCAGGCTCCAGTCTGTCAGCAATCGCAGTACTGAAAGGATTCATGGATTTCAGCGAGAATCTGATCAAGGGTGTGATCTTCAACCGCATGTCGCAGAAGGTCTTCGAGAGCCTTGCTCCTGTGGTCAAGGATTTGGGGATTATCCCTATCGGATACATCCCTAAGATGAAGGATGTCGTGCTCGAAAGCAGACATCTGGGTCTTGTGATGCCAGGTGAGATCGATGATATCCGTGAAAGGCTGAACAAGGTAGCCGAAATGCTTGAGGAGACACTCGATATCGATGCGATCATCGAACTTTCGAAGACTGCTCCCGAGATCGATGCTGAAGGTCCCGAGATACCTAAGTTCGACAAGGTCAGGATAGGTCTTGCGGATGATGATGCGTTCTGCTTCACTTACGAAGATAATATCGAATTGCTTCAGAGGATGGGTGCGGAGATCGTCAGATTCTCTCCTCTGAAGGATAAGTCAATT
>JAEEGL015488415.1_pt1 | contig 12778 bp, 14 predicted proteins | sample 9134231 | NCBI WGS metagenome assembly JAEEGL01 (sample SAMN16246548, study PRJNA631951) | gut metagenome | biome: gut microbiome; feature: rumen; material: fiber-attached | host: Bos | place: Iran: Karaj | collected 2018-10 | reverse complement strand
TGACGGAGCCGGCTGAAACCGGTTCCGTTTTCTTTCTGCCCTGCAATACGGGACAATAATACCAGCCGTCTCTGTTGACACGGTGTCAGAACTGTGGTATCATCACTTCTGACATCGTGTCAGCACGCCGCGCTGTTTACCGCTTTTGAAAGACGAGGGATGGAATAATGCCTAAAGGCTCCGCCGAACTGACCAGAACCCGGAGGGAAGAGATCCTTTCCGCCTGCAGGAAACTGTATGAGACTGAAAGCTTCAAAGACATTACCTTGAAGGATATCGCCTGTCTGACTTCGTTTACCCGTCCTTCGATCTACAATTACTACGAAACGAAGGAAGAGATCTTCCTCGCCCTGTTCCAGCAGGAATATGAGCTTTTCGCCGGGGAGCTGGACGGGCTGTGTCAGAGTGAAAGCGCTCTGTCCGCAGACGAACTGTCTTCCGCGCTTGCGCATGCTCTGGAACGCCGGCCGCTTATGCTCAAGCTGCTGAGCATGAACCTCTACGACATGGAAGCCAATTCCCGCATGGAGCGTCTGGTGGCATTCAAAGCTGCGTACGGCGAATCGAGTGCCGCAGTGGACCGCTGTCTGCGGAAGTTTGTCCCGGCACTCGGAGAAACCGGACGGCAGACCTTCCTGTATGCGTTTCTTCCCTTTGTTTACGGACTGTATCCCTATACCGTCGTGACGGACAAACAGCGGCAGGCCATGAAAGAAGCCGGCATTCCCTTCATTTACATGACAGTCTTTGACATGGCTTTTTCCTTTATCCGGACACTGCTGGGAGGTCTGCTGCAATGATCACCGTGAACATACGCTATACCGGCACCGGAAACAGTGCCAGGACTTTTGCCGAGGAGATGCTCCGCAGCGGGACTGCTGCGGCCATCCGTGCGGAAAACGGCAATCTGCGCTACGAGTATTATCTCCCGTTCGAAGATCCCGAGACTGTTCTGCTTATTGACCAGTGGCGGGATCAGGAGGCACTCGACGCGCACCATGCTTCTCCCATGATGGAAAAGATTGCCTTTCTGCGTGAAAAATACGATCTGCACATGGATGTCGAGCGATATGAATCCGATGATGCCGGCCTTCCGGAGAACGATGTGAAATATACTAGGTAAACCATGATTCGGTGCAGCCGAAAGCGCCGCGCCGCCGCAGAAAAACAGGAGGTTCTTTATGTATAACAACACGATCACTTTATCCAACGGAGTCGCCGTTCCTCAGCTAGCTCTCGGCACCTGGCTCATCGATGACGGCGAGGCCGCCGATGCGGTAGCCTCTGCCATCAGGATGGGCTACCGTCACATCGATACGGCGCAGGCCTATATGAACGAGCGGGGCGTCGGCAGGGGGATCCGCGCCGGCGGCATCGCGAGAGACCGGCTCTTTATCACGACAAAGGTCGCGGCGGAGCACAAGGACTACAGGTCGGCGGCTGCCGGGATCGACGGTTCCCTCAAAGCGCTGGGCCTCGATTACATCGATCTTATGATCATCCACAGTCCGCAGCCCTGGGACAAGGTAAACCAGTCGGATGACCGTTACTTCGAAGGCAACCGGGAAGCGTGGCGGGCCCTGACGGATGCCTACAAAGCGGGAAAGCTTCGTGCAATCGGTGTGTCCAACTTCCTGAAGGAGGATATCGACAACCTATGGGATTCCGCGGAAGTGAAGCCGATGGTCAATCAGGTGCTGTGCCATATCTCCAACACGCCGCTGGAACTGATCGACTACTGTCAGAAGCTCGGCATCGTGATGGAAGCCTATTCCCCCGTTGCCCACGGAGAGGCCATGAAGAACCCGAAGATCGCCGAAATGGCGGAGAAATACGGGGTATCCGTGCCGCAGCTGTGCATCCGCTACGATATCCAGCTCGGAATGATCGTGCTCCCCAAGACAGCCAATCCCGACCATATGAGGAGCAACGCCGACGTGGACTTCGTCATCTCAGACGCGGATATGACCGCACTCAAGGAGATCGAGCATATACGAGATTACGGAGAACACAGTTTCTTTCCCGTTTTCGGCGGGAAATTCTGACAATCGGTGCATGCGATGAAAAGAATGCTTTATCTCCTTCTGGTCCTTCTCATGACCGTCTGCCTTGCGGCGTGCGCAGCCGGCTCGCCCACCGAATCTCCCGGGAAAACCGATTCTTCCGAAACGGATGCTCTTCCTGCTGTCATTGAGGAAAAGCCTGAAAAAGAACCGCTTGGGGATGAACAGGCGGAAGCTCCGGTTCCCCCGGAAGACGGCGCAGGCGCAGATGCCCAGGACCCGCAGAATTCCGTTCTTGTTGTCGTCTTCTCCGCGACCGGCAATACCCGCGGCGTGGCCGAAAAGATTGCCGCGCTTACCGGCGCAGACCTTGCCGAGATCATTCCCGCTCAGCCCTATACAGCTGAAGATCTGAACTACAGTGACCGCACGACCCGCACCTCCCTGGAACAGAACGACCCGTCCGCCCGTCCGGAATTGGCCAGCGACATCTCACTGGCCGGTTATTCGACCGTTTATCTCGGTTACCCCATCTGGTGGGGGCAGGCGCCGCGGATCCTCAGCACCTTTGTTGAAAGCCACAGCTTTGACGGCATCACAGTCATCCCGTTCTGCACGTCCGGAAGCAGTGACATCGGTCAGAGCGGCGAGACGCTCGCCGCACAGGCGGGAAGCGGGACCTGGCTTCAGGGCCGCCGTTTCCCGGGCAGCGTCACCGAAGATGTTCTCAGGCAATGGATCGAGGAGACAGCCGTCGTCCAGCCGGAGACATCTCTGCATTTATATATCAACGGCACGGAGGTTGCGGTCGCGTGGGAAAGCAACGAATCGGTCAGTGCGCTGACCGAGCTGGCCGCTTCCGGCCCCCTTGCCATACAAACGTCCGCATACGGCGGCTTTGAGCAGGTTGGACCCATCGGGACGGCGCTTCCTCGGGATGATGTTCAGCTGACGGCTCAGCCCGGAGATATCGTTCTCTATTCCGGAAATCAGCTTGTCGTGTTCTATGGTTCCAATTCCTGGGCTTATACGCGGCTTGGAAAGATCACGGACAGGACTGCGCAGGAACTGTCTGATCTTCTGGGCGCAGATGGCACGACCGTCACTCTGGTTATGGAATAACCGAAAGACGGCCATCATTGCGGTCCCTATGTTCCGCCGGGATACCGATTTATGATATAATGACCGCCGGACCGGCCTGCAGTCTTTGCAGGATACGGACATGTCCTGCGGGCGGGCGGAGCCTATCGAACAGGAGAAGAGGGCGCTTATGATCAGTCTGGAAGAATACCGGTCGATCCTTGAAGAACTGACAGACGAACTGCCGGAGGAATTCTTCAGGGAGCTTTCCGGCGGCGTGATCGTATCTGAGGAAACGGTGATCCCGGATTACGCCCGGGGGAACGACCTGTGTACGATGGGCCAGTATAAGGTCTATTCCGGCATACGGCAGGTCGTCATGTACAAGGGGTCCTTTGACCGGATCTATCCACACGCGGAAGCAGGAGAAGCAAAAAGCATTCTGCGCGGTATTCTGCGGCATGAAATGCGGCACCATCTGGAAAGCCTGGGCGGTATTCACGATGCTTCTTCTCTGGAGGCGGAGGACGCTCGGGCAAAACGGGACTATCTTTCCCGGCACGGAGAGTAGGCTCGGCTCCCGATTGGATCAGCCTTGAAAAGCGTCCGTTCCGGTCATATAATGGAAACGGTACGAGGCTACCCAATCTGATTATCAGGAGGATACTGCAATGACCGGTGTAGAAAAAGTATGTGAGTTTCTCGGAAAAGCAAAGGTTTTCTATGTGCTCACCACAGACGGCGATCAGCCCAAAGGCCGCCCGTTCGGACTTTTCGTTCCCATCGACGGAAAAGTCTATTTCGGATGCGGCACGTTCAAAAACGTGTACAAGCAGCTGACGGCGAATCCGAAAATCGAGATCCTGGCTCTCGACGGCATGGATTTCATGAGGTATGACGGCCTTGCGACTGTCGTCAAGGATGCGGCCGTTGCCCAGAAGTTCCGTGAGGCTTCTCCGAGGATCATGGAGATGTACGATAAAAACGGCTGGGAGATGGGCATCTTCTACCTGGAAAACGGACATGCCGAGATCCGTGCCATGATGGACCTGAAAGACGAGTTCGACGTCTGAATCATTCGTCCCCGATACAAAAGCCCGCCGGTCTTCTCCGGCGGGCCTTTTCATTCCAGAAGATCCCCGATTATCCGGCGTCCTTTGGGCGTGGCGTGCAGAGGTCCTTTTTCCCTGTCTCCGGTGGAAAAAATCCTTCCACGCCGCTATAATAGCGACAGATCGCCCTGCCGTGATCAGGAGGAAATCCTATGCAGATAAGAAAAGCTACCTGTGACGAGATGCTCAGGCTGTGGGGTTATCCCGACTTTCAGACAGCGCCGCCCACCGCCAGATTCTTTTATGAGAACATAGCTTCCGGGAACGCCGTTTTCTGGACGCTGGACATCAGCGGAGAACTGATAGGCGAACTGTATGCCTTTCTGAAGATAGAAGAGGACGGGGATTTTGCCGACGGGAGCACCACGGCCTATCTGTGTGCGTTCCGGGTAAAAGAGAATTACCGCGGCTTCGGCCATGGCACCCGGCTGATGGCTGCCGCCCTTGAGGATCTCAAAACCCGCGGGTTCCTCCGTGCCACGATCGGTGTCAGCGACGCGCGGAATGAAGCGCTTTACCGGCGCATGGGTTTTTCCGTGAGAGTCAAGGACTGCTATTTCGACCCCTGTGCCAGGGACAGGAACATGCGCCCGGAGTCCGACGCGGAAGGATATCTCCTCCTGTCAAAGAACCTGTGATAATCGGTTTCCCTTCAGCGTGTGCCGGCTCTCTTTCCTGTTTTCAATGTATCTTCAAGATTTGTTCGTATAGTTAAGCTCAAAGGCGGTGATGAGATGCGTATCCTGCTCGCAGAAGATGAAAAAAGAATGGCTGCAGCGCTTGTGGCCCTGTTCAGACAGGAAAAATACGATGTTGACCATATGGCAGACGGCACGTCCGCCCTGTATGCCCTGGAAAGCGGAGTCTACGACATCGCCGTTCTCGACGTGATGATGCCGGAGATGAACGGTTTCGAAGTCGCCCGTACGGCAAGAAGCAAAGGGATCCGGACCCCGATCCTGATGCTGACGGCAAAAAGCCAGCTTGATGACAAGGTCACCGGTCTGGACAGCGGTGCGGACGATTACCTGACGAAACCCTTCCAGACAAAGGAACTGCTGGCAAGGATCCGCGCTCTGGGGCGGAGAAATGCAAGCTTTCAGGACGGCAGTCTGTGCTTCGGCGATCTGTCTCTGGATACGGCAAAAGCGACGCTTACCTGCACCTCCACCGGACAAAATGTAAGACTCGGAGAAAAGGAACTGCGCATTCTGGAATACATGTTCGGCAATCAGGGACAGATCATGACCAGAGAACAGCTCGCCGTAAAGATCTGGGGCTTCGAGAGTGATGCGGAATACAACAACGTTGAAGTGTATATGTCCTTTACGCGGAAGAAACTGGCCTTCGTCGGCTCAAAGGTCGAGATCAAGGCGGTGCGCGGTCTTGGGTACGAACTGAGGGAAAAAGATGTTTAAAAGATCCAGAAGAAAGATCATTGTTTCCATCATGGCCTCTCTCATCCTCCTGTTCATCATCACGCTCACCGTAATCATGCTGGCGAGCTACCGCGAGCTGAGGCTGAGAGACGCAGGGATGCTGGACCGTTTCGCTGAAATGTATGTACTTGAACAGCAGGACGGAGGTCCGGAAAGTCCGCAAATGAAACCCGGCCGTCCGGAATTCCCTCCGGCTGACGAAAAACGGGATTTTCAGCTCTCCACATTCTATTCCGTCGCGGTGGCTGAAGACGGGACCGTCCTCGCCGTGGATAACGGCGAGAAAGACGTCTATGCCGAGGACGAACTGATCGGGATCGCTGAGGAAGTACTTGAAGAAAACAGAACAGGCGGCCGGATCGGCAGCCTTTCATATGTCATCAGTCCCAGAAACGGATATACCCTGGTAGCCTTCATGGACAACACTATGACGGAATCCAGTCTGAGCATGCTTCTGCGCAATGTCCTTGTCGTCGGCAGCGCCGCCATCGTCGTTCTTTTCTTCCTCTCTCTGTTTCTTTCGAGACGGATCATCCGTCCTCTGGAGGAAAACGATCTGAAACAGAAACGATTCATCTCCGATGCGAGTCATGAACTGAAGACACCTGTAGCCGTGATCGGCGCCAATGCCGAGCTTCTGTCCCGCGAACTCGGAGAAAACGAATGGCTTTCCAATATCCAGTATGAGAACGACCGGATGGGGGAACTCGTTCGTCAGCTGCTGGATCTTTCCCGTGCGGAGAACTCGGAACCCGTGCTGGAGCCGGTCGACCTTTCCCGGATCGTAACGGGTGAAGCACTGGCCTTTGAGAGCCTCGCCTTTGACCAGGGAAAAACAATCCGGAGCGACATCGGAGAGGAAATCCGCATTTCCGGCAGCCAGACACAGCTGGCTCAGCTGGTGTCGATCCTTTTGGACAATGCGGTCCGCCACTCTTCCGGAAACGAGATCGAGCTGTCGCTGAAGCAGCAGGGACATGCGGCCATATTGTCCGTAAGCAATGAAGGCCCGGAGATCCCTCCGGAAAAACTGGATCATCTGTTCGACCGCTTCTTCCGCGTTGATGAAGCGAGAAACAGCGACAGCCACCACTACGGTCTTGGCCTCTCCATTGCGAAAGCCGTCGCGGAGAAACACGGGGGCAGGATCGAGGTTTCCTGCAGCAACGGCAGGATCTGTTTTACCGTATCCTTGCCGACGAAATAATTGAAAACTCATTAAAATTCAATCTTTGTTCAATCGACCTCCCTTATGATGGCTCCATCAAATGCAAGGGAGGTCTTCTTTATGAAGCATATAAGCAAAAAGATTCTCGCGCTCCTTCTTGCCGTACTGCTGATCATCAGTCTGGCAGCCTGCGGCAGCAGTGCGTCTTCTGATTCTGAAGATACAGGCAGCGCTCCGGAACAGACGGAATCAGGCCCCAGTTCCGGGGACAGTTCTGAAAACACGGAACGTGCTGAGGCCGATGATTTCCCCGGTGACCCTCCTGAAGGCGGTCCCGGCGGCACACCGCCGGAAAAACCCGAAGGAAACCGCGCCCCCGGCGGATCCGGCGGGAGCAGCGCAGATATCGAGTATTCCGGAGCGGAAGAAATCACATCCGCTGATCTCCAGAGCGACCAGCACTATTCCAGCACCACAGCGGACGAGAGCGCCCTGCTGATCTCCACCGCCGATGAAGTCACGGTCACGAATCCTTCCGTTACAAAGACGGGAGATTCTGACGGCGGCGACAACTGCAACTTCTACGGCCTGAACGCGGCGGTACTCGTGAAAGGCGGTTCGACGACAACGATCACGGGAGGAACGATCACCTCCGACGCAGACGGTGCAAACGGCGTTTTCAGCTATGGCGGAAACGGCGGCAAGAACGGAGCTTCCGGCGACGGCACGACCGTGATCATCCGTGATACGAAAATTGTTACGACCGGCGACGGTTCCGGCGGCATCATGACCACCGGCGGAGGGATCACTTATGCCTATGATCTGGACGTGACCACCAGCGGCCGGTCTTCCGCAGCGATACGTACCGACCGCGGAGGCGGCACCGTGGTGGCAGACGGCGGCAGCTATACCTCGAACGGCCTCGGTTCCCCAGCCATCTATTCGACGGCGGACGTCACCGTTTCCAACGCCTCTCTGACATCGAACCTTTCTGAAGGTGTGTGCATCGAAGGTCTGAATTCCATTTCCCTCATCAACTGTGACCTGACAGCGAACAACACCAAGCGCAACGGCAACGCCACTTTCCTGGATACGATCATGATTTACCAGTCCATGTCCGGCGACGCCGACAGCGGCACCAGCCATTTCACCATGACCGGAGGCAGTCTCACCAGCAAAAGCGGACATGTCTTCCACGTGACCAACACCAATGCGGTCATTACACTTGAGGATGTGGATATCATCAACGAGGACGCCGACAATATCCTTCTTTCCGTTTGCGCTGACGGGTGGAGCGGCGGCAGCAACATTGCCGCTGTGAAAGCCATTTCCCAGAAACTATCCGGCGCGATCAAGGTCGGAAGTGATTCGAGCCTGACACTGGAACTCACAGAAGGATCCTCCTTCGAAGGCTGCATCGACGGCAGCATCTCCAACGCCAGCGGCGAGACTGTTTCTGCGGAAACGGGAGCGGTTACAGTAACCCTTGACAGCACGAGCACCTGGACGCTGACCGGTGACAGTTACGTCACGGAATTCAGCGGAAACACTGCAAACGTGAACACCAACGGCTATACGCTGTATGTGAACGGCGTTGCGCTGACGGACGCCGTCTGATCCCCCAGCCCCGTTTGCCCGCTGAAGCCCAAAGCCCCCTGCGCATGCGCAGGGGGCTTTGGCGCTTTTCTGCACCTGGCGCCGAGGGAATCGCCGGCCGTTTTTTTCCGAATCCCTTGTCACGACGGCAAAAAGGCATTATTATAATAGGCAGTTATTCATCGGAGAAAACCTAGAACAAAGGAGACTGATATCATGGCAGAGCCCAAAAAGAAAAAGATCATTTCGGCAGACACCGGCGAGGAAGTAGCCGCCGGCTCCAAGAAAAAGGAACCCGTAGCCGCCGCTCCGGTCGGCAATGCCTCCGGCCTGCGGATCGGCGCCATCATCCTCTGGGTATTGGCCATCGTCTTTGAGATCCTTGCCCTTCTGGTAGTCCTCGGCAAGATCCACATCAGCTTCATGTCCTCCCTGGCGCAGCTCATCGTCTTCCTTGTCCTCGATCTTGCCTGCGTGATCATCGGATCCCAGCTGTGGAAGAAGGCCAACCACATCCGTCCGGCTTCAGAAAAAGAGCCTCTGAAATTCTGGCTGTGGAACAATCTGGGCCTCATCGTCTGCATCGTCGCCTTTGTCCCCTTCATCATTCTTATCCTCACCAACAAGAACATGGATAAGAAGACGAAAGCGATCGCCACCGTAGTTGCCGTCGTTGCCCTTCTGATCGGCGGCGTATCCAGCTACGACTGGAACCCCGTTTCCGTTGAACAGCAGCAGGCTGCCATTCAGGCGATCTCGGACGACGTTTACTGGTCCCCCTTCGGTCACGTATATCATACGCACGATGACTGCCAGGCGCTGAACCAGAGCGACCAGCTGACCTACGGCACCGTTGAGCAGGCGATTGCCGCCAACAGGACGAGGCTCTGCTCCTTCTGCGCCAAACGCGATGCCATCACCGGCGTGGTAACGGATGAGGTCCCCGTGGAAGAACTGGTGGAAGAACTGGCACCGACAGGGACTGACGGATAATCACAGAGGACCGCTCTCCCTTCAAACGATCCCGCAAAACAGAACAGACTAGAAAAGAACGTTTCCTGTCAAGGATCTTTCCTCACGAAAGACGCCCCTGCAGGAAACGTTCTTTTTCATTATATCAGGAACTGGCGTTCTCCGCATACGGCGGCAGAAACGCTTTGCGGCTTATTTCCTCGGGAACATCTCCGCGCTCATTTTGTCGATGTACTTTGAGGTGGCCTCATAGACACCGGGGAAAGTGCTCATGGGCAGGCCCTGGGAAGCGCTGGGGATGAATCCCTTGCCGAATTTTCCGTAATTCTCGCAGGCCTCACGCACGCGCTGCTCCACGACCTCTTCGGTCCAGCCGGGATAATCGATGGTGGCGCTGTCGACGCCTCCCATGAACGCGATCTTGTCGCCGTACTTGGGAATCAGTTCCTCGATCTTATTGGTGCGCATGACACCCTGCCAGATGTCGATACCGATATCGATCATGTAAGGAACCAGCGTCGCTGCATAGGAATCGGAGTGATGCATGATCACCTGACAGCCGTGGGTCTTGTAATAACCGTAGAGTTTCTTGTAACGGGGAAGGAAAAACTCCTCGAACATGTCCGGTGAGAAGAAAGTGGAGATCTGGGATCCCCAGTCGTCGTGCTGGAAGAATGCATCCGGTTTCATATACTTGCAGGCGATCTCGGCATAAGACAGTTCAAACTCCGTAATGTAATCGATCAGCTCATGCATCTCATCCGGATACTCATAGAACGCCATCATGCAGTTCTGCATGTTCATCAGATAATGGCACTGTTCAAAAAGGCCGGGGGCATAGAAGAGCGTGGCAAAGGTCTCCTTCCTGTCCACCGCCTCCGCCATCTTGATGAAAGGCAGCCATTCTTCCTCCGAGAACTCCAGCCGGGGCGCCTTGACCTGGCTCTTCCAGTTTTCCATGTCTTTCAGCACCAGATGCTCTTCATCATGAATGGGAAATGCACCGGGCGTTCCCTCCGGCCAGGCTTTGGTAACTCCCCAGGCATCCTTGACAGGCTCTCCTCCGTAGGAGGGCATGGGACTCTGGGCGGTAACGGGTGTGGCATAGAGAATGGTGAACGGCTCGTACTGATTGACAAATCGATCGGGATGCCCGTTTTCGCCTTTCAGTGTCTCTATCAGGTTTTCGCGTTTTGTCAGCATGTTCAAACTCCTTTTCTGCGCATATTGTGGTTTGCTTTCCGCCAAGAACTATATCATAAAAAGCACGGGTAAACAACCGCTAACATTTTGACAATATCTGCTGTCTGAACAGCTCAGTCAGCTGGCCGGGATGGGAACGGGACGCATTTCTTGTTGTTTGTCCCGCCTGGCGGAGAAGGGTGCCCAAATACTGGCAGTCCTTCTATAAAACACATGATTCTTCAATTTTCCTTCAATCATTTCCGGGTATCCTAGCCCCATCAAACAACAGGAGGCGACAGCCATGGCAGTTACGGTCATGCAGCGATATGAGATGAAATACCTGCTGAACAAAAGGCAGACGGACGCTCTGTGTCAGCAGCTCGAAGGGCATATGAAGATCGACGAGTACGGACTGACATCGATCGCGTCGCTGTATTATGACACACCCGATTCGCGGCTGATCCGCGCAAGTCTTGAAAAACAGGAGTTCAAGGAAAAGCTCCGCCTGCGTTCTTATGGCCCGGCAACTTATGCGTCCCCGGTGTATCTGGAACTGAAGCGGAAATATGACGGCGTCGTGTACAAACGTCGCGTACAGTCCACCATACCCGAGATCGCCCGGTTCTTCTCGGGAAGCGACGCGCTGGGCACCGGCCAGATCCAGAAGGAGCTTGCCTTCTTCCGCGATTATTATAAAGTCCTTGCTCCCGCCTGCCTCATCATTTATGACCGGGCGGCATACTTCGAGCCCGGCGGCGATCTGCGGCTGACGATCGACCACAGGCCGCGCTACCGGACAGAGTGTCTGACCCTGACGGAATCGATGGACGGTCTTCCTCTTCTTGCCGAGGGCTGGAGCATTCTGGAGATCAAGGTACACGGAGCCCTGCCCCTTTGGCTGTCTTCGATCCTCAACGAAAACAGGATCTTCAAGACAAGCTTCTCGAAATACGGAGAAGCGTACCGAAGGGAAGTGCTTGGGTCAAAAGAAAAAGCAAATGTATTTGCAAGATCGTATTTTCCGGACGTCGCATGAAAGGAGCGTATCAATATGTTTGAGTCTATTTATTCCGCTGTCGTCACCCCGGCCCAGTTCTTCCTGATGGCAGCCGCCGCGCTGATTTCCGGTTTTATATATTCCTGGATCATGAGCTACCGCGTACGATCCACAAAACGATTCTTCACCGTAAGCGCTCTGATCCCCTTTGTGGTAAGCGCAGTGATCACCTTTGTCAACGGCAACATCGGCGCGGGCGTCGCAATCGGCGGAGCCTTCGGCCTGATCCGCTTCCGTTCAGCACAGGGCAGTGCGGACGAAATGGCCGCCATTCTGGTCGCCATGGGGTCCGGCATTGCTTTTGGAATGGGCTATATCGCCTACGGCGTCATCATTCTCCTCGCCATGGCCGTTCTGTTCCTGATGCTCAGCCATGTTCACGTTTTCGAACACAGGCGTTCCGACGAGGAACGGCTCCTAAAGGTCACCATTCCGGAAACTCTCGAATATGACGGCGCTTTTGACGACACCTTCAGCCGCTATCTTAGAAAGGCTGAGAGCGTCGGTGTGAAGACCACAGGCATGGGCAGCATGTTCCGCCTGTCCTACAGGATCCAGATGAAGGATCCGAAAGAAGAAAAAGCATTCATCGATGAACTCCGTACCAGAAACGGCAACCTAGAGATCTCGATCCTGCCTTATACGGAACAGACAAATCAGCTTTAATACGAAAGTGAGGATTCTGTTATGAAAAAGAAACTGTCTACGGCAGCCGCCGCGATCCTGGCTTTGACAATGGTGCTTGTGCTGGCCGGATGCGGAGACGCCTCGAATACGGAGAGCGCCGCTGTACAGAGTGCAGCAATCGCGGATCGCGGCACTTCAGAAACATCTGCCTCCAGTCCTAAGACGCCAGAGAAGGCCGGCGTTGAAAATACGACCGGGACCGCAGCCGAAAGCACCGCCGAAACGATCACCGACGGGGAAATCGACCTGTTTACCTCCCGCGACCTTTCCCAGACGGCGGATCTGAGTGAAGCGACCGCTATTGCCGTTTCCGACGGCGAAACGGTAACCGTCACAGAAGCCGGCGTTTATATCCTGACAGGCAGCGCTGATGATTCTATGGTCGTGATCGACGCCGGTGATGAGGACAAGGTCCAGCTTGTCCTGGACGGGGTCAGCATCACTAACGCACATCAGCCCTGCATTCTGGTCGAAAATGC
>JAEEGL014950974.1_pt1 | contig 12778 bp, 9 predicted proteins | sample 9134231 | NCBI WGS metagenome assembly JAEEGL01 (sample SAMN16246548, study PRJNA631951) | gut metagenome | biome: gut microbiome; feature: rumen; material: fiber-attached | host: Bos | place: Iran: Karaj | collected 2018-10 | reverse complement strand
TCTTTCCTCTATGATGGCGGAGAGTCTATAGATGAGTATGAGGGGAGCGAGGATTTCGGTGGAAGAGATTCCTATGACGGCGGGAGAAGTCGCTTCGGTGGAAGGAGTTCGGGATACAGTGATGAAGGCAGCTACTCCGGAATAAAACCCTCCTATGCTAAGGGCTTTGCCAAGGCAAAGGCTGAGGGCAGCAGCTCTGCTGCTGAGGGCAGATCAGAACTGGCCGGCACCTATCGACTAAAAGCGACTCCCAAGCCAAAGGTTACAAAGCCCAGGGCTGTTCCTGATAAACCATACATCGCCGGTGCAGCAGCAACCCATGCTAAAGGTTCTTTGGCAGGTATCTCTAAGGGCATGCCTCTAAAGGCTTCTCCACCCGACTATTCAGTTGGCGACCGTGTGTCCCATATCAAGTACGGCGAAGGTGTTGTTACTTCACTGGAAGAGGGGCCAAGGGATTTCAAGGTAACTGTTATGTTTGACGACTGTGGACAGAAGATCATGTATGCAGCTTTTGCCAAACTGAAGAAGGTATGAGCTAATAGGATTGTTGGAATTCATTCTTTTGACAAAACTATTATTACCTGTTTTTCAGAATTTTGTTTTTTGTGTTGTTATAGCTCATTTTATGTGAGTACAGTACTTATACGCGGTTTTACTCGGGCGCCGGTTCCGGCGCCCACATTCTCGCATTAATGAATTCTTGTTGCTAAAGAGAATGCTGCCCACATGCATGGCGGGTTGAGCATTTACCGGTGCTGATGTATTCTTATAAATACAAAACACATTTTATTCACAATTATTTTAGGATATTTTAAGGTTGAGATTATATCATGAATACATCAAGAGGAACGAAACCTCTTGTAACCCCCACACATAATACTTTCATAACACACATGCCCCCGAAATCCAGAGGATCTCGGGGGCAACTCCCATTATTATTATTTTCTTATATTATTTCCTACACAATAAAACAACCGTCTCTACATGATTGGTCCAGGGGAACTGGTCTACGGCAACGGCGCGGGTCATCTGATAGCCGTTATCCTGTAGGATCTCCAGATCGCGGGCAAGAGAGGTGGGCTTGCATGATACATAGATCATGTAGCGAACTCCATATCCGATGATCTTCTGAAGAGCCTTGGGGTTAATGCCGTCCCTGGGCGGGTCAAGAATGATCATGTCGGGCTTGGTCTCAATCTCATCAAGGACTTTTAGCACATCGCCCACGATGAATTCGCAGTTGTCCAGGTGGTTGAGCAGAGCATTTTCCCTGGCGGCCTGGACGGCTTCTTCAACAATTTCCACGCCTATGACTTTGGTTGCGATGGGGGCAAGAAGCTGGGCAATAGTGCCTGTGCCGGAATACAGGTCGTAGATGACCTCATCCTCTTTGATCTTCTTTTGATCATACAGACTTCTGATATATCCCCTGACTGTCTGGTACAGAACTTCAGCGCTTAGGCTGTTGGTCTGGAAGAAGGAGAAGGGTGTGATCCTGAATTTAAGGCCCAGGAGATATTCGAAAAAGAAATCCTGGCCGTACAGAATCTCAGTTCCCTCGTCTATAACCGCATCAGCCGGACTGTCATTTTTTGTGTGGAGAATACCTGTGATACGTCCGGTAAGATCGAGAGATAGGAGCAGGTCCTTGTAACCTGTGAGATCGTGTTCCTCCTGGGTGGTGGTAACCAGGTCGATCAGAATATCTCCGGTCCTCACGGCCTTTCTGACCAGAAGGTGCCTGAGATAACCAACCTGCTTCATTCTATGGTAAAAAGAGATTTCCTTACGATCATACATCGGAGCGAAATAATCAAGGGTGGCGGACAGGATAGTTTTGTAGTCGTCATCCACGATTCTGCATCCTGTGACTGTTACGATGTCATAAAAACTGCCCCTTTTGTGCATGCCAAGACAAAGGGGGCCACCCATAACTTCATCGCCAAAGGAGAATTCCATTTTATTTCTGTAGGCAAACTTAACAGGGCTGGTCTTGATACCCTCCCACGTAAATTTGCAGTCCTGTCTTGCAATTGCAGGTTTAAGGAGCTTTTTGACCTGCTGCTCTTTAAGACCCAGTTCCTTGACATAGGGCATGGTGAGATAGCTGCATCCGCCGCACTTGCCGAAGTGGATGCAGGGACTCTCAACGGCATCGCCGGCTTCCTCAAGGACTTCCACGAGCCTTCCCTCAGCCCTGTCTTTTCTGACTTTCTGTATCTGGACAGAGACCTTTTGATCAGGGAGGACGCCTTTCACCAGCACCCTCCCTTCTTTAGTATCAACTATTCCTTTGTTTGGGAATTCGACACAGGTTACGATTCCCTCTACAATGTCTTTTTTCTTCACGATACCTATCAGCTTTCTTTGGCGAAATCCTCGTCCTCGAAATCATCTTCGAAGTCGTCAAAATCATCATCATAATAGTCGTCTTCAAATGCAGGTGTCATGTAGCGATAAACAAGGAAAGAAATGCATGCAACTGCTGCAACTGCACCGATAACTGCCAGGATCCAGAGGATAACATTGGAAGGCTTCTTGGCATTTGCAGCTGCTCTCTTGTCCAAAAGCTCATTGATACGTGTCATCTCAATAAAGTCATCGATTCTTGATTTTACTTCCATTTGTAACCCCTCCATGATAGAAATTTTTTAATACATCCATTATATCATGTTATGTGCAATGGCACATATATTTCCTTCTCATTTTGTGCTGCGTTGTAAAACTCTGTTGCATGTGTTATACTAAACATATCACAAAAGGAGGCGCAGATATGATCATAGAAATCGATTTTAACAGCGATGAAGCCATATATGTGCAGCTGTGTAATCAGATAATTCTGGGAATAGCAACGTCTCAGTTCAGAGAGGGAGAGCAGCTTCCCAGCGTGAGGCAACTGGCAGAGACCATCGGTATCAACATGCACACTGTCAACAAGGCCTACTCCATACTTCAGCAGGACGGCTTTGTTAAGATCGACAGGCGCCGCGGTGCCGTGATTGCCATTGATATCAACAGGCTCAAGGCGCTAAGTGAGGCAAAGAGCGAGCTGGCAGTAGTGCTGGCAAGAGCATTGTGCAAGGGCATCGGCAGAGAGGACATTCACGCCCTGGTCGACCAACTCTACGATAACTACGAGGCCAACACCCGCGCCGGATACTGATGCGCATTCATACATAGCAGCATATGAAAAAGAGAGACATAAGAGAAAGGACAACATATGAATTCAAGATTTACCGCAATGGCCAACGATGCCCTTAAGCTTGCGAAAAAGACAGCCCGCACCCTTAAGGTCAATTACATAGGCACAGAGCACATCCTCATGGGACTTATCCTGGAGGATGGTTGCGTTGCATCGAGAATACTGATAGAAAACGGTGTCGATGAGAACAGGCTCATGGACATGATCAGGGATCTCATCGTTCCCGACAGCACAGTAAGTACTCTTGACAGAGACGGCTTTGCCCCCAGGGCGGAGAAGGTACTGGAGGAGGCGCACAGACTGGCCGAGAGATTCCATGCAGACAAGACAGGAACCGAGCACATTCTCCTGGCAATCATCAAGGAAGGCGAGAATGTGGCTGTAAGGCTCCTTAGCACTTTGAGTGTACCTGCTCAGAAGATTTATGCAGAGACCCTGGCAGCTATGGGAGAGGACCCCGCTCTTGTAAAAGAGGATCTTGGCAGAGGCAAACAGGGGCCAAAGGCAGGCAAGAAACCATCAATCCTGGCTCAGTACAGCAGGGACATGACAGCCCTTGCAATGGAGAACAAGCTTGACCCCGTAATCGGAAGAGAGCGCGAGATAAAGAGAGTGATCCAGATCCTCTCAAGAAGGACCAAGAACAACCCGTGCCTTATCGGTGAGCCCGGTGTCGGCAAGACAGCCGTTGTTGAGGGACTGGCCCAGAGAATCGCAGCAGGCAATGTTCCGCTGACTGTTCAGAACAAGAGGCTTGTGACCCTGGACCTCTCAGGCATGATTGCCGGTTCCAAGTACAGGGGAGAATTTGAGGAGAGGATCAAGAAGGTCATTAAGGAAGTTGCCGACGATGGCAACATAATCCTCTTTGTGGATGAGATGCACACCCTGATCGGTGCAGGCGGTGCGGAGGGCGCAATAGACGCTTCAAATATCCTGAAGCCCTCACTGGCCAGAGGTGAGATCCAGATGATAGGTGCCACCACCATCACCGAGTATCGCAAATATGTAGAGAAGGACGCTGCTTTAGAGAGACGTTTCCAGCCGATAAATGTTGATGAGCCCACCAAGGAAGAGGCCATCGACATCCTGAATGGTATTGTCGGCAAATACGAGGAGCACCACAAAGTAACCATCACACCGGAAGCCATCAAGGCAGCAGTTGAGCTCTCTGAGAGATACATCAACGACCGAAACCTGCCGGATAAGGCCATCGACCTCATCGACGAGGCTTCATCTGCAGTGAGACTCCGCACTATGGGCGTATCTCCTAAGTTAAAAGAGATGGAGGACAGGATAAAAGAACTTGACTCCAAAATAGAAGAGGCTCTCAAGGCATCAGATTTTAAGAGCGCAGGTGAGCTCAACAAGGAGCAGAATGATCTTATAGCCAAGCTCCAGAAATCAAGAAACGCGGAAAAGAGAAAGAACCAGTCCACAGGATTTATCGTGGATGAAAACGATATAGCAGAAGTAGTTGCCGAGTGGACCAGGGTACCGGTAAAGAAGATCGCAGAAAAAGAGTCTGAGAAACTCCTTAAGCTTGAATCGGTACTTCACAAGAGAGTCATCGGTCAGGATGATGCGGTACAGGCAGTAGCCAAGGCTATCAGGAGAGGAAGAGTAGGTCTTCAGGATCCCAACAGACCCATTGGATCATTTCTTTTCCTGGGTCCTACAGGTGTCGGCAAGACGGAGCTCAGTAAGGCGCTGGCAGAGGCTATGTTCGGCGATGAGAACGCCCTCATAAGGGTTGATATGTCCGAATACATGGAGGGACATTCGGTGTCCAAGATGATAGGATCACCGCCCGGATATGTGGGCTTTGACGACGGTGGACAGCTCTCTGAGAAGGTCAGAAGGCATCCATATTCCGTTATCCTTTTCGATGAGATTGAGAAGGCACATCCCGATGTCTTCAACATTCTCCTTCAGGTTCTTGACGACGGACATATCACAGACTCCAAGGGCAGGAAGGTGAGCTTCAAGAACACTATCCTTATTATGACCTCAAACGTAGGTGCCCAGAGAATTGTGGATCCCAAGAAGCTGGGCTTTGGCGCCGGCAGTGATGAGAAGAGGGATTATGAGGACATGAAGTCCGGAGTAATGGAAGAGGTGAAGAGGCTCTTTAAGCCAGAGTTCATCAATCGTATAGACGAGATCATGGTATTCCATACCCTTAATGAGAAGGAGATGATGGACATCGTTACCCTGCTCTCCAAGAACCTCTCTAATCGCTGCAAGAAGCAGATGGGCATCAACCTCACCATCTCACCGGCAGTCAAGAAGCATCTTGTGGCTAAACACTCAGATGCCAAGATGGGTGCAAGACCCCTGAAGAGAGCCATCCAGCAGACCATAGAGGATGCCATGGCTGAGGAACTTCTAAGGGGCAACATTGTTGCAGGAATGGATGTGACAGTAGCACTTAAGAACGACAAGATAGTCTTTGAGGGAAAAGACGGTAAGAGCTCCTCTGTAAGAAAAGTTCAGGTGAAGACGACAAAAGCAAAGAGTGCGGTTAAGACCAAGAGCACAGTTACAACAAAAAAGCCAAGGACCAGAAAGACCAAGGCAGAAGAGTAAAAAAGTCGGACCGGGGAATCAACCCTGGTCCGATTTCTTTTACGCCCTTGATTTGCCCTTGACTTACCTTACTGCTCAACCTTAACTGAAATTGCTTCACTTCCCGAGAGTTCAACGCTGATATTCAGCTTGCCTCCCAGATTGGTGCTCATCTTTCCAATTGAAGCACCGTTTATGTACACGCTGTACTCTGTATTCTCCAACAGTCCTAATGTGATCTGGGCGTCGTTGTCGCCCTCTACATAAAACTCCACTCCGTTTTCTGTCTCTTTGAAGCCTGTAACTGCAGTACCCGGAACGGATTCATAGACGAAATTTTCGTTGCTCTCCAGTTTAGTGATGTCCTTGTAGGTCTTTACCTTGAGAATGTTTCCGTTGTACTCAAAATTCTCCAGTTTCTTTTTCTCCGGAAGCTTGTAATTGCCAAAGCTGATAGTTCCGTTGTCCTCAACCTTAAGTAACTGTTCTACGACAGCCATAATAACCCTCCTAAGTCAACAAAGTGAATATTTACACATTAATTATATCCCACCACGGCCTTACAGGATATAAAAATTTTCTTATTTTTCGCCGAATCTGGCCAGCTTCTCCTTAAAGGCTCTGTAGTCGGAGATGAGCTTTGGATGGTTGGCATTGATGAAAGGGATGTCTTCCCTGTCGCCGGCTTCTTCAATACTGAAGGCAAGAGCAGAGAGATCCATTGCGCCCACGATCTTGGCAGAGAGTTTTAGGAAGTGAACCTTAATGGTATAGAACTTTATGTCCTTATCATCATAGGCCTTCTGAATAACCCTGATGTTATCGTCGATGGTCTCGTAAAAGAGCTTTATGGAGAAGATGAAATTATCTACGCCGCCGCTGTTCTTGATACCTTCTTCAACGATGATTCCCTCTGTGGCATCCAGCCAGCTGAGGTCCTCAGAGGTGGTCTCTTTCCTGTCATTGATGATCACGGTTTCAGGCTCGTGAATGAGCTCCTTAGGGATGTAATTCATAATTGTGGTCTCAAGGGCTCTGCTGTCAATGGGCTTTGGAATGTAATCGTCAAACCCCTGGGATTTGTAGAATTCAGCCCCGTCATTTAAGAAATTGGCGGACAGAGCCAGAACCGGAAGGTCAGGATGCCCCTGACGTATGTGTGAAAGTGTATCAATGCCGTCCATTCCGGGCATTATGTGGTCTAATAGAACGATGTCGAAGTGTTCGTCTGCAAGTTTTGAAAGACATTCTTCTCCGGACATGACAGCTGTGATCCTGATCTTGGTGCTGGCAAGAAGGAACCGAAGGACTGAAAGGGTCATGTGGTCGTCATCTACAATCAGCATTTTTGCATCCGGTGCAGTAAATACAGGAATGTAAGGACCTCTTGCCGGTGCCAGTGCCAGGTCGCTGAACTTGCCGATGGGAGTGGGGTCGTTGATCTTTTGATCCACAATAAATGTGAAGGTGGATCCCTTGCCGTAGGTGCTCTCACAGGTGAGAATTCCGCCCATCATTGTGGCAAACTGTTTGGATATGCTAAGTCCAAGGCCTGTGCCCTGAATGTTGCTGTGGGAGGCTTCATCAAGTCTTTCGAATGGGGAAAAGAGCTTGCCCTGATCTTCGGGCTTTATTCCTTCTCCTGTATCTGTAACACGGAAGCTGATACTGCATTTTTCGGAATTTTTATCCAGCATCTTCACCGACAGTTTTATGCTGCCTTCATTTGTGTATTTCATGGCATTGGTAAGGAGGTTTACCACAATCTGCTTGATCTTGCCCACGTCGCCGTAGAGTTTTGCGGGCAGATTTTCGTCAATATCCTGGGTGAAGGCGAGATTCTTTTTCTCATTCTCCGCATCTATCATTGTGATGACTGTGTGCAGAAGCTCATGCACGTCATATTCCTGATCCGTAAGGCTCATTCTTCCGGACTCAATCTTGGATATGTCAAGAATATCGTTGATCAGGGCCAGAAGAGACTCTGAGGCATCCCTGATGTCCAGGGCGTAGTTTATAATAGATTGAAAATATGCTCTTGGCACACCTACAGGCTGTTCTCTCAGGATCATGGAATCCATTCCCAGAATAGTATTGATGGGAGTGCGGATCTCATGGGACATGTTGGCAAGAAATCTTGACTTGGCTTTGCTGGCCTGTTCAGCTCCAAGTTTGGCCTGCTGTAGCTTGTTCATATTGATGATTTCAAATATGTATAGAAGTACGCACATGCCAACGATAGTGATGTTGGTCAGGGACAGTCCGTATGCGAAGATCTGAATGATGGTGGCAATGTAGGGGAGGCAGATAAAGAGGAATAGCAGCCTGAACCTGTGACCTAGAGACCTTCTGTGGCTGTACATGGTGATAACCTGCAAAAGAGTTATAAGCAGAGATATAGAGTAGGAGATGATAAAGCCCCTGGATCTCATGTAATGATTGCCGGAATCGAAAGTATAATAAAATCCAAAGAATAAGTTGAGTATGATAAGGATTTCGCCCACAAGAAACAGGAATTCGCAGACAACCAGACCCTTTGGAGTCTTGTCCGTATTCTCACCTGTCTTGATAAGATCCATAATATAAAGGGTAAACTCATGGACGATGAAAAATGACATGAAATACACAAGAAAATTAGTGATGCGGACTACCCAGTAACCCATGGTGCTGACATCGCCACGGTAGAGATAGGCGCAGCGGTCTGCCAGCAGCAGAATGGTGGCACCAAGTTCCATTGCAACAAGTGTATGCTTGCGCAGTTTGGACTGGGTCTGTGTTGAAAGCGCAAGAATTGCAAGCACCCCGCAGGCACCACTTAGAAATAGCATCAGATTAAGTTGAAAACTCTGTAGGAATTCGAACATGTAAATACCTGTCATGCTGTGCTTACACGAACAACCATTATTATTTTAACATATTTTGGGGTGTGATATACTAAATAAAAACAATATGGTGAAGAAAAATGGCAACAAAAATAAAAAATGTATTTTTTTGTCAGAGCTGTGGCTATGAATCCTCAAAATGGATGGGGCAGTGCCCGGGCTGCAGGGAGTGGAATACCTTTGTGGAGGAGCCTGTCAAACGGACAACTTCTGCCGCCAAGGGTGCATCCAGAGTTACGGGTGCTTTGCCCGAGATATCATCCCCCAAGTCACTCTCTGAAATAGTTTTAAATAATGAAGAGCGATATGACACTCATATAGGAGAGCTCAACAGGGTTCTGGGAGGAGGACTTGTAAAGGGCTCCCTTATCCTTGTGGGAGGCGATCCGGGAATAGGCAAGTCAACAATTCTTTTGCAGGTGGCAGGTAATCTTTCCGGGGATGCAAAAGATGTCCTCTATATCTCCGGTGAGGAATCCCTTCAGCAGATAAAGCTCAGGGCAAACAGGCTGGGAGAATTTGGAAATAACCTTAAGTTTATGTGTGAGACAAATCTTTCTAATATAGAAGAAGTTGTCAGCCGCGTGAAACCGCAGGTAGTCATAATTGATTCAATTCAGACCATGTACAATGAATCGGTTTCTTCCGCCCCGGGAAGCGTATCCCAGGTCAGGGAGTCCACCTCCGTGCTGCTTAGGATAGCCAAGAGCATGAATATTTCGATATTTATCGTGGGTCATGTGACCAAGGAAGGACAGGTGGCGGGACCAAGAGTCCTTGAGCACATGGTTGATACAGTGCTGTACTTTGAGGGCGACAGACATGCCTCTTACAGGATACTGAGAGCTGTAAAAAACCGCTTCGGATCCACCAATGAGATCGGAGTTTTCGAGATGCAGGACAGAGGACTGGTGGAAGTTAAGAATCCATCAGAGTTCATGCTGGAGGGAAGACCAGTTGACGCCAGTGGCTCTATCGTTACCTGCTCCGTTGAGGGCACAAGACCCATACTTATAGAAGTTCAGGCTCTTGTCACCAGGACTAATTTTGGATTCCCCAGAAGACAGGCCAACGGTACGGATTTCAACAGGGTAAATCTTCTCATGGCCGTTTTGGAAAAGAGACTTGGGCTCTCCATGGGTGAATACGACGCCTATGTAAATCTTGCCGGTGGTATGAAGATAGCTGAACCATCACTGGATCTGGGAATATGTCTGGCTTTGATATCAAGCTTCAGGAACAAGCCCATAGACAGCGATGTCATAGCCTTCGGTGAAGTGGGACTATCAGGGGAAGTCCGCTCCGTCAGCATGGCAGACCTTCGGGTTCAGGAGGCTAAGAAGCTGGGCTTTAAGAAGTGTATTGTGCCGAAAGCTCTTTTGCCAAAGCTAAAGAAATCCTGCCCGGATATAGAGCTTATCGGGGCGGCATCGGTTGCTGATGCCATGAAGCTCATCTGAAAATATATTTATATGCGTATTAACAATTTTTAATTAAATGACGATAAGAAACATGAAAGCCTTTTTATGGCCTTTTGATATGGCCCGGGCGGAATGGAGAAAGTGTTATGAAGTGTTTTGTTAAGAGGGTTGTGAGTTTTGTTCTTATTTCTTTTGCTGTGTGCACGATGGTACTGGCGGGGCCTTCAAGGCTGCAGGTTCAGGCTGTTGATGATCCCTACACAGCTCTTTCCAAAGCGACAACTGTATATAACGGAGTAGATTACAGGGGCGAGTACAATCCCCTTTACTATTATCTTAATTATCAGGATCTGAGAGATGCCTTTGGCGCAGATCCCAACAAGCTGGTTGAGCACTGGGTGATCTTCGGCAAGAAAGAGAAGAGGGTTGCCAACAGGCTGATTGGTGACAATACTGACTATATCGTTCCCACGGGAGACACCGGGGTTGTAATCATTGCCAAGACCAGCCACGACAACGGCGGAATGAGCTACGAGCAGGAGGTACAAGCCCGCAGTACTGCCAAGCAGATTGCAGAGGCTATCAATAACGCTGCAGAGGCAACATCAAAGAGCAGCAGCAAATCCAGCAGCAAATCAGGAGATGATTCCTCCGGCAAGTCCACCAAGAAGACCAAGGATATAAAAGACGTTGAGAAGGTGGCTTACGCAGCCGGAATTGTCAGGGCATACTGTGATCAGGGAACCTTTACTACATCGGGCGGAATCAATCAGACTGCCTACGGAGTTTTTGTGGGCGGCGAGTACTCCAGCGCCGGAGCAACCAGGGCACTTGGACTTATCCTTGACTATCTGGGAATCACCTGGGTTCACAAGAATATCGGCACCTTCGAGGATCAGTACTGTCAGGTTATCGTGGATGGCAAAGAGGGCTACGGAGATGGTATGAAGGCGGCAGCGGGCTATGGCAAACATCCTTATGAGGGCGGAAAAGACAAGGACGCCGTAACCTACGCCAAGATCAGATACAAGTTTGATGTCGCTACCCAGAGACAGTAAGGAAGTAACATGAATAAAAGAGGAAAAAGCTCTTTTAACAGAATAATGAAAAAACTGGCACTGACAATTCTCATATTGTCAGTGTCTGTGCTATGTGCACCCGCAGGTTATGTCAGGGCGTCGGAGCTTTCGGAGATCACTGAGATTGACGCCACAACCTTCAGGGGAAATACAAGTATTTCTACTATACATATAGGAAGTAACGTGACGGACATTTCGTCGGGGTCCTTCAGGGGACTTATGAACCTTCGATCCATAACCGTCAGCGAGAACAATCCATACTATGCTTCCTACAGCAACTGCCTGTACGACAAGAATCTTACGGAGCTCTTGTGTTATCCACCGGCGCTTAGCGGAGCAGTGATCCCGGATTCTGTAGTGGCCATAGGAGAGAATGCTCTTTTTGGGGTTCCTGATAATATCAAGTCGCAGATAAGGGCAGTGGTAAGCGCACAGTCCCAGGGAGGCAGTGCGGAGAAGCCGAAGGAAAATGAGAATAGCAGCACGCAACCATCAGGGGCAACGCAGAGCAGTGGCACACAGCAGACCACTGGTAGCAGTAATGCGCAGCAGAAGATGCAAAAGACCGAGAATCTGGAAAAAGACCTGTCGGGACCGCGCTTCGTTCATACTGCCACAGGAGTTAAGTGGAAGAATGCGGACGGAACCACCAAGGAACCTGATACAGAGCTGATGGGACTGGTGGCCAAACTCATAGAGACATGTACCACGGCAGACATGACACCTAGCAACCAACTGCAGAGATGCTTTGACTATTTTGTAAAGACTTCTTCCTATAAAAAGAGGATTGAGGTTCCACTGGGTAACTGGGCCGCAGGATATGCAACTGAGATCCTGAAAAAGGGAGAGGGCAACATGTACAACTTTGCTGCAGCCTTCGCATACATTGCCAGCGGTCTTGGATATGAGTCCAGGATATGCACCGGAGCAGTGGAGACTACAGGGGGCCAGAGAACAGGCCGTGCCTGGACAGAAGTTCAGATCGACGGTGAGTGGTACATCTTTGACGCCCAGATGCAGAGGCTGAACGGGCAGGGCTACTATCAGCAGACTTATGCGGGATATCCTGACGGAACCCTGGTCAGCGATGGAAGTTATTCCGTCACTTATTGACAAATACAGCAGAAAATTTAGCGCTTTAAGGCAAAATGACGACACTCTGAATTTCGAAAACGTTTCCGAAAAGGGAAAATAGACAATTCAGGGTGTCTGTTTTTGTGCATTTCTTATACATCATTAAAAAATATAAAAGGATTTCTAAGAATGAAAGAAGGATTCTCTATGTTTTTGCACAAAACCCATTGCTATAATGGCACATGTAAACAAACGTTACCAAATTTAAGGAGGATATTTAAATGAAAAAGAAATTGGTTAGTCTTTTAACAGTTTCCGCTATGACAATGGCAATGCTTGCCGGATGCGGAGAGACCGCTGCAGAGACAGCAACACAGACTGCAGAGACAGTTGCAGAGACAGCTACTGAGACAGCAGAGGCAGTTGCTGATACAGCTACAGAAGTTGCTGAGGCTGTTACAGAGGAAGCAGGAAGCAGCGATCTTGCTGACAAGAAGGTTGGCGTATGTATCTATCAGTTCGCTGACAACTTCATGACACTGTTCCGTA
>JAEEGL012025452.1_pt1 | contig 12778 bp, 11 predicted proteins | sample 9134231 | NCBI WGS metagenome assembly JAEEGL01 (sample SAMN16246548, study PRJNA631951) | gut metagenome | biome: gut microbiome; feature: rumen; material: fiber-attached | host: Bos | place: Iran: Karaj | collected 2018-10 | reverse complement strand
CCTTGCGCAACTCAGCCAGAGAGGCAGTGAATGCCATAGCTTCGGGCTGACCGTTCTCACCCTTCTTCTCACCATACAGATTACAGGGTACCATACCCTCCTTGCGAAGCAGCTTAGAGGCCTTCTTGCCTATGTCGGTGCGCTTCTTACCACTTACATTAATCTCTTTCATAATTTAATAATGTGTTACTCTAAAATTAAGATAATTTGCTTAATTCACCATCACACGATGCGAAAAGCGGGTGCAAAGGTACGAATAAAAATTGATAAATAATAAATGATAAATGAAAATTTTATAAAAAACCTCTATTTTCTTGCGTATTAATGGATTTATTCGTATTTTTGCACCCTGATAAGAGTATCAAATGAAGAGAAAGTTATGATTAATCGCGAACTTATTAGAACAAAGATAGTCCAGTTAACCTATGCGTACTATCAAAACGGAAGCAAGAACATTGAATCAGCTGAGAAAGAGCTGATTTTCAGCTTGTCAAAAGCATACGACCTCTATAATTATCTGCTGGCACTGATTGTCGGCATCACTGGTGAGTCACGTCGTCACCTCGAGGTGGCTCAGTCACGCGCCAAACGCGAAGGTACTCCCATGCCTTCACAGAAGTTTGCCTACAACCGTTTTGCCATGCAGCTGGAAGGCAACAAGATGTTGCTCGACTTCATGGAGAATCAGAAGAAGACTTGGAACGACGAACCGGAGTTTCTGAAGAAGCTGTACCTGCAGATTACCGAAAGTCAGATCTACAAGGACTACATGGCAGATGAAGAAGACAGCTACGATGCCGACCGCGAGCTGTGGCGCAAGCTATACCGCACACTGATTCAGAACAACGAATCGCTTGACGCGCTGCTGGAGGAGCAAAGCCTCTACTGGAACGATGATAAGGAGGTGGTTGACACTTTCGTGCTGAAGACCATCAAGCGCTTCGACGAGAAGAACCAGTCGCACCAGGAGTTGTTGCCTGAATATGACAATGAGGAAGACAAGGACTATGCCCGAAAGCTGTTCCGTGCCACCATCATGAATGGCGAGGAATATCAGCGATACATGAGCGAGGCCTCTCGCAACTGGGACTTTTCACGTCTGGCCTATATGGATATCGTTATCATGCAGATAGCCATTGCCGAGATGATGACCTTCCCCAGCATCCCCATCAACGTGACGATCAACGAGTATGTGGAGATTGCCAAAATCTACTCCACCCCTCGCAGCTCAGGTTACATCAACGGCATGCTAGACGCCATAGCGCATCATCTCGTCAAGACGGGCAAGCTACTGAAGCATATTGAAAAAAGATAATTAAATAGTAAATTGTCAAATTGTAAATTGAAATGACACAGATTTTCCTCGCTGCACAAGCCGCACAGGGCGGTGGCAGCATGACCAGTTTCCTGATTATGATGGTGGCTATCTTCGCCATCATGTATTTCTTCATGATTCGTCCTCAGCAGAAGCGTCAGAAGGAGATTCAGAACTTCCAGAACACGCTGGCAGAAGGCACACAGGTGGTTACAGGCGGTGGTATCTATGGCACCGTAAAGAAGATTGACCTGGCCAATGGCATCATCGAGGTAAAGATTGCCGACGGTGTAGTCATCAAGGTCGACAAAGGCTATGTGTTCAAAGACACAGCTAGCACTCCTATGCAGGGCAAGTAATCCGCCTTTATCAGCATGAAGGGTATCGATACGATATTCAGAGCCATCAGGATCTTCTTGTTCAGCAATCTGAACAAGCAGTTCCTGATTTTCACCTTCTTTCTCATGCTCTCTGGCGTCTTCTGGCTCATCATGACGCTGAACGAGACCTACGAGAAGGAGATCAAGATACCCGTGCGCGTCAATAACGTCCCCAAGAATGTGGTGCTCACCTCCACAGTAGTTGACACCATCCGTGTCACCGTCAGAGACAAGGGCTGGGTCATCTTGGCCTACCTTTACGGTCAGAAGCAAGGCGTGGCTCAAGTTAATTTCAAGAGCTACGACAAGGGCCGCGGACACGGCTATGTGCCCAGCGCAGACACCAGGCGTATCGTCGAACTAAGACTGGAAACGTCGACCAAGATTGTCTCCATCAAGCCCGAGCGCTTTGAGTACTCCTATAATAATGGTGAGTACAAACGTGTCCCCGTCCGTTGGGCTGGACGCATCATCCCTGACCAGCTCTTTTTCATCTCGCAAGTCAACTACATGCCCGATAGCGTCGATGTCTATGCCTCTCGTCAGAAACTGGACAGCATTCACGTCATCTACACAGAGGCGCTGAATTACGTCAATTTCCGCGATTCTCTAGCTGTCGAAGCTCGTCTGTCGCATCCCAATGATGTTAAAGTGGTGCCTGAGCGCATTAATATCAACTTCTATACCGACGTACTCACCGAGGAGTCCATCGATGGTGTACCCATCCAATGCATGAATCTGCCTCAGGGAAAAGTGCTCCGCACATTCCCCGGCAAGGTAAAAGTACGCTTCGTGGCTGGTGTCAACCGCATCCGCACGCTCCGTCCTGACGATTTCGTCGTGGTGGCTGACTACAATGACATCCTGCAAAACGGCTCCGACAAGTGCACCATCTACCTTCGCAACGTACCCCATGGCATCAGTCGTGCCAAGCTGGAAACACAACAGGTAGACTACCTCATAGAAGACGAATGAAGATAGGAATAGCTGGCGGCATAGGCTCTGGCAAAAGCTATGTCTGCAAACGGTTAGCCCGATACGGGATTGAGGTTTACGACTGCGACGCTGCTGCCAAGCGCCTCATCCGCACATCCTCAGAGCTACAACAACAGATTGCTACCCTCGTAGGTTCTCTCGACAAAGCCTCCATGAGCCGTTTTCTGCTGTCTAGCGAGCAAAACCAGCTAGCGCTGAACGCCATCATCCATCCTGCCGTATTCCAGGATTTCGAGGCCAGCGGCATGCAGTGGATGGAGAGCGCCATCATGTATGAATCAGGTGCCTACCGCCTCGTCGACAAGGTCGTGGTGGTTACTGCCCCCGAAGAACTTCGGCTTCAGCGTGTCATGCAGCGCGACGGCATCACCCGCGAGAAAGCACTTCAGTGGCTTTATCGTCAGTGGCCTCAAGACGAAGTCCGCCAGCGTGCAGACTACGAAATCATCAATGACGGCACTGCTGACATTGACACACAAATAGACCAATTGATTCATTTCATCGAAACATCGAAATAACGAAATAACAAAAAGAATATGAAACAGACCATTTTAGCTATCTCGGGCAAACCGGGACTCTACAAATTAGTATCACGTGCCAAGAACAGCCTCATTGTCGAGGCATTGGACGACACCCACAAGCGCATGCCAGCCTTTGGCACTGACCGCATCACCTCACTGGCCGACATCGCCATGTTCACCGAGAGCGAGGATGTGCCCCTCATGAAGGTGCTCGCCGCTATGCGTGACTTGGAGAAGGGCAAGCCCTCCAGCGTTGATTTCCGCAAGGCATCACCAAAGGAGCTCCACGACTATTTCACCAAGGTGCTGCCCCAGTGGGATCAGGACCGCGTGCAGAACAGCCATATCAAGAAGCTCATCCAGTGGTACGACATCCTCGTCAAAGCCGGTATCACCGACTTTGAGGAAGAGATGGCACCCACCGAGGGCGACAATATCGACGACCGAAAAGAAGCTTAACGCACGCTCCGTCTACCCTTTTCTGCAGTGAGGGCAAATGCCCTTCACCATGTAGTTGACGGAGTTCATCACAAAACCGCCAGGCAACTCGACTGGCGGTATTTTGATGTCGTCCAGACAATACGTCTGTCGACACTCCTCACAAAAGAAATGCACGTGCATGTCGTCATCCTGATCTGCATCATGACTATGACACAACTCGTAGCGCACCCCGTCGCCACCGTCTTCGATGACGTGTACCAGATGATGTTCTCGGAAGAGCGTCAAGGCCCTGAAGATGCCCGACTTGTCTATCGTCTTGATCTTCATCTCCAGTTCCATCAGCGACAACGGACGCTGAGCGGCCTCCAGCGCCTTCGCCACCAGTATACGGTTCGACGTAGGCTTTACCCCATGATGCTCCAAGAGCTCCACACATGCTTGTTCATTCATAACCTTATCCACTTAGAATCGGCGACCACCACCGCCGTGACCGCCAAAACCGCCACGGCCTCCACGACCGCCGCCAGGTCCACCGAAGCCTCCGTGTCCACCGGGACCGCCAGGACCCCGCATACCCTCTCGAGCTGCCTTACCGCCGAAAAGGTTCAGGCGATAAATGACGTGTAGCATGGCATAGCTGGTAATCGCGTTGTACTCAGTATCACTACGTTGCATAGCTGTCACAGCACGGCTGAAGGTAGACTGCCGACGCAGGATATCATACATCTGGAAAGTCAGCGTCAGCGCATTGCCACGAAGGAACGACTGTGACACCTGAGCATTCCATATCAACTCGTTGGTATTCATCGACTCGTCATTATAGCCTCGGCGACTGTTCATATTCATGCCCGTAGACAGTTGGGTACCCCATGGAGCGGAAAACATGACGCTTGCACCATAAGAGAAGGTCCACGTGTCCATATTGTTGTTTGTCTGCAACTCACTGCGTGCATGCAGATACTCCAGCGAGCCATTCAACTCGAACTCGAGCCACTGGTTGCGATAGCTGGCTGCCAGTCGTTCACCAAGCGTCGTAGAACGGGTGGTCGACTTCTCCGAGTTGGACCTGTTGTCGATGCTGACATAGCCCACACTGTTGGCATAACGCAGTGTAGTAAAGGTGTTCACGTTAAAGAATGCCGCAGAGTCGAGTGCAGTATTGAACATAAACATACCAAAAGCATTCCAGTTGCCGTCGATATTCTCCGGTCGTGTGGTGCGCGCTCCCGTCCGCTCATTATAGGTCACCATGTTTGACACGGCATTGCTGGTGGTCGAGAAATTCACGTGCGCCATGATGCTACGCTGGTGGTTCTGGATATAGTTGTTATAGAACAGTCGGAAACTCTGTGTGAATGAGGGTTTCAGTCCAGCATTACCCTGACGAATATTCAGCGGGTTGGAGTCATCAGTGATGTCGAGCAGGTCGGTCATCGAAGGCTGGCTGGTAGTACCCCGGTAGGTGAAGCGCAGCTGGCTCACCTCGGATATCTTCCAACGGAAATCGGCTGTTGGCGACCAGTTCATCACACTACGCTTAGTAACGGTATCGGTGGTCAGGTAGCGATAGGTCAGCTCAGAACTCTGAGGCAAGAACTGTACACCCACATTTAAATTATACGCCTTGCGCACAATGCGCAGCATCAACTCTGCGGTATGGATATAGTTTTTGTATTCCGAGTAACGGCTCAGGTTCTCGCTTTTCGTACTCTCCAGCGATGTCGGGGGAGTAGTTGTGCCCAGCAGATTCAGATAGTCATCCCAGCCACGGAAGACGGGATCTACATTGAAGAAGGGGATGGGTAGTTTGCTGAAGTCATAAGTAGCACGGTCGCTCTTGGTATACTTATACTGGAACTGGTAGCTGAACTGCAGATAAGTCTTGGGGAAGATCGGCTCACTATAGGTTGCACGTACCGAGTAGTCCCAGTTCTTGGTGGGTGTCACGGCATAGCGGTTTGCCTGATAAGTGGAGTCAATATACGCCCTGGGCGTCACCGTACTGTCGACTATAAAATACTGCACGTAGTTGTTCGACATCGACTTACTCAGTCCTTCGCTGTAGTTAGCACCAAGGCGCAGGGTGATATTACGGCCGTTGTTACTCAGCTTGCGGTTGACCTGCAACGTGCCACCTACGGTCTTCGAGTCACTATAGGACAAGCCGTTGTCCTGATTGGTATTCTTCACGATGGAGTCGGTGTAGATCAGTCTGTCGAGTTGCGACAAAGGGTTCGTGATGCCGCTGATGGCATAGGGATCACTCCGGAACGTGGCGCTGACGGAATTGCTCAGCTGGTCGTTGGAGTTATAGCGGAACTGCGGACGGAACATGATGTTCCACATCGAGTCAGGCATCCACTCCAGTCGCATACGGGCATCCCAACTGTTGGTACGGGTGAGATCCTTACTATTGCTGTTGCTAAACGAAGATGCCGTGCTGCTCATGAAATTCTCGGTCGACCGACGAACGGCGGCATCACCATCACTGTGGTTCCAGCGGATACTACCATCCAGCTTCAGACGGTCTTTCTTCTCGTAGTTCAGGTTGATGCCCGTCATCTTGGTGGCGATCAGTCCTTGGCGGCCACCACCCCAGCGGCCTCCACCACCGGCTGAGAAGCCCATGTCGTTGACATTGTTTGCACTGGTCATCACAAAAAGTTTCAGGTCGTCCTTCATCCAGCCTCCAAAAACGCGGCCACTATAACGTTTTTCCGTACCTGCCGCCAAATCGGCGTTGAGCATGAAGCCTTTGTTCATACCACGCTTGATGCCGAAGTCGAGCACCGTCTCCTCCTCACCATCATCGATGCCACTTACACGCGCCAGGTCACTCTTCTGGTCGTAGGCCTTCACCCGCTCAATGATAGAGGTCGGCAGATTCTTCATAGCCGTCTTGGTGTCACCCGTCATGAACTCCTTACCATCGACCATGATTTTCTTTACCTCTTTACCATTGATAGTAATCTTACCATCGTCATCGACCTGAGCACCAGGCAGACGCTTCACCAGTTCTTCGACCACGGAGCCCTCGGGGGTGCGGTATGCCGAGGCATTATATACGAAGGTGTCAGCCTTCAGCGTTACCTTGGCAGCCTGTCCGGTCACGGTGGCACCCTTCAACATGATGGCATCGGGCTTCATTGTCAGCTTGCCCACCGACAGGTCCTTGTCGGCACCTACCGTCACACGCTTGGCATACGTCTTGAAGCCCACACTGGTAATCTGCAGGATATACTTGCCTGCTGCAGGAGCCTTTACATGGAAACGTCCCTGCAGGTCGGTCAACGCACCAGCCACAAACGAGCTGTCCGTCTTCAGCAGCCGGACACTAGCCTGTGCCAGAGGCTCCTGTGAGTCACTCTCTATAACCGAACCCGTCACCTGACGCTGTGCCATAGCCGTCAGCGTCATCACCCATAAAAAGAAAAGTAATAATTGCCTTCTCATCAAATCTTTCATTCTTTAACGATAATAAGACGTATCAAACCTAAAAAAGTTTAATAAAAAGATGCTAAATTCATAAATTTATATTAATTTTGCGCCCGAAAACGATGGAACGACAGAAAGTAGTCATATCAACCAACCTGCAAAAAGCGCTTACAGACGCTATTTCAGCATGTCCGCACGACAAGCTGTTTGTACTGGTCGACGAGACCACCGAACAGTTGTGTCTGCCTGTGGTTGCCGGTTTTGACTGCATGAAACAGGCACAGCGCATCGTCATCGGAGCTACCGACAGCAACAAGACCCTCGACTCGCTGAGCCATGTTTGGCAGGAGTTGCAACAAAGGGGAGCCACCCGTCACTCGCTGATGGTCAACCTCGGTGGAGGCATGGTGACTGACCTGGGAGGCTTTGCTGCATCGACGTTCAAGCGGGGCATAGCCTACATCAATGTACCGACTACGCTGCTGTCGATGGTCGACGCCTCGGTTGGTGGAAAGACGGGTATCAACTTCGGTGGACTGAAGAACGAAATCGGAGTTTTCAACAATGCCAACTGTGTAATCCTTGACACGACCTTCCTGAAGACCATGGACGAGGAGAACATCCTGTCAGGCTATGCCGAAATGCTGAAGCACGGACTGATATCCCATGAGAAAATGTTGGGAGAACTGCTGGCATTTGATATCGAGCAGCCTGATTTCGCTCAGCTAAAAAGAATGGTGGCCGACTCTGTAGCTGTCAAGCAACGCATCGTCACGGAAGATCCTACGGAGCATGGTATCCGCAAGGCGCTCAATCTCGGACATACCGCAGGACACGCCTTTGAGTCGCTGGCTTTGGAGCGTAAGCCCATCCTTCACGGTTATGCTGTAGCCTACGGACTGGTGGTCGAGCTCTACCTCTGCTGCGTGAAGACTAGTTTTCCGCAAGACAAGATGCGTCAGACCGTCAACTTCATCAAGGAGCACTATGGTAAAATGACCATCACGTGCGACGACTACCCAAGGCTCATTGAGCTGATGCACCACGACAAGAAGAATGTGGGCAGCGACATCAATTTCACGCTGTTAGGTCATATCGGAGACATCCGCATCAACCAGACGGCCACAGAAGAAGAGATTAAGGAAGCATTAGACTTCTACAGAGAATACTAGGGAAAAACTACTACCTATTTAAATTACTAATAACCCAGAGTGGGGCTTATCCGTGAGGATGAGTCCCACTCATACTTTCTTAGACCTGATGGTCAAAGCGACTTTGTCGATTGTTGCCGGGCTAACTTTTCTGCCTCTGCTCGTGCAGGCTTGCCCGTTTCGGTCATAGGCAGATGGTCTACGATGATGACACGTCGAGGTTGCCAATATTTGGGTAGCACTCTTTCACACACCGCCTTTACCTCGTCGGGATTTCCACCCTCCGTCAACAACACCACCATCTCGCCCAATCGCTCGTCTTTCGCACGCGTTATAATATAAGGTATAGAAAGATGGGGGCGTAACAAGCGCTCTACCTCCTCCATCTGTATCTTGATGCCTCCCGAACAGATAACGTTATCCTTGCGGCCAATGATGCGGAATCGTTTAGAGTTCTTTGACTTAAGGGTACAAAGCGACCTTTGGTCGAGCGGAGATGAGAGTTCCACGATGTCGTTGGTCACCAGTGGCCCGTCATGTACCGCAGGTGCCTCAATCACCAGACAGCCCTCGTCCGTTTGCGATAGCGTCACGCCCTCAAAAGGCGTATACCATTCGGATGCTGTCGGCCCATTGAGTCGTCTGAGGGCGATATGCGAAAGTGTTTCCGTCATACCATAGGTGCTCCAAACAGCATTCGGGAAGTCCTTTAAGGCTTCCTCCATGCGCTCGTCAATGGCTCCACCACCAATGAGCAGGTGACGGATCTGCTTCAGTTGGGAGGGACGCTGCTGTAACAGGTTCCATACCTGTAGCGGGACCATAGCTGCCAAGTCGACGGGTTCATCCCAACAAGGTGTACCACTGGGAGTTACAGCGATGAGGCGCAGCCCACAGGTCAAAGCCCTGACTACCATCATCTTGCCTGCAATATAGTCCAGCGGCATGCAAAGCAGGGCGGTGTCGCCCTGTTGGAGTCCTAAGAAGTTACAGGTGATGCGTGCCGAAGCCTCCATTCTGCTTTTCTCTACCAGCAGAGGCTTGGGTTTCCCCGTCGATCCGCTGGTATGCACCAGCACGGTAGGACGGTCGTTGTGCCATTCGTTCAGGAATTCTTCGAGGTCCATAACTGACTGCCACGAATCTCGAGTGGCATGGGAATATTGTCAGTGAAGAGCAGACCCGTACCCAGACCTTGTGGCATGGTGATACGGTCGCCATAGATATCACAGCACAGCTGGGCAATGGCATTCAGCCCGATGTTACTCTCCAGGGCAGAGGTAATCCATGAGCCGATGCCCATATCGCGAGCTATCTCCACCCACTCACGCACGCCCATCATACCCCCATGCAGCGAAGGTTTCAATATGATGTATGCCGGACGAATGATGTTCAGCATCTGACGTTTCTGGTCGGGGTCGTTGATGCCTATCAGCTCTTCGTCCAAGGCGATGCGCAAGGGAGCATCACGACAGAGCTCAGCCATATAGCTCCACTGGCCTGCCTTGATAGGCTGTTCGATGGAGTGCAGGGCATACTGCGACAGCAGTTCCAACTTATATAGTGCCTCTTCAAATGGGAAGGCGCCATTGGCATCCACACGCAGCTCCACCTCACGAGGACCGAAACGCTGACGAATCTGCTTCAGCAACTCAATCTCGGCATCGAAGTCGATGGCGCCAATCTTCAGTTTGATACAGCGGAAGCCCTGTTGCAACTTCTGTTCGATACGCTGTCGCATCTCGTCGAAAGTGCCCATCCACACCAGTCCATTGATGGGAATACCCACCTCGCCACGACTGAACGCATTGTCGAAACGCGTCATTGCCGTTTCCAAGCCAAAGAGCATCGAGGGGTAGTCGCGCATGTCGTCATAGGGTATCTCACCCGTACGTTCCACCTCGTCGCAGAAACGTCGCAACACCTCGCCATAGTTTGGGATATCGTCGCAAGAGAGGTTCGGCAGCGGTGCACACTCGCCCACCCCGCCCTCGTCGGTATATACCAGCCATATCTTACGCTCCGTATACACGCCACGTGAGGTTCCGGCCGGCTGTTTGAAATGGAGCACGCGCTCCTCTATCTCAATCTTCATGGAATCTTAGGATATTTCTCAAAGTCAGGTTTACGCTTCTCGAGGAAGGCCTTGCCACCCTCCTGTGCCTCATCCAGGAAATAGTAGAGCATGGTGGCATCACCTGCCAACTGCTGGATGCCAGCCTGTCCGTCCAGCTCGGCATTCAGTCCAGCCTTGATCATACGCAGGGCGATGGGCGAACGTTCCATCATCTCCTCCGCCCAGGCCACACACTCGTCCTCCAGTTGGTCTAGGGGCACCACTTTATTCACCATACCCATCTCTTCGGCTTCCTTGGCCGAATACTGCCGGCAGAGGAACCATATCTCGCGAGCTTTCTTCTGACCGACGATACGTGCCAGGTAAGATGAGCCGAAGCCTGCGTCAAACGAGCCGACTTTTGGACCCGTCTGTCCGAAGATGGCATTCTCGGAGGCTATGGTCAGGTCGCACACCAGATGGAGCACGTGACCACCACCGATGGCATAGCCGTTGACCATCGCGATGACAGGCTTAGGCAGTCGGCGTATCTGCATCTGCACATCGAGCACCGACAGACGGGGAACACCCTCTTCGTCCACATAGCCGCCACGCCCTTTCACGTGCATGTCGCCACCCGAACAGAAGGCCTTGTCGCCAGCACCTGTCAGCAAGACCACCCGGATGTTCTGCATCTCCCGACAGAGGGCAAATGCCTGACTCAGTTCCAGTGTCGTCCGTGGGGTAAACGCATTACGATAACGGGGACGGTTGATGGTAATCTTAGCTATCCCATTGTACTCCTCGAAGAGAATCTCCTCGAACTTACGAATCTCTTTCCACTCTCTTTTTGCCATATCTTCTATCATTTTTGCTGCAAAGATAGAAAATTATTATCAATTATCAATTGTCAATTATCAATTAATTTGTAACTTTGCAAACAAAATTGCTACTATGCTACAGATACGCTGCAAGAACAACAACGTGACGAAGAGTTTCCCGGAGGGAACCTCGCTATTGGATATCTACCAGGAGTTTGAGCATGACATCCAGCTACCCTATCCCGTCGTATCAGCCAAGGTGAACAACGTGTCACAAGGACTGAAATTCCGTGTCTACCAGAATCGTGACGTGGAGTTTCTGGATGCCCGCGAGGGCAGTGGCCACCGAGCCTATGTCAGAAGCCTCAGTTTTGTACTTTACAAGGCCACACAAGACCTGTTCCCCGGTTCGAAGCTGTTCATCGAGCACTCGCTATGCCGTGGTTACTATTGTAACTTCAAGAAAAAGAACAACGAGGCACTGACCGACGAGGATGTGGCCAATATCCGACAGCGGATGCAGGAAATCATCGACCAGGACATGCCCTTCCGCCGTACCGAGGCGACCAACGAGGAGGCCATCCGCGTGTTTACCGACAGGGGATTCTCCGACAAGGTGAAGCTGCTGGAGACCAGCGGTCAGATCTACAGCGACTACTACACACTGGGCGATACCGTCGACTACTACTACGGTCCGCTGGTTCCGTCGGCAGGTTATCTGAAGGTTTGGGGACTGGAGCACTACGACGAAGGACTCCTCTTGCGCGTGCCCGACTGGGACAATCCCAACCGACTGGCAGAAAAGGTAGACCAGCCCAAGACCTTCGAGATGTTTGCCGAGAAGACGCGCTGGGACATCATCATGCGACTGTCGAATGCCGGTGATGTCAACAAGGCCATCAAGCGAGGCTACGCCTCTGAGCTCATCCAGGTCAGCGAGGCCTTGCAGGAAAAGAAAATCGTGCAGATTGCCGAGGAGATAGAACACCGTTTCCACCGCAAGAAGAACCCCCTCCGCCTGGTACTCATCACCGGGCCATCCAGTTCGGGAAAGACCACTTTCTGCAAGCGTCTCAGCATCCAGCTGCTGGCCTGCGGCCTGCGTCCGCTCTCTTTCTCGACCGACGACTACTTCGTCAATCGCGTAGACACGCCTAAGTTACCCAATGGCGACTACGACTTCGATAATATCGAGACGGTGGAATATTCCTTGTTAGAAGACCATCTGCTCCGTCTGATGCAGGGCGAGCGCGTAGAAATTCCCGAGTACAACTTCGTGACGGGCAAGCGTGAGTGGAATGGCAAGAAACTGAAGCTGGGCAGCGATACCGTGCTGATCATCGAAGGCATCCATGCCCTCAACCCGCTGCTGACAAAGAAAATCAACGACGCGCTGAAATACAAGATATACATCTCGGCGCTGACCAGCATCTCACTTGACGACCACAACTGGATTCCCGTGCGCGACAACCGTTTGCTGCGCCGCATCATCCGCGACTACAACAAAGGCGCCTTTACGGCTCAGCAGACCATTGCACAATGGAAAAATGTGTGCAAGGCTGAGGACCAGTGGATATTCCCCTTCCAGGAAACAGCCGATGGGATGTTTAACTCAGCTCTTAATATCGAGTTTGCTGTGCTCCGTACTCATGCCGAGATAAT
>JAEEGL011780855.1_pt1 | contig 12778 bp, 13 predicted proteins | sample 9134231 | NCBI WGS metagenome assembly JAEEGL01 (sample SAMN16246548, study PRJNA631951) | gut metagenome | biome: gut microbiome; feature: rumen; material: fiber-attached | host: Bos | place: Iran: Karaj | collected 2018-10 | reverse complement strand
GGCGCTGATCCTGTTTTTCCTGATGCTGCTCTCCTACATCCAGAACCTCATCACCGGCAACAATCTCCAGAGCACGCAGGAACGGCTGCTGAGTACGGAAGACAAGCTTGCCAGCACGGAGTTGCAGTTGGATGACATGGAGAAGAGCCTTGCGCTGACGCTGAAACAGGTTGAGGATGCCGAAAGCGAGCTGTCCAAGATTACCATTGATCTGGACGAGGCAAAGCTGACGCTGACGCAGCAGCAGAAGGATTTGGCGTCGCAGAACAAGCTCCTGGCCGACCAGAAGGCTTTGATCGGCGAACAGGAGAAGTACATGAAGGCCGCCAGCGAGGAACTTCTCGCAATGAGAAGTCAGATGCAGACGATTGCCGTGCTGCGCCTGTCCATCCTGGAGCAGATTCGGGATGCGGTGGCCAAGGTGATGGGGGACTCCTCAAAGGTCAGCATCGGGGATAACGGGAATATCATGCTCAGCGAGAGTATCCTGTTTGACGTCGGCTCATCTGAGATTAAGCCCAATGCCGCGCCGGCACTCGACCAGCTGGTCACGGTCTTTGAGGCTTTTCTGCAGGACAGCGAGAACGCAAAGTATGTTGACAGCATTGTGATTTCCGGCCATACGGACAGCACCGGCACCGATGAAAACAACCGGATTCTTTCAACAGACCGGGCCAATTCCGTGTTGAATTATTTGCTGGCCGGCCAGAACGGCAGGCTAAACCGCTATGCCTCCTATTTCTGCTCCGCTGGATACGGCGAGACACGACCTGTCGCCAGCAACGAGACGGAAGACGGGCGCGCGGAAAACCGACGGATCGAGATCTCCATTATCCTGCGCGATGACAGCGTTATGGATATTGTGGAGAGCTATTTGAAGCTGGATCTGCCTACCGGAACGTCCACCGCCGGCACGGCTTCTGAAACAAAGAAAAGATAGACACAGTTCCCGTGGCAGCGTACATACGGCAACGGCGCTGCCGCAGCAGGCAGCCGCAGAAAAAGAGAAACGGTAATCCGAAACAGAGAAAACAGCCCTGGGCCGGCCGCGAAGCGGTCAGCCCAGGGCTGTTTTATGGACAACTGCGGGTGCAGCACCGTCAAACAATGGGTGTTGATTTAACTCCAAAGAAAGCATTGATTTTTGCGGCGCTGCATTTATAATGGTGATAAGGATTATATGATGGCGAAAAGCCAGAAAGCTTTTCGCCGCGCCGCTTTGCGGCGCAGCAAAACAGCATTACTGTTTTGCCGTATATTCCTTGCAATGAGCATCGGGCGAAGCATTTTATGAATGCTTCACTGCCAAACTTGTCATTTGGCAGCGAAAGCAATCGAATCCTCGATTGCTTTCGCCATCCGATGATCGTTATAGAAAGAATTGGAAGACCGGGAAGCAGCGTTGCAGCTTTTAAGACTCGTACAATGATGAAATGAAAGAAAGGGAGCGGAAAGGATATGAAACACGTTTTGGTGGTTCTGCCTGTCGAACGCAGGCATCGGGAAAAACTCGAGAGAGCGGGCAGCGGCTGTGAGTTTGTCTATACGGACGGCTCCGATCCAAATGAGCAGCAGCTCGCAAGCGCCAATATAATAATCGGAAATGTGCCTGCGCATTCGCTTGCCGCGGCAAAGGAGCTGGAGTGGCTTCAACTCAACTCAGCCGGGGCTGACCCTTATATCCAGCCTGGCGTCCTGCCTGAGGGAGTGTATCTGACCAACGCCACCGGCGCTTACGGAAAAGCGGTTTCGGAGCATGCGTTTGCCATGACGCTGATGCTCCAGAAAAAGCTGCATCTGTACAGGGATGCGCAGCGGCGCAGCTACTGGACGGACGCGGGAACGGTTGTCTCCATGGCGGATGCCGTCGTACTGGTGGTCGGTCTGGGCGACATCGGCCTGCGCTATGCCCGGCTGGCCAAGGCCATGGGGGCCTATGTGATCGGCATTCGCCGCCGGCCGGGAGCGTGTCCGGATGGGGTGGACGAGCTGTACAGCCCGGAAAAGCTGGATGAGCTGCTGCCGCGGGCGGATGTTGTCGCATCCTTCCTGCCCGGCACGGCCGGAACCGGCCATCTGTACACGGCACAGCGGTTTGCCGCCATGAAAAACAGCGCGATTTTCATCAACTGCGGGCGTGGCAGCGCCGTGGACGGCGAAGTGCTGCGGGAGGCGCTGGAACAGGGGAAAATCGCTGCCGCAGGTGTTGATGTGACGGATCCCGAGCCGCTTCCGGCGGACAGCCCGCTCTGGCAGTTGGACAACCTGATGATTACGCCGCATATCTCCGGCCAGTTCCATCTGCCGGAGACCTTCGAGAGGATCGTGGACATCGCAGCGGAAAACCTGTCCGCATATTGCGCCGGCGAGCCGCTGAAAAATATCGTGGATTTTGAGACGGGATACCGGCGATGAAAACGATGCAAAAAAATCGTATTATACTAAAAATATTATGGAAATGTATATGAGGCTGTGCTATAATCTTAAAGGTTTGTAATCAGAATTTGGAGGGGAGACAGAGAGATGAAGTGCCCGTTTTGCGGATATACTGAGAGCAAAGTGATTGACTCCCGGCCGGCAGAGGAGGGGGCGACAATCCGCCGCCGCCGCGAATGCCTTGCCTGCCAGAGGCGCTTTACTACCTATGAGATTATAGAGCGTCTCCCGCTTGTCGTTGTGAAGCGGGACGGCAGCCGTCAGTCCTTTGATAAGGTGAAGCTGATCAACGGCATGGTGCGTGCCTGTGAGAAACGTCCGGTTCCGCTGCAGACGCTGGAGCAGATTGCCGATGATATTGAGCAGGAGCTGCAGAGCAATCTGGAGCGTGAGGTCAGCACGGTTGAGATCGGCGAAATGGTTATGGCGCGGCTGAAAACCGTGGACGAAGTGGCCTATGTCCGGTTTGCCTCTGTTTACCGCAGCTTTAAGGACATCAATACCTTTATGGAAGAGCTGTCCAAGCTGCTGACGGAGAAATAAGCTCCTTCAAAATATCGTACCGACGGAGGGGTGCTCCATATCATCGATGCACCCCAAATGATAGCGCAGTTTCGCGAAGGCGGCCGGCAGCGCGCGTTTGTCTTCCTGTAGCAGCAGCTGCTGCAGTTCATAAAAGGCATCCGTTGCGCTGTCCACTTCCGCGTGGCGCAGGAATACGCTGGTATAGGTTTTCGCGTTCAGCCAGACGGAGAGGCCGTTTTCGAGGTTGATCCGAGCCGTCTTGAAGTCGCCGCAGCCTGCTGCGTTTTCAGCCCTGACCAGACTCAGGCTCACCAGGTCTGTCAACCTGTCCGCACAGGCGATATTCAGGGCTGAGCCTGCTATAAGAAGACCGAGCAGCAGGAAAGCAATCCATTCCCGTTTCATTCAGGCAGCTCCTTCCCGGCAAAAAAGACCTGGCCCGCAGCGTTCACACTCATCAAAAACACCTGCGAGGCGTCTTCAACGCCGTTTTCCTTCAGGCGCGCTGCCAGCCAGCCGCGATCCAGACCCATCTGAACCAGATTTGTGTCCAGGATACGGCCGTCGCTGATGACAATGGTGGGGCAGCCGCTGTCGGCGGGGGCAATTCCCAGCTGTGCGGCTGTCACGGGGGCTTCGGACGGATTCAGAATGATGTTCAGTTTCCCGTTCGTTTCCAGAACGGCGTATTCGATTTTCGCAATATCGGTGTTGCCCTGATTGCGCAGCTCCTGCATCAGTTCGTCCACAGTAAAGCGGTTTTTCCGCATTTCCTGCTGGACGATCTTGCCGTGGACGATGAGCATGCTGGGTTTCCCGAAAAACGCGGCGCGAAGGCGTATGCTTTTCATGGTGAGGCCTGCGATCAGTACCTCACAGCAAAAGAGTGTCAGAATGGGAAGCAGACCGTTGATCAGGGGAATGCCCATGTCCTGCAGGGGGTGGGAGGCCAGGTCGGCGATCAGAGCGCCCAGAACGAACTCGGACAGCTCCATTTCGCCGAGCTGACGCTTTCCCAGCAGGCGCAGAGCGACGAGCAGGGCAAAGTACACGATGAGTGTGCGGCTGATCACAATAGCCATATGATTACCTCGGGCATAAGACTGTAAGGGTAGTTTGCCCGAAACAGCGAAATTTATTGGGTAGAATATGAAAATCCATATTGCTTCTCAACAAGAGAGTATTGCGGCTGCGGCGGAACATATCGGCCGCGTTGTAAAAGAAAAGCCCGCGGCGGTACTTGCGTTCTCCGCCGGTCGAACCATGGAGCCGCTCTTTACCGAATTGGCAGCGCGCTGCAAAAACGGCGAGTTGTATCTTGCGGATTGCAGGGTCTTCTCCGTGACTGCGTATGCCGGCATACCGGAGAGCCTGTCCGGCCGCTGCGGCCTGGAGACGCTGCTGCAGGGAACCGATCTTCGGGAGGAGAATTGCTGCTTTCTGAGTGAAGAGAATCTGGAGCATTACGATGACCAAATTGCCGCTGCCGGCGGTCTGGATCTGGCAGTGCTGGGACTCGGCGTAAACGCCCATATCGGCTTCAATGAACCGGGGACGCCGTTTGCCTCCCTCACGCACAGGCAAAAGCTCACAGAGGCCACCAGGCAGCAGAAAGCTGAGGCCTTCGGCGGCGTGGATGCCGTGCCGGAATACGGCCTGACCATGGGGATCAAGACGCTGGTTTCGGCGCGGGAGATTCTGGTGCTGGCCTTTGGAGAGGAGAAGGCGGAGGCTGTATTCAGAATGCTCTACGCCCGCAGTGACGGGATCATTCCCGCTGCTTATCTGGGGCTTTCCGCGCATGCTTCGGCCTATCTTGACGAAGCCGCCGGGGCAAAGCTGTAAACTGTCTGTCTGCCGCAGGATGCGGCTTTTTATACACAAGAGGAGGTCAAGGACAAATGGGGAAATATTTCGGAACCGATGGCTTCAGAGGCGAGGCAAACAAGGGGCTGACAGTCGATCATGCGTTTCGCATCGGCCGCTATCTTGGCTGGTATTACAGCAAAGAGCACAGAGCCAAAATCGTGATCGGCAAGGATACCCGCCGTTCCAGCTATATGTTTGAAAGCGCGCTCTGTGCCGGCTTGACGGCGTCCGGCGCGGATGCCTATCTTCTGCATGTCACCACGACGCCCAGCGTATCTTACATTTCCCGGGCGGACGATTTTGACTGCGGCATTATGATTTCGGCAAGCCACAATCCTTTTTACGACAATGGCATCAAGCTTCTGAACGCTGAGGGCGAGAAGATGGAAGAGGAGGTCTTGGACGAGATCGAGGCCTACCTTGACAGCGACGAGAGCCTGCCTTTTGCCACCGGCGCCGATATTGGCTGCACGATCGACTATGCTGCGGGCCGCAACCGGTATCTCGGCTATCTGATTTCGCTGGCGACACGTTCCTACAAGAATTGGAAAATCGGGCTGGACTGTGCCAACGGCAGCACCTGGATGATGGCGAAGAGCGTTTTTGACGCGCTGGGTGCGGATACCTATGTGATCAGCAACAAGCCGGACGGCCTGAACATCAATGTTGACTGCGGTTCCACGCATATTGAGCAGCTGCAGAAGCTGGTGGTTGAAAAGCAGCTGGATGTCGGCTTTGCATTTGACGGCGACGCCGACCGCTGCCTGGCGGTTGACGAAAACGGCGATGTGGTCAATGGCGATCATATCATGTACCTCTGTGCAAAGTACATGCAGGATCGCGGCACCCTGGGTGACTCCAAGGTGGTAACCACCATCATGTCCAATATGGGCCTGTACAAGGCGCTGGATGAGCTGGGGATCGGCTATGAAAAAACCGCAGTCGGCGATAAGTATGTGGCGGAGAACATGCGCCAGAACGGGCACCTGATTGGCGGCGAGCAGTCTGGCCACATCATTTTCGGCCACCTGGCCAATACTGGCGACGGCATGCTGACCGCGATCAAGGTGATGGAAGTGATCACGGAGAGCAAGATGCGGCTGAGCGAGCTGGCCGCTCCCATGGTCATGTATCCGCAAAAACTGAAGAACGTTGTCGTGACCGATAAGGATGAGACGCTGGCCTGCGCGGAGGTTAAGGCCGCTGTCGCCGCTGTCGAGGCGGAGCTGGGCTCCGAAGGCCGCGTGGTTCTGCGCAAGAGCGGAACCGAGCCGCTGCTGCGCGTGATGGTGGAGGCCACCAGCCAGGAGCTGTGCGAGGAGAAAGTGGATCAGATTATTGATGCCATGAGAACCTCGGGAAGGCTGATCAAGGTGAAATAATATGATTACCATTCAAGAGTTGTTGGATCTGGATAAGACCATCGCAGCGGAGCTGTTCGCCGGAAAGACTTACCCCTGGGAAGTCCTGGACGAGATCAAACCGTTTATCCTGAAGCTGGGAGAAACCCTGAGTGAAGAAGAATTTGACCATCCGGAAGAGGGCGTATGGATCGCGAAGGACGCCAAGATTTTCCCGTCTGCCTATATCGGCGCGCCCTGCATCATCGACCATGGCGCGGAGGTTCGGCACTGCGCCTTCATTCGCGGCAGCGCGATTGTAGGCAAGAACGCGGTCGTCGGCAATTCCTGTGAGCTGAAAAACGTTGTGCTCTTCGATAATGTGCAGACGCCCCATTACAACTATGTGGGCGACTCGATTCTCGGCTTCAAGGCGCATATGGGCGCCGGCTCCATCACCAGCAACGTCAAGAGCGATAAAACGCTTGTCGTTGTAAAGGAACCGGGGAACCCCATCGAGACGAAGCGCAAGAAATTCGGCGCCATTCTGGGCGACAATGTGGAGGTCGGCTGCAACAGCGTACTCAACCCGGGTACGATTGTCGGCCGCCGGGCCAGCATCTATCCCACCTCCTGTGTACGCGGCGTGATTCCCGCCGACAGCATCTACAAGGAGAAGGACGATATCACCTCAAGGGTATAACATGTTTGCGGCGCGGTAGAGCTACCGCGCCGTTTTCATGCATTTTTCTGCCTTCAGAGCATGTTTCGGTATTCTGCGCTGTTTTCCACACTGTCCGGCGGGAAGAATTCTTCCATCGGGAAATTGATGCGGCTGAACAGCTCGCAGGGGTCATCCGGCGTGCTTCCCGGGCAGTCCTTGTCGGGCATACTGTAATCATAGGCGGGAATCAGCAGCTGGGTATCCCGCTCCAGACGGACGATGCTGAACTGTCCAATGGTGGTATACCATCGCCTGCCGGCTGCGTTCAGAACCAGAGGCTCGGGGAAGGCGTCTGAGATAAATACCGGGATATCCCGCGGCTCAACCTCGGGGGGCAGGGTGCTGTCCGCATCCACGAGCTTCATATACAGCGCGATGGGGTCTACGGCGTTGAGCACCGCGACAGGGAGATCATCCGTGATGACCTCCGTCGGCGTGCTGTCGGAGGAGAAGGTCATGGCGCTGCCCTCGCTGCCGAAGAGCATCACGCGCTTGTCGAAGATTGCCAGTCCCAGCAAGCTCTGCCCGGAGGGGAAGGCCTCTCCGGTGACGCGGTAGAAGTATGTGCAGTCAATGGTGTAGTAGCCGCGGTTAAAGCTGATCGGCTCCACATTCAGTGCTACGTACAGCAGTTCTGCAGACCGGGGACGTACGCTCATGGCGGCTTCCAACAGCGTCTGCGAGCTCTCCGTGGGGTAGACGCGCAGGTCGTCAACGCAATCCTTGTCTCTGCAGCTGTCAAATATCTTCCTCGTATTGATGGATACGGCTTCCTGAATGACCGCCGCAGCATCCACGGGCCCGGGCACAACTCTGTCGGCCATAGTGATACCTCCTGTTGAATGGATTGAAAGAACTTCAGTACAGTCTATGCACCCGGGGGAAAGATGTGTTATATTTGTCTTGAAAAATCTTGGGCATGCAGTATAATGTGCAATATAAATGAAAACGTTTTGAGCTGAGCGGATTGCAGAGGGAGGTGCGTAATGGATCAGTACGGATTCATTCATGAAAAGCTGGATATTAAAATCCTGATCCTCTATATTCTTCGCCGCCTTCCCGGGGCGGTAGAGCCGGAGACCCTGTTGGAGCTGTGCCAGTGTGACAGCGGCATTGGCTATTTCGATTACTCCGACTGCCTGAGCGAGCTGGAGGAAACCGGGCATATTGAGCGCCGGGAGGAAGGCTATGCGATTACGGAGAAGGGGGCGCGCAATGCCGATGCTGTGGAGAGCGGCCTGCCGTACTCCGTTCGGGTAAAGGCCCTCAAGCTGCTTGAGCCGGTTGCCGACCGGCTTCGCCGTGCGGCCATGATCACAGCTTGCCATGAGGTCGGCAAGGACGGCTGCATGGTGGAGCTCGCCATGTCAGACGGAAAGGGAGAGATCCTCCACATGCGCCTGCTCTGTGCCACGGAAGAGGACGCGGTTCAGATTGAGAAGCATTTTCGCAAGGGTGCCGAGCAGTATTACCAGAGAATTGCCGCCCTGCTTATGGAGTAAAGGAGACGAGAGATATGCAGACATTTATTCCGGAAGGCTACAAAAGCCTGCTTTCCATCTATGACACGCAGAAGGCGATCAGCCTCCTGAAACGCCTGTTTGAGGATCGGCTGGGGGCGCTGCTGAATCTCTATCGGGTTTCGGCGCCTCTGTTTGTGGATGAGCGCTCCGGATTAAACGATAACCTGAACGGCTATGAGCGCCCGGTGAGTTTTGAGATTCTGCGGTCCAACCATAAGGCGGAGGTCGTGCAGTCCCTGGCCAAGTGGAAGCGCCTGGCGCTGAAGCGCTACGGCTTTTATCCCGGCAAGGGCCTGTATACGGATATGAATGCCATTCGCCGGGATGAGGACGAGCTGGACAACCTGCACTCTGTCTATGTGGATCAGTGGGACTGGGAAAAGGTTATCCTCCCGGAAAACCGGAACCTGGATTACCTGAAGCTGACGGTCATGGACATTGTCACTGCCATCTGCGACACGCAGGATACGCTGCAGGCGATCTATCCCCAACTGCAGTGCATGGGGAAGCTGGACCGCAAGGTGTCTTTTGTCACAGCGCAGGAGCTGGAGGATCAGTACCCCGATCTGACGCCGAAAGAGCGGGAGAACACCTATCTGCGCGAGCACAAGACGGCATTTATTATCGGCATCGGCGGCGCGCTGAAATCCGGAAAGCCGCATGACGGCCGGGCGCCGGATTATGATGACTGGGCGATGAACGGGGACATCCTGTTCTGGGACGATCTGCTTGGCTGCGCCATTGAGATCTCCTCCATGGGCATCCGCGTTGACCCCGAGTCCATGGATCGGCAGCTGCGTCTTTCCGGCTGCGATGAACGTCGCGCGCTGCCCTACCACAAGGCGCTGCTCAATGGGGAATTGCCGTTGACCATCGGCGGCGGTATCGGCCAGTCGCGCCTCTCCATGCTGCTGCTGGGGAAGGCCCACATCGGCGAGGTGCAGGCCTCCATCTGGGACGACGAGACGCTGGAACTCTGCGAGCGGGCAGGGGTTATGCTCCTGTAAACAAAACAAACACAGGGCGCCGTACGGCGCCCTGTGTTTGTTTTACAGTTTTGAAAGAACGATCAGCAGGATCCCGCTTTGTACCGAAACCTCTGCGGAATCAGAGGCCCAGTCGTTGCTGACGCCGATGGGGAAGGCGTTGGTGAGTTCTGCATCCTGCAAGGGGTACTTGGCCCCGCGTATGCTGACGCCGGTGCAGCGATCTCCGGCGGCGAAAACGGATAAGGCCCAGTTCTCCCGCCGCGGCAAGGAAAGCGCGCCCGCCCGAAGGGTGTACACCTTGGTGTCCGGCGCGTCAATCATGGCGCGGACGCCATGTTCCTGGGCGAAGACAAGCGCCTGGAGATTGCCGATTGTGTGATCCAGCCGTCCGCCCAGGGCACAGAGCAGCCTGCACGATTCAAAACCATGCTCGACAGCATAGCGGACGGCGATCATGGTGTCCGTGTCGTCCTTTTCGGACCGGAAGCGTATGACCGGGATTCCCTCGTCGATTTGCCCGGCGTAGGAGTCGAAGTCACTGACCACCAGATCCGGCACGATGCCGCAGCGTTCGGCATAGGCATAGCCTCTGTCGCAGGCTATGATATAGTCGTCGGGGGAGACTTCTTCAATCGGCGAGAATTCTCCGCCGCTGATGATGACGCATTGCTTGCCCATGGGGACACTCCTTGTGGTTTGGGTGTTTTATTTAGTGACAGTGCATATTTCAAGTTCCATTTTATCATAAAAACAGCGGCAAAACAATTCCCATGTTCGAATATGTGTATTGCAAGTGAATTGTGTGATGATGTATACTTGATTCAACAATAAATCCCAGACTGGCGCCGAATTCAGTGATCAGCTTGTAAGAAAGGATTGGAACGATGAGCAAGAATATCAGTTTTGTCAAGACTCCGGAGGAACTCGCAGGCATCCGTAAGGTGCCTTCCCTGTACGCGAACAAGAAGAATCTCAGTTTCAGCTGGGCGATCGACGATGCGCTTTACCGGAAGGTTCTTCCGCCCCCGCTTGAACCCACATACCCAATCGTATCCGGCTTTGTCTCCGTATTCACCCATGCCGGCTTCTGCCTGCCGTCCTATTCGGAGGGCGCGCTCTTCCTCGCCTGCTCGTACAAGGGAGTTCCCGGCGTGTACTGCCTGGCCATGCCGATAGACGGCGAGAACGAGATGGGAATCCTGCTGGGCCGGGAGATGTACAACTACCCCAAAAAGGTCGCGAAGATCGATTTTGAGCGCCGCGGGGATGAATTCTACGCGTCGATTACGCGCAACGGCATTAAGTTCTTTGAGATCAAGGCCGAAGTCGGGCCGGGCAATCATCCGGAAGCCGCGACATACATGCCGGAGCCGCCGCTCAACACGCCGGGGGAAGGGCCGGTCTATCTGATCGACTACAAGCTTGAGTGCCAGGGGTATCATGAAACGCCCACCAGTGTCATCACCTTTAACAACATCAAACTGTTTGCGCAGAACAACCGTGAGCAGGTGCATTCCTATGAAAGGCTGAATATTGAAGTGAATTTCCAGCCCTCCGAGGATGATCCGTGGATCGAGCTTGCTCCGAAGGTGATCATCGGCGGCGCTTACACGATCATGGACACCGAGATGTTCGGCACAAAGCTGGTCTACGAGTACAAAAGTCCGGAGGATCAGGCAGCAATTCTGCCCTATCTCTTCACGCGCTACGACGGTATGGTGTTCGGCAAGCAGCATGAGATCCATCGCTAAGAGAGTACAGAGAAAACATCCGGAATACATAACGAAACCACCGTGACCATATGGCCACGGTGGTTGTTCTTTGGAGCGGATTATTGGACTCAAACCGACCATGAGCCGTTGATAATACTAGTCCGAGAACGCACGGGACGCCCAACCATTTCTCTGCTCTCTCTCTCTTGCACTTTTTTACCATTTTTGATATATTGAGATTACTACGAATGAAAATAAAGACTTAACGTGAGTGCTGTTTTGCTTTTGGCAAAATACACAGTCCGTTTTGGCGTATATTGTTAGCGGAAAAACACGCATTGCGGCTTGAAGTGGTGATTACTCAGCGGGTTGCTTTGCAAAGGCTGCCATGAAGGGAATAGATGACACATTTTTCGAGGGGATGGAGTGCTGAAAGTGGGATTATTCAAGATTATACAAAGAATTAAAAATATGGTTGATGACTCTTGGCTGATATCTGAGGCCGTTGGAGCGACAGAAAGAACACAATTGCTTCCGACGAAAACATTGTCTTTTCCACCGTCGGGCAAGATTATGACGCTCTTGTAACGCTAATATCAAATCTAAAAAACGATGGATACACCGTCAATCTACGCCTTGCAGATCTTCCTGCAGGCAAGGCAGCGGCGCGAGCTATTAGTCGCTTTGTCGATGAAGCTGGTGAAGTCGGCCGATATATTAGCCCTAAGTTGATTGAAGAATACGGCGACAACCCGCGACTTAATTTGGAAAAAATAATTGCTTTGGAGGGCCTTGTAAATGAGTACAGCAGTTACAGCAACAACGTCAACAGAGGAGAAAAGCCAATCCTCCTCACGAGCTCCGACAATCGAAGAGCTGAGGGAAGTGTACAAGGAAGACGCGGAGGAAGTGAGGAAAATGTTCGAGGAAGTGAGAAGAATGCGGGAGGAGAGAGCCAAGGCAAGCAAGTAAAGGCCGAAGAGAAATCAAGCAGCGAAGTAGATGAAGCCTTCAAGGAAGAAGTCGAGCACTTCCGTGCTGTCTTTGAAGATCAGCCTGTCGAGAAATCTAAGTTCATCAACGGTCAGAATACCTACGGAGACTACACTGCCAGACAGCGTGCAGACATATTCGATTGATTATTAAATCTAAGAAAATGGGGTCATGCCGTATGTGCGGTAAAGTCGGTATGAGAAAGAGAGATTAGCTATAAAAGAATAAATAAACCCCCGTAAGTCAAACCTTACGGGGGTTATCTCTTTGGAGCGGATGATGGGAATCGAACCCATCTCGAAAACTCTATACCCGTTGGAAACACTGGGTTTTTTAGAGGCATTACCAAACCCGTTACCAAAATTTCAAAACGAAAAATCACGTGGGTTTCGCTATTTTTTTAACAGGCTTTGTAGAATAGAACCGCTGCATTTTCTTGATATCTCGGTTCTTATCCTGAGTTGCCAGGTGCGCATATATGGTGTGTACAACCTTTGGATCAGACCACCCTCCGACAGCCATTACCGTTGCCTCGCTCCATCCGAGGTGAAATGCGAGAGAGCAGAACGAATGTCGAAGGCCATGCACACCTACCTGTGGCAGGCCCTCTCGCTCGCAGAGGTGGTTGATCTGGACGTACAGGGTATTTGGCTTGGTCTTGATCAGG
>JAEEGL017416579.1_pt1 | contig 12779 bp, 13 predicted proteins | sample 9134231 | NCBI WGS metagenome assembly JAEEGL01 (sample SAMN16246548, study PRJNA631951) | gut metagenome | biome: gut microbiome; feature: rumen; material: fiber-attached | host: Bos | place: Iran: Karaj | collected 2018-10 | reverse complement strand
TTATTAGCTTCTGCCATCTTATGAGTATCTTCACGTTTTTTAACTGCTCCACCTACTCCGTTTGAAGCATCTATAATTTCAGCAGCTAAGTTTTCTGCCATACCTTTTCCATTTCTACTTTTTGCATATTGAATTAACCAACGAAGTGTTAATGCATTAGCTCTATCTTCTTTAACTTCAGTTGGTACTGAATAGTTACTTCCACCAATACGTCTACTTCTAATTTCTAATGCTGGTTTAATATTTTCAAATGCTTTATTCAAAACTTCCATTGGATCTTGTTTTGTTTTTTCTTTAACTATATCAAGTGCACTATATAATATTTTTTGAGCAGTTCCTTTTTTACCACCGATCATAATTCCATTGATTAATTTAGTAACCATTTTAGAATTATATATAGGATCTGCTAAAACATCTCTTTTAATTGCTTGTCTCTTACGCATGTTTATTATCTCCTTTCTTTAAAACGTTTATATTTTATTTCTTAGGTTTTTTTGTTCCGTATTTACTTCTTCCTTGTCTTCTTTTATCAATACCAGCAGTATCTAAAGTACCACGAACAATATGATAACGAACACCGATTAAGTCTTTAACACGTCCACCCCTGATAAGAACAACACTATGTTCTTGTAAATTATGTCCTTCTCCACCAATATAACAAGTAACTTCATATCCATTACTTAATTTAACTCTGGCGATTTTTCTTAAAGCTGAGTTTGGTTTCTTTGGTGTTTTAGTAGAAACACGAGTACATACTCCACGTTTTTGTGGTGAATTATTATTTGTTTTAAGTTTATCCTTAGAATTGTATCCAATATTTAATACTGGGCTCTTACTCTTCTTAGTTTTTTGTCCTCTTGATTTTCTTACTAATTGATTAATTGTAGGCATATTATTTTCTCCTTTCTCAATACACATTTCCAGGTGTATCAAAATCCTTATTTTTATAAGTTTTCCCTAGGGAAAACCACAAATCTATATAATATTAACATTAAAAAAACTTAATGTCAATCTTTTTTTCACATTAAGTTTATTTTTTACTATTAATTTTTATTCATCAGCCTCTTCTATTTGTTCATGTCCATTTGAATCATTACAAATTAAAATTTTTAAATGTCTGTTTTATTAAACTATTAAAATCAATATTGTCTTTCTTTTCCTTTGTAAAATAAGCAAGATATTCTATATTACCATTCCCTCCTCTAATTGGTGAATAAGTAATATTATTTAAATAATAATTAATACTTTTAAATGAATTGATTACATTAATTATTACTTCATTATGAACATTTTTATCTAAAGGAACACCTTTATATTTATTAGCAATATCAATTCCACATTCAAACTGTGGTTTTATTAAACATATTATTTCTTCTATATTTAATTTAGATATCTTTTCTACTAATTTTGTTACTGATATAAATGAAACATCTATAGTGCATATCTTTGCATCCTTAATAATATTTTCGTCTATGTTTCTAAAATCAGTGTTTTCATATAAATGTATTTTTTTATTATTTTTTAGTTTTTCACTAAACTGATTGCTGCCAACATCTATTGCATATATTTTACCTATTCCATATTGTATAGCACAATCAGAAAATCCACCTGTGGAAGATCCTATATCTAACATTATCTTATCTTTTAAATTTAAATTGAATTCTTTGATTGCATGTTCTAACTTTAATCCTCCACGAGAGACATATTTTAAAATTTCACCTTTTATTTCAATCTTGTCATTTTCACTAACATCAAAAGATGGTTTAGTTGTTTTATTGTTATTTACATAAACTAAGCCTCTTTTTATTTCATTTTGACTTTTATTTCTAGTTTCAAAATATTTTTTATTAACAAGTTCTATATCTAACCTTGTCATTATAACTCTTGTTCACCTTTATTTTTAAATTGTATTATTATTGGTGTACCACTAAAATCAATATTTTCACGAATTTTATTTTCTAAATATCTATAGTAACTAAAATGAACTAATCCTTTTGAATTAACTTCTATATCAAATCTAGGTGGTTTGATTCCAGATTGATGTGTAAAATATACTTTTAATTTTTTACCTTTGAATGATGCAGGAGGGGTTTCAATAAAAGCATTTCTAATAATATCATTTATTACATTAGTTTTTACTTCTTTAATTGAATTATTGTAAGATGTTAATACTTCTGGCATCAAAGTATGAAGCCTTTTTTTAGTTTGAGCACTTAAGAAAACAACTTTAGCATAATCCATAAATTGAAAATTATTTTTAATATCTTTTTTCCAATTTTTCATACTCTCGTCTTTTTCAACTATGGTATCCCATTTATTTACAACAATTATAGTCGGCTTACCTGCTTCAAGAGCATAGCCTGCAATGTGTTTATCATGTTCTACTATTCCTGTTGTTGCATCAATTACAAGTAAACAAACATCACTTCTATCAATTGCTTTCATACTTCTTAGTAAACTATATTTTTCAACACTTTCAAATATCTTACCTTTTTTACGAAGTCCAGCTGTATCTATTAATGTATATTCGCACTTTTGATATATAAACTTTGTATCAATTGCATCCCTGGTAGTTCCAGCAACATTACTAACTATTACTCTATCTTCATTTAAAAGAGCATTTACTAAACTACTTTTACCAACATTAGGTCTACCGATAACAGCAATTTTTATATTATTATCTTCTTCTTCATATCCTTCCATATAATCTGCAGTAGCAATCTTTAATAATTCATTTACACCGGTTCCATGCTCTGCAGAAATAGGAACATATTCATCAAAACCTAATGAATAAAATTCATAAATATTGTCTTTTGAAAGTCCACTATCTACTTTATTAATAGCCACTATTACTTTTTTATCTTGACGTTTTAACATATCACGTATCAATTCATCACTAGTAGTAAGCCCATCTTTAGCATCTACAACAAAAACTATGGTATCTGCTTCACTAATACCAATCTCAACTTGCATTCTAATCTCATCATTGAAATCCCCATCACTTAAGTCAATACCTCCAGTATCAATTAAATAGAATGGTTTATCTTTATACATTGCTTTACTATAAATTCTATCTCTAGTAACACCAGGGCTATCTTCAATGATTGCAACCTTTTTTCCAACTATTCTATTAAATAGAGTACTTTTCCCAGTATTAGGTCTTCCAACTAAACATATTGTTCTTTTTGCCATAGTTTTCACCTCGCATACATTATAAACTATTATCTTTAATTTTTCTAGTATTTTTGATATAATCGGTTTGTGATTTGTATGAAAAAAATTAAAATTAAACCTCTAATAACAACTATTTTATTAATTGTATTTCAAACTCTGTGCTATTTTACATCAAAACTATTAGAAAGTACTCCAACTTTAATCGGAAATGCTATAGATGATAAAATACCATTTAACGTTTGGTTTATTATTCCTTATTGTTTATGGTATTTACTAATATTTATAGTTCCTTATTATTTATATACAAAAGATAAAGATAAATTTGTTAAATATATATATTCATATATCATTTGTACACTAATTGCTAATTTAATTTTTATAATATATCCAACTACTGTTGCTAGACCTGATGTAATAGTAAAAGGGCCTGTAACTTTACTAGCAAAATTTATATTTTGGACAGATACTCCTATTATGAATTGCTTCCCTTCTCTACATTGTGCAATGAGTTTACTATTTATACTATTTATATTACCTACTAAAAATATTAATAAATATGTAAAAATATTTGTAGTGTTTATATCAGTATTAATAATGGCATCAACATTATTTATAAAACAACATGTATTTATAGATGTTGTTAGTGGAAATATCCTCGCAATCATATCTTTCTTCTTAGCAATTCCTGTTTACAAAAAGAATTATAAATTTCAAAAATTGTTAAAAAATTAACAATTTTTATTTTTAAGTGTAAAATAGTGAATTTTTTATGTAAAAAAATAATAAAATGTTATAAAGTTACATTTAAATATTGTATAATCTAGTTAAGAAAAGCGTTATTTATTAGGAGGATATTGGTATTATGAAAAAAGTTGTTTATAGAATAGTTTTAGTCGCTGTCATTGGATTATTTTGTTATGGTGCATACCATTATGTAAAAGATATGATGAATAAAGATGATAATCCCCTAATAAGTGACGGAAAAGATATAACTAAAGAAGAATATGTATATAAAGAAGATTTATTAATGTTGGGATATAGTATTAATGATATTGAAACAATAAAAAATAAAATAAGTAAAAGCGATGTTAAAAGATATTTATTAGATAAAAAGTATAATAATTTATTAAGCTTCTTGGCTTCACCAGAATTTAATATTGAAAATATTAGTAGATATGAAGAATATTATTCAAAAAATAAAAATTACTCTACTGATAATATTGTTACATATGTTGAAATTGGTCTAGATAAAGAATTTTATACTGGCGTTGTAGAAATAACAAATTATGATGATGTTGATGCAATTGTTAATAAATATTATAAATTACCTGAAAATTATGTGCCAGATGATTTGGTAGAAATAGATTCAAAATATAGAGGTACATCTTACAATTATAAATTGAGAAAAGAAGCTGCTGAAGCATTATATAAAATGGCTGATGCTGCTTTAGAAGATGGTATTAAATTAACTGTTGTTTCAGCATATAGAACAGAGAGCACTCAAACTTCTTTGTTTAATAACGCAGTTAAAACTGATGGAATGGAGCATGCCCTTCTTTACTCAGCTAAGCCTGGTCATTCAGAACATCAATTGGGCCTTGCTGTAGACTTGGTAATAGCTTCTTCAAAAGCACACTTTGAAGATACAAAAGAATATGCATGGTTAAAAGAAAACTCATACAAATATGGATTTATTGAAAGATATCCAAAAGGAAAAGAATTTATTACTGGATATGGATTTGAACCATGGCATTATAGATATTTAGGTGTTGAACTTGCAACTGATGTTTTCCTTGAAAATATCACATATGAAGAATACATAGTTAAACATGCAAATTAAATTTTTTGATAAATAAAAAATAAAACATTAAAAATACAAGTGAACAAGAAATAGTTATTATTACAATTTTAACTATTTCTTTTTTTGTATAACTCATTTCTTCAACAACTATTTCATTATTAATTGGTTCAAACACTTTAATTGTTTTATGAACATTGATTTTATATGTGTTAATATTATCAACATTAATTTCTATGACATTCAATTCATCATTAAAGTTACCATTTCCTTTTACATCTACATATGATTTATCATTTAGAAGTTCATAATCTATATTTAAGAAACTCTCATCATTAATATTAATGTCATATTCATAAATATCACTATTAAAATTAATTTCATAATCTTTTATTTTTAAATCTAATAATTTACCATACTCTAAATCTTTCTTTTTATAATTTTTGTATACTGTTATTTCATAATCACCGCTTATATTAGAATTAATATTATATTTGGAAATATCATTATATAATTCAAATTCTCCATCACCAATTATTATCTCATCATTAGATTTAACCACATTTATTATTATTTTATCCTCATTAGTAAAATAATTATATTTTTTTAAATTTATATCAAAAATTGGTGACAAAGTATCTCCATTAATTTTTATGTTTTCAATTGCTTTAACTTTAGTAAAAATAACCAAAATAAAAATAGTAAATAATATTTTCTTCATACTAATATTATTTACTATTAAATTTATTATATTCAAATTAAACTGATTCTATTATTAATTTCTTCTTTACCTAATAATCTAAGAATCTCATATAAATCTGGAGTATTTGCTTTTGTGGTAACAGCAACTCTTATAACTGTACTTATATCTGCAACATTTCCATTAAATCCATCAGGATTTTCTTTATATGCTTTCATATCACTTGTAAATCCATCTAGTGAATCAGTTAATTCTTTTATTTTATTAAACCATGTATCTTTATCATCTGATTCATTATAATAGTTTTCAAAATAATTATTTAAAATATTTTTTATCTCATTAATATCTTGAATTCTTCCCCACTCATAACTTTCTGGTTTAAACAATTCTTTATACATATACCAAATAAATGATTTGATTTCTGAGTAGCAACTAAAATCTTTTCTAGGTTTCTTTTGTTCCCTTTCAATGTTCAATATATTTATTGTATAGTCTTTATGTTTTGTTATTAGATCTGCAAATTCTTTATCATATTCATTTGCCCAATTAAGTAAGTTATCATATACTTCAGTAGCACTTAATCTAGATAAATAATTTTTAGAAATATTAATTATTTTTTCCAAATCAAATAATGGTCCACTTTTACTCATTTTGTCAAATGAAAAAGTAAAGTCTCTATATGATTTATCAGGATTTTGAAGTAACCATCCTTCAAAATTAGTATTCATAAGTGTAGCGAAATAAAATTTTACTGCTTCATTAGGTAATCCTCTTTCTGTATAAAATGCTACAGCAGCTTCTGGATCTTTTCTTTTACTTATTTTTCTGATTGTATTTCCATCTTTAACATTGATTGGAAGTAAATGTGCAAACTTAGGAGCTTTGAAACCACAAGCATTCCATAATTCTAAATGATATGGAACTGATGAAATGTATGAGTCATCTCTAGTAACAGTTGTCACTCTCATAAAATGATCATCACAAACATGTGCAAAAGCATATGGAGGTATTCCATCAGATTTAACAATTACTTGATCAATATCATTTTCAGGAAGTTCTATTGTTCCTTTTACTAAATCTTTAAAAACTATTTTTTTATCAAAGTCACCCATGGATTTCAATCTTAAAACCCATTTATCTCCATTATCTATATGTTTTTTAACTTCTTCATAACTTAAATCTCTACATTTAGCATATCTTCCATAATATCCAATTCTTTGTTTTCTACTTTCTTGATGTTTTCTCATTTCATCTAAATCTTCTTCTGAACAGAAGCAAGGATAAGCTCTTCCAATAGAAACCAAGTATTTAGCAACAGTATGATATATTTCTTTTCTTTCTGTTTGGATATATGGTCCATAATTACCCCCCTGAATAGGGTCTTCATCAATTTTATAACCATATGCCTCAAGATCTTGTATAATTAATTCAGTACCATTTTCAATAGCACGTGCTTGATCAGTATCTTCTATTCTTAATATAAATACACCATTAGTTTGATTAGCCATTACTTCAGGTATAAATGTTGCATATAATCCACCCATATGTAATCTACCTGTAGGTGATGGAGCAAAACGTGTAACTTCTGCGCCTTCTTTTAAATTTCTTTCTGGATATCTTTTTTCTAAATCTTCAATTGTAGTATGAATATCAGGATACAATAAATCAGCTAAATCTTTATTAGTCATAAAATCAACTCCGTATTAATTTTATAATATTTGTACTATTTTTTCAATCAAATTATATCTTTGTATTTAATTTTATAAAATTACGTGCTATAATGTGGACAGGAGTTTAAGATGAAGAAGTACAAAGATTTTATTATTTCAATTGCAGTAGTTATGCTTACTCAAGCTACTGTCTACTTTTTAATCAAGTCTTTTTTAAATGATTATCATTTAATGACATCATTTGTACAAATACCATTTATAAGCCATTTTGTTTATTTTTATGATTCTTGGTATCCATTCATTTTATTATCTGCTTTTATTATTTATAAACATGATAAGAAAACTTACTTAACTCTAATTATTACTATGATGATAACTGCCCTTGCCGCACACATTACTTTCTTGATATATCCATCTATGATAACTAGACCTGAAATAGAAGTTAAAAATTTAAGTGATTGGGCTGTTTATATGACATATAAAACTGATACTCCAGTCAATTGTTTACCATCTGTTCACTGCTTATACTGCTTTGTCATAAGTTATTATGTCATAGTATGTAAAAATTTTAAAACTAAATATAAAGTATTAATGGTTATATATGCATTGTTAATAGTTTCATCTACTTTATTTATAACTCAACACATCGCAGAAGATGTTATTCTAGCATTTATATATGTGCTTATTTTAACTCCAGTGGCTTATTTAATTAAAAATAGAATCAAAGATTTTAAAATATTTAAATCATTTAATTAATATTTTCAAAATTAATACTTGACTTGATAACAATATTTATGCTAATATTAGTATGCTTGATTATTATCAAGTGCCTACCTATTGGGGAATTGGCTCAGTTGGCTAGAGCACCTGCCCTGCACGCAGGGGGTCAAGGGTTCGAATCCCTTATTCTCCACCATTAAAAAAATAAATCGAACATTTAGTTCGATTTTTTATTTTGCTAAAATATTCATTATTTCAAGTCCAAGTTTAACTGTATCATGTTTTAATGTACCATCAGCTAATGTTACTAATGGTTTACTAATATTTTCTATTTTAATATTTTTATTGTCTACTTCAACCAATGATTTTTGTTCAGTTGTCTCATATTTCTTTAATAATTTTTTACTTACTTTTTCACTATTAGTAATTACTGCATCTAATTTTCTTTCACCTAAGTAACCGTTTATTAAATTAATGTGATCACTTACTTTAAAATTATCTGTTTCACCTGGTTGAGTAAATAAATTACATACATATATTATTTTCGCTTTTGATTCATCTATTGCTTTAATTACATCCTTACATAATAAATTTGGAATTACACTTGTATATATACTTCCCATACTTAATATAATCGCATCACTATTTTTAATTTTCTCAATAACATCTTTATTTGCTTTTGTTTTATTTTTATAGAAAACTCTTTTAATCATCTTAGGTGTTTCTGTTATATTATGTTCACCTTCCACAATAGTTCCATCTTCCATTTCACCCATTAATGTTACACATTCGTCTGTAAGAGGTAAAACATTACCTTTTAATTTCAATGTTTGACTAACTTGTTTAACTCCTGTTGATAAATCTCCACAAATATCTATAAGTGCTGTTAAAAGAATATTCCCTACTGTATGTCCATCTAAATCACTTGTTGTATGAAAACGATAATTAACTAACTTCTCAACAATGTCCTCTGTTTCAGAAAGTGCAATTAAAACACGTCTTACATCACCAACAGCAGGTATATTAAATTCCTGTCTTAATTTACCAGTACTTTTACCATCATCAGCTACACTTACGACAGCAGTAATATTAAATGGAAATAATTTTAATCCTTTAAGTAGTACTGATTGTCCTGTTCCTCCTCCAAGAACAACAATATTTTTATTCATAATTTTACTCCTTATCTATATAATATGCATAGTATTCTTCAAAACATAAATTTTCTGATTTTATTATACTAGCAGCTTCTAATCCAACATATCTTAATCTCCAAGTTGATGCTTCAAATCCTGTTAAATTAACCTTATCCTCAGGAAGTCTAAATATAAATCCATATTTATAAGCATTATCATATAACCAAATATATTCTTCACTTTCCTTTGGATTAGCTATTACTTTATTATATGGCACAATATTAAATGATATTCCAGTCTCATATTCAGAATGTCCAGGCCTTGCTACCACCTTATCAGCTTCTTTTATACCTACTGAATCTTTATAACTATTATATAATTTTTCTTGATCTTTATAACTTCTATAACCATCGGAAAGTACAAAAGTATATCCTTCTTCTTTAGCAGCTTCTATCAAATTAATGATACTATCTAATATACTTTCACTAATTTTAACTCCACTATATGCATATTTAGTTGGAACTTTTATGATATCTTCAACTTCATGAGTACTATCATATCCATATATTCTATTGATTAGTACTAGATTTCCTTTAGAAGTATCAGCATCTTTCATATTATTAACCCAATCCAAATTTGCTTCTGTATTAATAATTGAAACTATATTATCTAGTTTCTCAGATTTATAAGTTTTTTTGTAATCTAAATATTTATCTAAATTTTTATATAAAAAATACTTTTGTTGTAAAAACTCAACTGTATTAGAATTATATGGTTTATTTAATAATTCATCAATTTTACTATTATCTAATTTATTTTTTATTACTTGTATTTCTTCTTCATTATATCCCACAATACTTAACTTATAATCATATGTTTTTTTGTATTTACTTTTATTAACTAATATTATGGTACCCACTATTAAAGAAACAAGTATTACAATAAAGATAAAAAATCTATAATAATTAAATTTTCTAACAACCATATATATCCTCCATATACATTATACAATATTTATAATTTTTTAAAAAGATATATAAATTAAAAAAATAGCTAATTATAGCTATTTTTTATACTATTCTTCAGTATCTTCCTTTGGAGATAATTCTTTTGGTTCATTAAATAAATGTTCTCTAACTTTATTTTCTATTTCTTTATAAAGTTCTGGATTATTCTTAAATACAAGTTTTACATTTTCTTTTCCTTGTCCAATCTTTTCTCCTTTATAACTAAACCATGCACCACTTTTATCAATTATTCCTAAATTAGATGCTATATCAATAACTTCTCCTTCTTTAGAAATTCCTTCACCATACATTATCTCAACTTCAGCAGTTTTAAATGGTGGAGCGACTTTATTTTTTACTACTTTAATAGTAGTTTTATTTCCTAAAACATCACCATTTACTTTAATTTGTTCTCCACGTCTTACATCTAATCTAACTGTAGAATAGAATTTTAATGCTCTACCTCCTGGTGTAGTTTCTGGATTTCCAAACATTACTCCAACTTTTTCTCTTAATTGGTTAATAAATATACAAATTGTATTTGTCTTATTAACAATACCACCTAATTTTCTTAAAGCTTGTGACATTAATCTTGCTTGAAGTCCAACATGAGAATCTCCCATTTCTCCTTCAATTTCTGCTTGTGGAACTAATGCAGCAACAGAGTCTACTACTATAATACTCATAGCACCACTTCTAACTAATGCTTCAACTATTTCTAAAGCTTGCTCTCCAGTATCTGGTTGACTCAATAATAACTCATCTGTATCAACACCTAGTTTTTTTGCATATACTGGATCCAAAGCATGCTCTGCACCAATAAATGCCGCTCTTCCACCAAGCTTTTGAACTTCTGCAATTGCATGTAAAGCAATTGTTGTCTTACCACTTGATTCAGGTCCAAATACTTCTATAATTCTTCCCTTTGGATATCCTCCTACTCCTAAAGCTTGATCAAGTGCAAGTGAACCACTTGATACTACATCTATATTTCTAACTCCTTTTTCTCCTAATTTCATTATGGCGCCTTTACCAAATTGCTTTTCAATATCAGCAAGGACTTGATCTAATGTTTTGTCTTTATCTTTTTTCATAAGTTTCTCCTTTACTAATCTAATTTTAAATCAAAAAAAATGCTTTGTCAACACTTTTTTACAAACAGATGTTTGCTAAAATTAAATTATACGTAAAATAGCTATTTAATAATTAATTTTTCAATATAAAAACACTAATTATTATTTAAAAATTAGTGTTTTTTACTATTCAAAATTTATTTTTAAATTTTTTAAAGTTACATTTTATCTGTTAAATATTTCTTATTTTTAATGTAGTATTGAACTCCACTTATTATTGATAATATAGTAGCAACCATTATTATAACTTTAGCAATATGAACATTAATTAATGAAAGTGGTAAATCATAAAAAAATAATAATGTAATTCCTGTTAACATACAAGCTGTTTTAATTTTACCTGTTATTGAGGCACCTACTGCTCCAGACTTTTGGCCGGCAACCATTTTAATTGAATCTACAATAATATCTCTTGAAACAATTATTACTGGTATTATTACACTTATATAACTTTCAACAGCAAGAATAATTAATACACCATTTACTAATATTTTATCTGCAATAGCGTCTAATACTTTCCCCATATCTGTAACTAAATTATATTTTCTTGCTAAATATCCATCTAAAAAGTCTGTAAGGGATGCAACTAAAAATAGCATTCCACAAATAATAAACTTACTATCAATAAAAATCTTACCAGCAAATTGAAATATAGGAAAATCTATTCCAATTTTATCAACTGGAAAAATCATAAGAATAAGTAATATTACAGATAAAATAATTCTACCTATTGTTATCCTATTTGGTATATTCATATAATATATCTCCCTTCACTAATAAAATTGTCATTTGTTTTTTCTTGAGATCTACTTATCAAATATTTTATTAAAAATAGAATTAATACTATTATTGAAACAATCATAACGAAATACAATATGATTTTTTTAGTATTTCTGTTATTTTGCTTAAGTGTATAAGGAGAAGATATTTTATTTTCTCCCTTTTCATTTTCTTGAAAACTTATTTCTCTTGTTTGCTGTAGTATTTCATCTATTGGTATTCTAGATGTATAATCAAAAATAAAATCATTGAATTTATTTATATTTTCTTCTTCATCTAAATTTAGATATTTTGAATATTTTCTAATAATCTCTTTTAGAAAAAAAACATCTTTAAAAGCATTAGCATTGCCATCTTCCAAATTATCTAATTGACTCTCAGTAATATTTAAATCTTTTATTACTTCTTCTTTAGATATACCAATAGTTTCTCGAGCTTGTTTAAAACTTTCTCCTATCTCTTTCACTATTATTCTCTCCTTATAATAATTTTTTAATAAGCCATGTTCTGTACCTAAAAGGTGACGAACATTTATCTAAAGATTTCTCTTTCCCTTACTCTTTTCTTATTCATTTGTAAGAGTTCCCCTACCAAATTTGGGTTTCTCACTCGTGGGGTTTACCGCGTTCCACAATAGTTATTCCTAACCATCTCGTCTCTATGG
>JAEEGL016900458.1_pt1 | contig 12779 bp, 8 predicted proteins | sample 9134231 | NCBI WGS metagenome assembly JAEEGL01 (sample SAMN16246548, study PRJNA631951) | gut metagenome | biome: gut microbiome; feature: rumen; material: fiber-attached | host: Bos | place: Iran: Karaj | collected 2018-10 | reverse complement strand
GCAGAGGATAAATACAGTCACCTGAAGATGGTCATGGCCGTCGGCCTCGTGATGGGGCTGCATGCCGCTTATGAGATCTTTTTCAAAGGAGTCGGGATCAACGGACACATCCTGCTGACCTATCTCCCGGTCTCCATGCTTTATATTCTCTCCATGGCGATCGGATACCTGGGCCTTCGCTATATCGAACTCTCCATCTCCTCACCGATCTGCAACAGTTCGGGAGCCATCGTTGCAGTCCTTATACTGATTACAACCGGAATCGGAGAGGATCTTCCCCCGGTGGCACTCGTCGCGGTCGCCCTTGTCTGCATCGGTGTGATCGCACTCGGCTTTGTCGAGGCAAACGAAGATGAGGAACTGCGCCGTGCCCGTCAGGATGCTTCCAACCACCACTATGCCAAGAGCTGGGTCGCACTGGCGATCCCGGTCATTTACTGCCTTCTCGATGCGCTGGGGACCTTTGCCGACAGCCGTGTCCTGGAGGTGCTTGACGAGGACAGCGCCAATGTCGCCTACGAACTGACCTTCCTGACAGTGGGCATCCTGTGCGCGGTCTGGGTGATGGGGGTGAAAAAGCAGAAGCTGATTCCGAAGATGGAAGCACCGAAATATATCGGCGCCGTTTTTGAAACAGTCGGGCAGTTTTTCTACATCTATGCTCTTGCGGATACGGAGCACGTGGCGTTTGCCGCACCTATCATCTCGGCCTACTGTGTGGCAAGTGTTGTGTGGAGCCGTCTGTTCCTGAAGGAAAAGCTTTCCGTTCGGCATTATCTTTCTATTGCGACCGTAATTGCGGGTATTGTGATCCTGGGGATCCTGGATATATAAATATACGGAGGCATAAATATGCGTGAGCCTGTCTATAAAAGAGTGCTGATAAAAATCAGCGGGGAAGCCCTTTCCGGCAGCAAGGGAACGGGGTTCGATTTCGGTTTCGTTACCGAGGTCTGTGAAACGGTGAAACGCTGCACGGAAATCGGCGTTCAGGTCGCAATCATGATCGGCGGCGGAAATTTCTGGCGCGGTGTGAAAGACGGCGCCGGGAAAGTGGAACGCGTCAGCGCGGATAAAATGGGCATGCTTGCCACGGCAATGAACTGCCTGGCTGTGGCAGATGTTTTCAAACAGACCGGTGTGGATGCAAAAGTGCTCACAGCCATCGATATCCAGGGAGTGGGAGAACGGCATGACGCCCGCCGGGCGATCGAATATCTTGAAGCGGGGAAGGTCGTCCTGTTTGCCTGTGGTACCAGCCAGCCCTTCTTTTCCACTGATACAGGAGCCGCTCTTCGAGCGGCGGAGATCCATGCCGACGCGATTCTTCTGGCAAAAAACATCGATGGGGTCTATTCCGATGACCCGAGGAAGAATCCTTCCGCCGTCCGATTCGACGAGATCAGTTACAGTGAGGTACTGGAGCGCCGCCTGGCTGTAATGGATTCCACGGCAACGAGCCTTGCCATGGATAACGGTCTGCCTGTCATCGTTTTTGCGCTGGCAGAACCGGAAAACATCCTGCGTGTGCTGCAGGGTGAAAAAGTCGGGACCACTGTGAAGTAACCGAAATTAAACAACAGACAGAATATACAGGGAGGATAGAAAAATGTCGGAATATCAGGAATTCGAAAACAAGATGAAGAAGACCTGTGAGTCTCTGACCACGCAGTATGCCACGATCCGCGCGGGCAGAGCAAATGCCGCTGTTCTGGATCAGATCCAGGTGGATTATTACGGTGTTCCAACACCGATCCAGCAGGTGGCTTCCATCGCGACACCGGATCCGCGCTCGCTGCTGATCCAGCCATGGGATGCATCGATCCTGAAGGGAATCGAAAAGGCAATCCTGGCCTCGGATCTCGGCATCAACCCGCAGAACGACGGCCGTATGCTCCGGCTGGTTTTCCCGCCGCTTACGGAAGAGCGCAGAAAAGATCTGGTCAAACAGACCAAAAAGTATGCGGAGGAAGCAAAAGTCGCGATTCGCAACATCCGCCGTGACGCCATTGAAAAATTCAAGAAGCAGCAGAAAAGCAGCGAGATGACAGAGGACGATTATAAGATTGCTGAAAAAGACATCCAGAAACTCACGGACGATTACATCAAGGAAATCGACGGCATCTCCTCAAAAAAAGAAAAGGAACTGACGGAAATCTGAGATGGCGGTACAGTCGGGTAACACAAAGGCGGGGGAGAACAAGCGGGTCCCCCGCCATATTGCAATCATTATGGACGGCAACGGCCGGTGGGCAAGAAAACGCGGGCTCCCCAGAACGGCCGGTCATGCGGTCGGAGCAGAGAATTTCCGCAGAATCGCCACAATCTGCAAAAACATGGGGATGGACTATCTTACGGTGTATGCCTTTTCCACAGAGAACTGGAAACGCCCGACCGATGAGGTCAGCGCGATCATGAAGCTACTGAAGAAATATCTGGATGAAGCTATTGAGACGATGGCACGCGATAAGATCCGGATGAAAATCTTCGGAAACGTGGAAGGCCTGTCCGGAGAACTGCAGGAGATGGTGGCGAAAACAGATGCGATCTCAGCAGGGTATGAAGGTTTTCAGGCCAATATCTGCCTCAATTACGGCGGCCGGGACGAGATCGTGCGCGCTGCGATACGCTATGCCCGTGACTGTGCAGAAGGAAAAGCGCCTGCCGAACTTACGGAGGAAAGCTTTTCCAGATATCTGTATTCCACCGGGATTCCGGATCCGGAGCTGATCATCCGGACAGGCGGGGAAAAGAGGGTCTCCAACTTCCTTCTATGGCAGTGCGCCTATTCGGAGTTCTACTATACGGATGTGCTCTGGCCGGATTTCGGCCCGGAGGAACTGGAAAAGGCGCTTGAGGCTTTCCGCTGCAGGGATCGCAGATTCGGCGCTGTTTAACGGGAGAGGAAAGAATGATATCAGCAGTTTCAGTGCTAGGAAGTACCGGAAGCATCGGCAGGCAGACCCTTCATGTGGCGGAACACACAGGGATTCCCGTGACGGCGCTCTCAGCGAACCGCAGTACAGCACTGCTTGAGGAACAGGCGCGCCGTTTTCGCCCGAAGCTGGTAGCTGTTTATGATGAAGCTGCGGCAAGAGATTTTCATACTGCTGTGGCGGATACAGGAATACGGGTAGTCTCCGGAATCGAAGGACTGATTGAAGCGGCGTCAGGGGATCACTGCGACTGTGTGGTGACTGCTGTTTCCGGAGCGATTGGCCTGCGGCCTACCCTTGCTGCCATTGAACAGAAAAAAAGGATTGCACTTGCCAATAAGGAGACTCTTGTCTGCGCTGGTGAGATCGTGATGCGGCGTGCAAAAGAGACAGGGGCGGAAATCGTTCCCGTGGATTCAGAGCATTCCGCGGTGTTTCAGTGCCTCACGGGGCGACGGAAAGAGGAACTCCGGCGGATCCTTCTGACCGGATCGGGAGGTCCGTTCCGCGGTATGAAGCGCTCTGAACTGGAGAATATCACCCCGGCGCAAGCCGTCAGGCATCCGAAATGGAATATGGGGGCTAAGATCTCGGTTGACAGCGCGACCATGATGAACAAAGGGCTGGAATTCATTGAGGCGATGCATCTGTTTTCCGTTACGCCCGAACAGATCCAGATTGTGATCCATCCTCAGAGTGTGGTCCACTCCATGGTGGAACTGATCGACGGGACTGTGATTGCACAGATGGGCGTGCAGGATATGGGGCTTCCTATCCAGCTTGCGCTTACATGGCCGGAGCGATGCTCATCCCCGTTCGATACACTGGATTTTTACCAGTTGCATGAACTGACCTTTGAAGCACCGGACTATGGTAACATGCCATGCCTTGCTCTTGCACTCGAGATGGCGAAAACGGGCGGGAGCGGCCCCTGCGTGATGAGCGCGGCCAACGAAGCCGCTGTTCACATGTTCCTTCGCGGGGAACTCGGCTACAACCGTATTTATGATGCCGCTGCCGGAGCGGTCGAGAAGATCGGGGTCACAAAGGATCCGGATCTTGAAACGATTCTTGAAGCAGATGCGGCGGCAAGAAGTTTTGTGGAAGAAGAATTCGGAAGATGACAGTATTGTATATCCTTATCGCCATCCTGTTGTTCGGCGTGCTGATCTTTGTGCACGAGGGCGGACACTTTACCGCTGCAAAACTCTGCGGCGTGAGAGTGAATGAATTTGCTATCGGTATGGGTCCGGCGATCGTAAAGAAACAGCGGGGGGAGACCACCTATTCAGTTCGCTGCATACCGATCGGCGGCTTCTGCTCCATGGCAGGGGAAGACGAGACAAGCGAAGATCCGCGGGCTTTTACAAACCAGCCTGTATGGAAGCGGCTGATCATCCTGATTGCGGGATCGTTCATGAATTTCCTGCTCGGAATGCTCATCATCGCCGTGCTCTATGCTCCGGCGAAGGCTTTTATTTCTCCCGTAATCGCGGAGTTCGTCCCGGACTGCCCGTATAACGGACCGCTGCAGGTCGGGGACCGTTTTTATTCCATCGACGGACACCGGATCTATCAGTATTATGATTTTTCGGATTATATGGATAACGGAGAAACGGTCCACGACATCGTGGTGATCCGCGACGGGCACCGGTTCACACTCTCGGATTTTCCGATGGAGAAACTTCTTTATGAAGGCGAGACTCAGAAACGCTACGGCTTTTCCTTCGGCTATGAAGAAGCGTCCCTTACTGTGAAACTCCGGAACGTATGGAACACTTCGATGGAATTCTGCCGTTGGGTATGGTCCGGCCTTGCGGAACTGCTGAAAGGACGCGTAAGCGTGAAAGAGATGTCCGGCCCCGTCGGGATCGTGGATATGATTGCGGAGACGGGTGAACAGGCAGAGAGCACATCCGACGCTTTTTACAGTATTTTTTATCTTGGCGCATTCATTGCAATCAATCTGGCTGTGATGAACATGCTTCCCATACCGGCGCTTGATGGAGGAAGAGTTTTCCTGCTGCTGGTTACAGCCCTGATCGAGGCGGTCACGCGCAGAAAACTCGATCCGAAATACGAAGGCTATATCCATGCGGCAGGCATGGTCCTTCTTCTCGCGTTCATGGCGTTCATCATGTTCAACGATATCCTGAAACTCTTTGGAAAATGAGAAACGATATGCCGGTTCGAAACAATACGATAAAAATATGCGTGGGCGGGACGGAGATCGGCGGCGACGCACCGGTATCCGTACAATCCATGTGCAATACGAAGACATGGGACGTTGAAGCAACGGTCACCCAGATACGGCAACTGCAGGCGGCCGGATGCGAAATCGTCCGTATAGCTGTGCCGGATATGCGGTCGGCGCAGGCCGTTTCCGCAATCCGTGAGCAGATCGACATCCCGCTGGTGGCGGATATTCATTTTGATTACCGGCTGGCACTGGAGTGCGCGGCACGAGGAATCGACAAGATACGGATCAACCCCGGGAACATCGGAGCAGAGGAAAACGTGAAGGCGGTGGCAAAAGTCTGCCGGGAGAAAGGGATCCCCATCCGTATTGGCGTGAACGCGGGGAGTCTGGAAAGGTCCCTGCTGGAGAAATACGGACATCCCTGTCCCGAAGCGTTGGCCGAAAGCGCGGAAGGTCATGTGAAACTTCTGGAGAAATATGATTTTGAGGATATCTGCATCTCTCTGAAAGCCTCCTCGGTACCCCTTACGGTCGAGACCTACCGTTTGGCGGCAGAGCGTTTTCCGTACCCGCTTCATGTGGGGATCACGGAAACAGGTACGGAATACAATGGCACGATCCAGTCTGCAGTAGGGATCGGTACGATCCTGAACGAAGGGATCGGAAACACGATACGGGTGAGCCTTACGGCCGATCCGGTGCAGGAAGTGACAGCCGGAATCGCAATTCTGAAAGCGGCCGGACTTCGCAGAAGCGGTGTTCGCCTTATAGCCTGTCCGACCTGCGGCCGGACGGAGATCGACCTGATCGGACTGGCGGGGGAAGTGGAAAATCGTCTTGCCGGACTGGACCGGGACATCACTGTGGCGGTCATGGGCTGTGTGGTGAACGGACCCGGAGAGGCAAGAGAAGCGGATTACGGGATCGCGGGCGGAAAAGGGAAAGGTCTGCTGTTCCGGAAAGGAGAGATTCTCGGAACATTCCCGTACGAGCAGCTCTGCGACGCGCTGCTCGATTGGATCTGTAAAGAAGAAGGAGTATAAGGGATACATATGGGAAAGCGGATTGCATTGCTGCAGATGTTCCCTGGCTGCGAAAAACGGATCGAGCTTTGCGGAGGCCTTGACAGGGCCTTCGTTACTTTCGCACGCGTTGATGCGCAGGAACGGTCCGTGCTCATCCGTCTGGATCTCCCGGAGCGGCCTTCCCACGCAGATCTGGCTGGACTGAAAAAAATGATCGCAGACGATTATGCACTGCGTGAAGTAACGATTGAAACAGTGTATCCGCAGGAGCGGAATGCAGAGTGGGAACTCGAAGAGAAAAGCAGCAAGCCAGCAACAGAGAAAGCTTCGGTTTTCACATCCATTTACGGAAAACCTGTGAAAGGAACGCCGGTTCCCATGAGCACACTGACGCTCGAGAGCGGCCGCGTCGTCGTTGAAGGGGATGTGATTGCAGTATCCAGCCGGAAGCAGACGAAAAAAGGCGGTGCCATCCTTGCCTTCGATCTGACGGATAAGACCAACACGGTCCGGGTCACAAAGTATCTTCGCTCGGACGAGGACAGGGGAATTCTGGATAAGATAGCGGAAAAGGATCATCTGATCGTCCGCGGCGAGATTACCTACAGCCGCTACGATGAGGACATGATCCTCGAACCGTCTGCTATCGCAAAGGGGAAAAAGAACATCCGAAAAGACACGGCCCCTGAAAAGCGGGTAGAGCTCCACGCGCATACGCGTTTTTCAACTTTGGACGCCCTCACGGATCCCAAAGCGTTGGTGGAACGCGCCGCCTACTGGGGAATGCCTGCTGTTGCAGTGACAGATCATGGGAACGTGCAGGCTTTCCCGGATATGTGGAACGCAGCGAAGAAGACCGGCGTCAAGGTCTTGTACGGAACAGAATGCTATTTTGTCAACGACATGGACGGAAACAGGGCGGTCAACGGAAAATCTTTGCTGCCGCTGGACACCGAATTCATTGCCTTTGATATCGAGACAACAGGACTCAACGCTATCTCCGACCGCATGACTGAGATCGGGGCAGTGCTCTTCTCGGGCGGAAGCATCCTTTCTACTTTCAACACATTCGTAAATCCCGGCATTCCGATTCCGGAGAGGATCACGGATCTGACCGGCATCACGGACGCGGACGTAGCGGAAGCGCCTGCAGAAGCGGAGGCTCTTCAGCGTTTTCTGGACTTTGCCGGAGACCGTCCGCTTATTGCTCACAATGCTTCCTTCGATATCGGATTCATGCGGGCTGCCGCAAACCGGCACCGCATCGCTTTCGATCCGGTGTATCTGGACACACTCGGACTGGCGCGTGCCCTGCTCCAGAAACAGAAACGCTTCACGCTTGACAGCGTTTCGAACCATCTTGAACTTCCGAAATTCAATCACCACAGAGCCAGCGACGATGCAATGGTCGTGGCGCGGATCATGGATAAATTCATCCCGATGCTTCAGGGGTATGGAGTGCGGACAATCGATCAGATCGAAGCGGTATGCCGTTCCCTGCGCAAGCTTGACAGCGGGAAATCACACCATATGATCCTGCTCGTACAGAATAAAACCGGACTCAAGAATCTCTACCGGATGATCTCTGATTCATATCTGAAATACTTCCATAAAACGCCGACGATCCCCAAGAGCCTTCTCCTGCAGCACAGGGAAGGGATCCTTGTCGGGTCCGCCTGCGCGGCAGGTGAACTGTATGATGCTGTGATCCGGGGAGAAGAGGACCGAAAACTGGAAGAACTGGCCTCCTTTTATGATTATCTGGAGATTCAGCCGCTCTGCAACAACCGTTTTCTCATTGAAAACGGAACCGTTCCTGACGACGAGACGCTGAAGACCTTTAACCGGAGGATCGTGGCTCTCGGAAAACGGACAGGCAAACCGGTAGTAGCTGCCAGTGACGTCCATTTTCTGGACGCAGATGACGAACAGTATCGCAAGATCCTGCTGGCTTCCCGCAAATATGCCGATGCAGACCGGGATTGCGGGATCTTTTTCCGGACGACCGATGAGATGCTGCAGGAATTCGACTATCTCGGCCAGGAGACCGCGGACGAGGTAGTGGTGAAAAACACTCGTGCGATCGCAGATTCGGTCGAAATCATCGAACTGCTGCCGAAGGAACTGTTCCCGCCGAAGATCGAACATTCCGCCGAACAGCTCACAGAACTTGTCAACGAGAAAATGCACCGCATCTACGGGGACGATCCACCCCCCATCGTTCGGGAGCGCGTGGAAACGGAATTAAAAACGATCCTGGATCATAATTATGATGTGATCTACATGAGTGCGCAGAAGCTGGTGCAGAATTCTCTGGAAAACGGATACCTTGTCGGGAGTCGGGGAAGTGTGGGATCCTCCATCGTGGCATATATGTCCGGCATTACTGAAGTCAATTCACTCCCGCCGCACTATGTGTGTCCGGAGTGCAGGTGGTCGGAGTTCATCACCGATGGAAGCTATGGCTGCGGAGCGGATATGCCCGAAAAGGACTGCCCGCGCTGCGGTCATATACTTCGCCGCGACGGTTTTGACATCCCCTTCGAAACATTTCTTGGCTATCCCGGAAACGAGAAGACACCGGATATAGACCTGAACTTCTCAGGGGAATACCAGGCCAAGGCGCACAAATATACTGAAACGCTGTTCGGTCCCGACCATGTGTTTCGTGCGGGAACGATCGGGACTCTTGCAGAGAAGACCGCCTACGGCTATGTGCTGAAGTATATGGAAGAGCGCGGGATCAAAGTCGGGAAAGCTGAAGAGAACCGTCTTGCTCTCGGTCTGGTCGGAATAAAGCGGACGACCGGACAGCATCCGGGCGGATTGGTTGTCATACCGCAGGACAAGGATGTAACAGACTTCTGCCCAGTGCAGCACCCCGCGGACGATCCGGACAGCGACATCGTCACCACGCATTTTGAATATCACTGCATGGAGGATAATCTTCTCAAGCTGGACGAACTCGGTCATGATGATCCGACGATGATCCGCATGATGGAGGACATGACCGGAGTGGATGCCAAGCAGATCTCCCTCTCCGATGAAGGAACCATGAGCATCTTCACCAGTCCCGCAGCTCTCGGGCTGCCGGAGGATGATCCGATTATCGGAAAGACGGGGACCATCGGAGTTCCGGAATTCGGAACCGGATTTACGCGGCAGATGCTGGTGGACACACAGCCGAAACAGTTCAACACGCTGATCCGCCTCTCGGGCTTTTCTCATGGAACAGATGTATGGGCGGGAAACATCCACGATCTGATCGTGAACGGGATCGCCACCGTTGATGAAACAGTAGGCTGCCGCGACGACATTATGCTCTATCTGATCTCCGTCGGTATGGAGCCCTCTCTGGCGTTCAAGACCATGGAAGCAGTGCGGAAGGGAAAAGTCCATAAATCCGGTGCCTTTCCGGGCGATGCTGAAGAGCAGATGCGTTCTTTCGGAGTACCGGACTGGTATATTGAATCCTGCAGGAAAATCCAGTACCTGTTCCCTAAGGCACATGCTGTAGCCTATGTCATGATGGCCTTCCGGATCGCATGGTTCAAGGTACACAAACCGATTGCCTTCTACAGCGCCTACTTTTACCGCCGCAGTCAGAAGGGCGGCTTCGATGCCGCAATGATGACCGGAGGGACAGAAAAGACCCGCCGTGTCATCAATGAGATGCGGCGCCGGGGGAACCTGACGGCGAACGAAGAAGATCTGCTCGTTACGCTTGAAGCAGTATACGAATTCAATCTCCGCGGATTCACCTTCGCACAGATGGATCTGTATGAGTCCGATGCGGAAAAGTTCCTGCCGGTCGGTGAGAACCAGCTGCGTCCGCCATTCATCTCTCTTTCCGGATTGGGAGAGAACGCAGCCAGAGATCTGTACTCCACTGTGCATCCGGAGAACGGTGCCCGACCGGAGTTCATTTCCGTAGACGAGCTGAGCCGTGCCTGTCCCAAGGTCAGCCAGACCTGTTTTGAACAGCTGAGAACGATTGGTGCCCTGCGGGATCTTCCTGAGAGCAGCCAGATCACCTTCTTTGAACTCTAGACTAAATAAACAGAAAACTCCCTTCATGGAAACAGAGCAAAGACTCTGGTTGCCATAAAGGGAGTTTTGTTTCGGTGTGATTCAGGGAGAGATATCGCCGGACTCTTCCGGAATGAGTTCCGCGTTATCCGCCTGAACTTCTTCAGCAACGGGTTCCGGATCGGGAAAGTCCGGACGTCCTTTTATAAAGTAGTCATAGGCGTAGTAATAATGGCCTTCCGGCTCAACGCGGTAACAGTATTCCAGCAGTTCACTGATTGTAACCAGCTGATACCCCTGCTCAAGGATATATTCCACGATGGGTTCTACGGAAGCGGCGCTCTCAGGATAAATGGAGTGGAGAAGAATGACCTGCCCGTCGAGATTGCCGGCTTTTTTTACAGTGGAAACATTCCCGGATGTGTTTTTATAAAGCCAGTCCAGTGTGTCGATAGACCAGCCGATGAGCGGTTCAGAATAGACTGCGAGCGCATATCCCATCACATTGCCCTCGGGCGGACGGACGATCTTCGGAGTGAATCCGATCGCAGCGGTGAAGACCTCGTCACACATTCTCCGGTCATATACGATGTAGTCATATGACTGTTCACCGAGAACGAAGTGATTATATGTATGGGAACCGACTTCACAGCCGATCTCCACTTCGCGCTGTACGACCTGGGGATACTTTTCCACATTCACGCCTACCTCGAAGAAGGTAGCAACCACTTTATGTTTTTCCAGACAGTCCAGAATGTCCAGGGAAGAAGTGTCGTTCGGACCGTCATCAAAAGTCAGGGCAACCATAGGCTTGTCAGGATACAGTCGGCGGACATCGTAGAGATCTCCCGCGAGGATCCGAGCATCGGCCGTAAAGGCAAATGCGTTCAATTCCTCTGCGAGGGAAAGAAAGGCGGGATCCGGATCAGTATTTGCGGGACCGGCATCAATTGTTATATCTGCGGGAGCAGCAGCGGGAGTCCAGGTCTGCGCGGGAGCAGAGGCTTCTTCTGCAGATGCTTCCTCCGGAGAGGGGACAGTTGGGGCTTCACCGGAAAGCACATCCGTTTCCGATGCTTCAACCGCAGAGGTTTCTCCCTCTGCTTCGGTCCCCGTTGATCCGACATCCAAGGTTTCCCCGGGAGCTTCTGCATCCGTTGCCTCAGCATTGGCAATCTCCTCAAGGACTTCCGCCTGTGTATGATCATAGCGCACCTTTGCGGGAATCTCCAGCGGATCCCGGGAGAGAGGAACTTCGTCTGTCGTCAGAGAGTCAGGAAGCAGAAGAAAATCAGCGCTGCCATCCTCACGGAGAAGGAAAAGCGGATAGTTCGATGGATCCGGGGAAAGGACTTCACGAATATCACTGCGGAGGATCAGAACGCCGTTCTCGTTGAAAACCCAGTCAGGGGTGAAATAGTAAAGATTGACAAAATCCTGAAGATACAGAGCGAAATTGCCGCCGAACACAGAAGTGCTGTCAAGCAGCTCTCCGTCATTCGAAATGCAGTAGGTCTGCCGGTCGACGAGTTTATCGTTCACGGTGACGGTCAGGATGAAGTTCGTGATATCGGGACTTGTGCCCTGTATATAGGCCGTGCGGAGCAGGGCGGGAGAGGAGCCGTCATAGAGGCTGTTGAAATCAGATAGAATGTCGGAACGGATACTTTCAATGGTTTCGTTCACTGCATCGATCCTGCTGACAGGAAGATCGATGGAATATTCGCGCATATCCACCGGTTCGGGTGGAAGTTCTTCCGTGACCTCGACTGCTTCGGGCACAGCGGCAGGCTGTTCAGCCGGAAGGCGGTCGCGGAATTTCATAAGGAGGAAGAGTGCGCCGGCCACCAGAATAAGAACAAGGACAACTGCCGCCGGGATCCATACGGGAAAGCTTTTTTTCTTTGGTTTTGAATGAGCGTGTTTTGACTGCTGCATATATATTTTCTCCGTAACTGACGATATGCAAGATCGTTATTTCACATTGCCGAAATACTCCTGGTATTCGGCGTCGGTCATGTAAAGGAAACTGCGCAGGCTGTTGCAGATGGCGCGGGCTCGTCCGTTATTCTGCGTCACATAGGTGCGCAGTTCCTGAACGAGAGCCTGCCAGCCTGTATAAGTCCCGCCCCATCGGGTCCTGTCACGATACATTTCGTCCGTGATCTCGCTTTCAAACTGATCGATCAGAGACAGAACGTTTTCATTCGCGAGAGGGCCGGTGAGAGCGGCGGACATCTGCTCGAGAAACTCTTTCCGGTAGACTGGATTGTTCAGAAGGGTTCTTGCGATATTGGTGAACCGGTACTCCGTGGAAAAAGCGATGCTGAAGGCATCGAAACCGAAAAATCCCAGGTCCAGATCCAGCAGCGCGTAACGCAGCATCTCATCCTGCGGTGAATAATATAGACGGATATTGTTGGGATAACAGTCGATATTCCCGGAATAGGCCTGCAGGATCGACCAGCCGATCACACTGTCCACATTCAGGTGGGAAGCGACATAGTCATAGTCGGCTGAGTTGGAGAGATTGTGGCTGGTGATGTAGCGCATGAGCTCTGTCATGTATTCATTTGTGTTTGGATAATC
>JAEEGL015942400.1_pt1 | contig 12779 bp, 12 predicted proteins | sample 9134231 | NCBI WGS metagenome assembly JAEEGL01 (sample SAMN16246548, study PRJNA631951) | gut metagenome | biome: gut microbiome; feature: rumen; material: fiber-attached | host: Bos | place: Iran: Karaj | collected 2018-10 | reverse complement strand
TCTCTCCTGCATAATCAGGAAGTCTAACTGTTAGAACTCTAGTTTCACCAGGTTTAAGATAAATCGTATCACCCTTGTTAATTATTTCTCCAGTAGTGTTATCAAACATAACTAAATCTTTTGCTTTATGAGCATAAGCAGGATCAATATAATACCTACTTTTATCATTAACATCACCGATAAACTCAGCTTTCAATTTTTCAAGCGAATATGTTTCTTTTAATTCAGACATATATCCTTCAAAAGCAACAGTAGTGTCATCTATATCGACAGAAAGTGAATTTATACTATCAATAACACCATCAATTTCTTTTTCTAAACTACTAATTTGATTTTTATAATTATCTTTTTCTTCTTCCTTACAACTTGCATATTTATTATTTAATTCTTCTAACTTTTGAAGCTTTGTAAGAAGTTCTGCGCATTTCGAAACAGCAGAAGACAAAACACTAATTGAACTTTCAATACTTTCTTCTTGTTCTTGTAAAGAAGGTATTACAGAACCTTTAATTATATCTAATCCTTTTTCACTCCAATCAGAAGAATCAATAGTAGATTCAATATTGCCAAGCTGTGTTTTTGTATTATCCAAAGTAGAGTTATATTTTGTAACATATGACGAAAAATCTGTTCCTTTTAATTTATCATAATATTTCTGATATTTACTATTCATATTTTCCTCCTTAAGCTACATTTTCATTTAAAACTCTTAGTCTATAACCACTATAATCTTTATGACAAGCTGCACCTGTTGTCATAAACCTTGACATATTAGTATCCATTCTTTCAATTTGTCCATCCCAACTATCTATTATTAATAAATCTTGTTCAGTCAAACTGTCAGCGCTTGTAATGCCAGCCTTAAATCCAACAACAGTTACGAAATGCCTACTAGTTCCTGCTTTATTTCCATTAACTTGTAATACTACTGGTCTTCCTTTCATTATTTCATCATAAATTACAGCTAAAACTTTATTTTTATCATCATCAATATAATCATGGAAAGCACCGGCATGAGCATATCCACCTGCCATTTCAGCAGTTCCTCTATTACCTGTATACAAATCATAAGCATGAACATAAGAGAAAGCAAGACAATAATCACTGTATTTACTTGTATCAGAATTTTGTCTAACTCCTTGATTTGCAATATAAGATGCATAATCTTGAAGATCAGATTTTGTCTTAGCCACAACCCATTCACCATCTAGCAAATTAATCTGTACTGTATTTTCACCATATATAAGTTCATTCCATTTAGACTCATCTACTTCATTATTATTAATATTTTCAAGAACAACTTCTTCAACTTCTGTCTTTCCTTCTTCTGTAGTTAAATCAACCTTATCTACTTTAAGTGATTTTAAAATCATTTTTTGAATAACATCTGATTCTTCAGTCTGTACTTCACTTAAATCTTCCGTAGTGTCTCCAAGAATCTTCTTTATCATAGCAAGTAAAATTCCTGATTTTTTATCATCTATTAATAAGTCGACTATAGATTTATTATTATTCATTTTATATAGTTTTTGCAATAAAATTGGTAAAGTAGAATTATCTAACTTACCAATCAAATTCTCTACTGACTTAGTAGATACAGATACACCCTTACTAATTGAAGAAACAGCTATATTCCCATTACTTGTACTAACAACTCCACCATTGGATCTTCCACCACTTACACCATAGCTTCGACCGTTTCCATTGTAACTTCCGCCACTAACACCTGAAGTATCACTTATTCCTTGAACATCGCTTCCCAATTCAGAAATTGCAACATCAACATCACTTTCTACTTTATTCCATTGATACTTATTATCTTGTATTACCAAAGAAAAATTTTCTAAAGAAACTTTTAAATTATCTAAACCTTTTTTTATTTTATTTATCTGTTCACTAAATAAACCTAATTCAGTCAAAGCACTAAAATCATTTAATAGACTATTAATTACTCCAGAATCCAATCCCTCAACAATCTCACTTATATGTGAAACTGCTTTATTATTTACATCCTCACTATATTTCATAAATTCACCTACATATCCAAATTATCTACATTAACATCTACATCTTTATTGATAGTTGAATCTCTTTCATCATACTCTTTAATAACACCACATAAAAAATCATGAAACTCATTAAGCTTATCTATATTTGTAGGAAAATTACTTGAAAGTAAAGTATATGCACTATAAAACTTTTTTTGCTTTTCACCTTTCCATGTTTCATTAGAACCATCTAACTCTTTTACTCTATCATTAACAGCATTATAGCAATTACTCAATTCCCTTATTTTACTATTTAACTGATTTGATATATCCCTTAATTTATCACTATTCATGTACATACTTTTCATTTTATATTTCTCCTTTTCCTCAATTCATCATTTTTCAACAAATCCTTCATCCATTTATTGTCTTGCTCATTATAAAAAGTAGAAACTTTACATAAAGTAGTACCAGATTTATCAAGAATTTCATTATCCTTCATTTTTGCTTTTACATACTGAATCATATGTTCCAAATAAACACTAGAGTCCTCACTTTGCCAATTATCATTTATCTGTTTACATAAATCAATTATTTCTAAATAAATAGTATTAATCTCTTCACTTTTTTCTTTAACAAATTGACCAATTTCATATACTTTATCATAATCAATTCTAAAATTCATACTTTCACCCTACCATTCATCACTACTAGTATATCATATTATTAAACTATTAAAAGTCATTTAATATATCCTTAAGTTCTTTTTGCTCTTCTTCTGATATTTCTTGTCCTTCTATTTCCTTTCCATACCATGATGGAAGATTATCTTCTTTATTATCTTTTTTTTGTACTAATGTTTTTGTACCATTTTTCTTAATTTTTTTATGTTCTTTTTCTGCAATCTCCATAGCTTCAGGAACAGTTTCTATATTAAGCCTACACCATTGTGATGCAACTGAATCAACATATCCTTTAGTAAACTTATTATTATTAACTTTCAAAACATAAGAAATAAGAACATTTACAACTCCAGGTTTCATTTTTTGATTAACCATCAAATCTTCTATTATTTGTAATTCTTTAGCAGTAGGTTCTCCAATCTTATATTTACTTCTTAAATAATCATATGGAGTAACATTCTCAAATGTATAAATCATTTTTGCCCTTTTAGAAGTATCTCCTTCTGGAGTTTTCAAATAATCAGGTTGCTTTGAATAAACAAGTGTTGGAAGCTTTCCAGCATTATCAAATTCATAGTAATTACGAGCTTCTTTAATAAGTTCATCTTTATCAATAAGCCCTTTTTCATTTATACAATTTCTTACTAATCCCTGCATATGTAAATCATCAATATTATAAGTAAAAGCCAAAGAATTTATAACATTCTTCATTTCATCATCAAAGCATTTATCATTAAGTATTTTTTTAGGAATACTTGAAATTAATAAAGAAAAATCTATCTTCTCATCCATTTTTATAGATCCTATATTTTTCTTAATAACATTATCATTGTCTATTGCCACATTACCACTAACAACAGTAAATACTGAAGAAAAAGAAGCTGTTATTTCTTTATAATCTTTTAGATTAATTTTAGGTACTTTAAAATAATTAATAAGCTTATCAAACTCTCTTTTTCCTAAATTATTATATAAAACAACGCTTAACACTGGATGAGCAAAAAAATCACTTACAGAAAGTGGAGAATATAAAACATAAACATAATTATTAACATTTTCTTCTTTAAAATATGATTTTAGAAGTCCAACTGCTTCTAATTTTTCTCTTGCAATAATAATATCATTTAACTTAAGTTGCATTGTACTAACTAAATGATGATGAGTCTGTTCCTCACTCATAATTTCTCTTTTCTCTAAATCATCTATTAAAGTTAAATATAAACTAACAGCAGTATGTCCTATAATTGGCTGATATAACATAGTTACTTTTTTTCTATCTTCTAGTGACAATACTGTTTTATTAATAACAATATAAGTATCTGCTGGCAAAAGTTTTCCATTCATAGAACCACCACCCTCATAATAAATTATAACATACAAAAGAAAAAAGGGTCATTATGAACCCTAATTATTTAAATTTTTTATCATGATTTGCAATATACTTATCACACTTTTTAATAAAGTTATCTAAAAATTCAGCAGTAATATTATACACTTCATCAATTGGAGTATTAATATCAAAAACAGATAGAAAATCTATTCCATTCATCATATCAGTCATATCTTTTTCCCAAACATTTACTGAAACAGAATCAATTAGCTCTTTTTTATACCATGATACTTGAAACTCTGAATCAAACATATCAGGATCTTTAAAAATATTTTCTTTAAAAGCTTTTCTTTCTTTTTTAGAATGTAAAAATGAAGAAACATATCCCATTCTTTCAAAAAAATAATCCAAATCTTCCAAATATTCTATAATTTCAATAACTGTTTCAAATGTTTTTTCATGTCCTTCACTATCATAAATAAATGAAACATCCAAATTACTAATATTCAAACTTATTGGTCCCTTATTAAAAACAATAAGTGGTTGATTAGGTTTATTAATACTAAATGGAATAACTGCTGGAGGACCTAATACACTAAATTTACTAGTAAGTTTTGCAGCAAGGATTGCACCTTCTATTTTTGTATTTTTACTAAAAAATAATACTAATTGTTTTTCATCTTTCATACTATCACCATATTAATAATATCATATTTTTTTGATTAATAATACCATATTACCAAATGATTTTCAAAATTCTAAATATTATTATCACAAATAAAAAGAAGCTTATTAAATATAAACTTCTCTCTTTTTCTTTTTTACATTTTTATGATCTACATCGTGTAAAATAACTTTACCACTACTTAATGATTTTTTAACATCGATAACTCTTTGGTTTTTAGAACCTCTAAACTTGATTTCAAAACTTTTTAGTTTTTCAACAAATCTTCCATCCACTAAAATATCTATCTCTCTTAAAAAATTCATTACATTAGAATCAGTATCACTTTTCTTTAATAATTCTTCGAAAGTATAGCCTGTATAACACCAAACATTTAGTTTAACGCTATGAATATATTTTGCAAGTTCACAACATGCTTCAGGTTGTTCAAAAGGATCTCCTCCAGAAAATGTCACTCCAACTTCATCATCCAAAGTATTAATTTCCTTTTTCAATTCATCAACATCTACTAAATATCCTCCGTTATAATCGTGCGTCGTCGGATTATGGCATCCTGGACAATGATGTGGGCACCCTTGTGTCCAAATCACTGCTCTTATACCTTCTCCATCAACTATACTATCTTTTTGTAACTCACTAGCAAGACGTATTAACATAACTAAAATGAATGCTTAACTCTATCGTGTTCTTCAGCTTGCTTAGCGTTGTTGAATCTATCAACTGTACCTACTAAATAACCAGTGATTCTTCTGATTCTTTCGAATCCAACACCTTCACCTTTTGTTTTTTCTTTTGTTTGAGTTGTCTCTGTTACTTCTAATTCTTTTTTCATATTTTTTACCTACCTCTCTTTATTTATCTACCACATTCACAATCAAGTGATGTGATTTTTTCCAAACTTACACCTTCACCCTCACGACGTCCACATTTTGGGCAAACATCTTTAATAATTCCAACATATCCACAAACTGGATCTCTATCAACTGGATGGTTAACTGCACCATAACCTATTCCAGCTTCTTTCATAATTCTAATTACTTTTTCAAATGCTTCTACATTTTCTGACGTATCACCATCAAGCTCAATATAAGAAATATGTCCAGCATTTGTAAGTGCATGATAAGGAGCCTCCAAAGTAATTTTTCTCTTTATTGTAATATTATAATAAACAGGTATATGGAATGAATTTGTATAATAACTTCTATCAGTTACACCTTTTACTTTTCCATATATAGCTTTATCAATATTGATAAATCTTCCAGATAAACCTTCTGCTGGAGTTGCAAGACATGTAAAGTTCAAATTATATCTATCTGCAAATTCATCACATTTCTTTCTCATATATCCAATTATTTCTAGTCCTAACTTTTGAGCTTTTTCACTTTCACCATGATGCTCACCAATTAGTGCCTTTAAGCATTCAGCAAGTCCAATAAATCCAATACTTAGAGTTCCATGTTTCAATACTTTTCTTAATCTATCGCCTGGTTTTAGTTTTTCACTATCTAACCAAACACCTTGACCAAGCAAGAATGGGAAATTATAAACTCTTTTATTGCATTGAACTTCAAATCTTTCTAATAATTGATCTTTAACCAATTCAAGAAGTTCATCAAGATCTTTATAGAAACCATCCATATCTGCTTTTTCTCTTTGCTTAGTAGCAATACCATATTTAAGTCCTAATCTAGGTAAATTAATTGATGTAAATGATAAATTACCACGTCCAGGTGTCACACATCTATCTGGATCTGCTTTATTAGCAAGTACTCTTGTTCTACATCCCATGTATCCAACTTCTGTTGAATAATCTCCTGGTCTATAATATTGAATATTAAAAGGAGCATCAATAAATGAGAAATTAGGGAATAATCTTTTGGCAGAAACCTTACATGACAACTTAAATAAATCATAGTTAGGATCTTCTGGATTATAGTTTACTCCTTCCTTAACCTTGAATATAGAAATTGGGAATATTGGTGTTTCTGAATGACCTAATCCAGCATCTACTGCAAGTAAATAATTTTCAGTAACCATTCTTCCTTCTAAACTTGTATCTGTACCAAAATTTATAGAAGAAAATGGTACTTGAGCACCAGCTCTAGAATGCATTGTATTTAGATTATGAACAAAAGCTTCCATAGCTTGATAAGTAATTCTATTTGTCTTTTTATATGCTTTTTCTATTGCCATTTCAAATAATCTATCAAGCATTTCATTTTCTTTAATAAATTTTTCGAAATAATCTTTTTTTACTCCAATAGTATCCAATTTATCTATTTCTCTTACAAGAATAGTCATATTTACAAATGTTTCAAAACCAGAGTAATCCAATAAATCAGAAAGTGTCTGCTTAAGTTGTTTCTTAAATGTTAATAAAACTCCTGGAGCCATATAATAATCAAATGCAGGAATACTCTGTCCACCATGTTGATCATTTTGATTTGACTGAATAGCAATAGCTGCTAAAGCAGTATAACTCATAATATCCTTTGGTGCCCTTAAATGTCCATGTCCTGTTGAAAAACCATTTTTAAACAATTTAGCCAAATCTATTTGCATACATGTAGTAGTACCCATTGGCATAAAATCCAAATCATGAATATGAATATCACCATCATCATGAGCATCAGCAAATCTTTTCTTCATTAAATATGATTTTGCAAACTCTTTTGACACTGTAGAACCGTACTGAAGCATAGTTCCCATCGCAGTATCTCCATCAACATTTGCATTTTCTCTTTTTGTATCATCTTCATGAGCACTCTTAAGTCCTAAACCTTCAAGTGTTTTTAAAAATTTATGTTTCTTCTTATCATCAAAGAACATCTCACGAGATTGTGCTCTTCTTTCACGATATTCTTTAAATGAAACAGCAACATCAGTATAACCTTTCTTTGCAAGCTCATCCTCTATCATATCTTGAATATCTTCGATTTTAATCTTATCTTCATCTTTATATTCTTTTGCAATTCTATTTATAACAGCCTGAAAGACTTTTTGCATATCTTTTTCATTATAATCTTTTCCAGTTTCAATTTCTTCATCTGAAACAACAATATTATCAAAACCCTTTTTTATGGCAAGAGCAATTTTTGCAGAATCAAAATCAACTTTTTTACCACTTCTTTTTACAACTTTCAAATTTTCAAAAACTTCTTCCTTGTCCATCATTTTACCTCTCTTGTTAACTTAATTTTATAACATAAAAAGAAGAAGTCAATCGGTATTTTTTTGTTTTTTTATAATTTCCTTATAAAATAAGAAAATTATTTTTTTAAAAAATGTGTAAAGCGTTTTTTTTGATTTTTTAGTTTTTTTATTTTTAACAAAAATTGATTTTTCCTTTATTTTATAAGGAAAAAGCTTGTCAAGTGTTTTTTTATTTTTTTTATTTTTTTAACTTTTTTTAAAAATTGATTTTTTATTTTTTTATTTTTTCGTTATTTTTATTGGATAAAAAGAAAAAGAAGAAGAACTTTATAGCAATGTAAAGTTCTCCTTCTTGTTCGTTTAATTTTGTAAAAAAATTTAGACAATTTTAGACACTATTTTTTCAAAACAACGTAAGTATTCTTATGAGAAGTAACACTATATTCAACTCCATCGATTGTAAGTTTCTTTCCAAGTGATAACTCACCAAAATTTACTATTTTGTCTTTCTTCTCACTATCGCCAGATATAACTGATGTTTTATCTAATATAGAATATTCTTCAAAAAAGACCATATGATCGGTATTATCTAACAAAGTAACATAATACTTAATATTATTATTGTTATTAACAAGCATAACATAACAATAATTAAGAGATAATTCACCATATGGAGTAGAATAATCATCTATTTCATCTACACCATTTAAAGAATCAACTCTCATCAATAATACTTCACCATTCTTAGGATCATGAGGAAGCTTATCATTTCCTCTCATACTTCTTGCTGATTCCGCAAAATTTCTCGCTATATTAACAAATACTGACTTTCTTGCATCTTCAGTATTACCAGATATAGTAGCTACTCCTATCAATCCAATAATACCCATGATTATTATAACAGCCAAAATCTCAATTAAAGTAAAACCGTTTTTTTTCATTTTTCCTCCTACTTATTATCTAAATGTACATCAAGTTGATTATAAGGAATCTCAATTTTATTTTTATCAAATGCTCTTTTAACATTCTCTAACATATTAAACTTAAGATTCCAAAAATCGCTATTATTTGCCCAGACACGGACAGTAAATGTTAAAGAACTTTCTCCATGATTAGTAAGTCTTATAAATACCTCTTCATCCTTTAAAATCAATTCTTCTTTATCAACAACATCTTGTAGTACTTCTTTTACTTTATCTATATCACTATTATAACTCACAGAAAAATCAATACAAAGCCTTCTTTTAGAATTTGAACTAAAATTCTTTACATTAGTATTTGCAAGATCACCGTTTGGCATAACAATTCTAGTACAATCAAGAGTTTTTAACACCGTATAGAAGATAGATATTTCCTCTACTGAACCACTAGCACCATTACTTTCAATCCAATCTCCAACCTTAAAAGGCTTGAATATCAAAATCATTAATCCACCAACCATATTCGTAAGTCCACCCTGCAAAGCAAGTCCTATTGCCAATGAAGCAGTTCCAAATAGCGTTATTAATGAAGTCATTGGAATTCCCATATAAGCAAGACCAGTAATAAATATTAAGCATTTTAAAGTAATATTAACAAAACTTATTACGAAAGTTTGAACACTTCTTTCTAACTTTCCAAACTTTTTATTTTTCTTTATAACTTTAACTAATCCCCTAACTACTTTAAAACCAATTAGTAATATTAAACAAAAAACGAAAAGCTTAATAGTAAATTCTACTCCACCATCAATCAATTTATCAATAACTTTATCCATTTAAATTAACTCCTTCTAAATTTAATTTTTTTAAATACTTCCATAACAAATAAAATAGGAATACTGCATACAAATGTAAGTAATACTTCGGTAAATGGTATCTTTTCAGTACCAAAAATTCCACTTAAAAAGCTATTCTCCATAACAATAATTTGTAATGCTATAGAAGATACAACACTAAATACAATTAACCAGTTTCTTGATATTGGAAGTTTAAATGCAGAAATTTTTTCACTTCTACAATTCAATGCATGAAGATTTTGCATAAATACCATAAGCATCATTACATAACCTCTTGCAAGTGGTAATTCAAGGTGTCTTATATTTACTAAATAAATCCACAATATTAAAACACTAATTCCCATTGTAAATCCTGCAACTAAAACTTCTTGCATCATCAATTTATCAAAAATAGACTCTTTAGGACTTCTTGGCTTTTCATTCATTATTTCTTTTTCTTCACGTTCAAACGACAAAGAGATATCTTGAAGCCCATCAGTTACAATATTTAGCCATAATAATTGCACTGCAATAAGTGGAACAGGGAGTCCTAAAAAAATAGATACTGCAAAGAAAAACACTTCTGATAAACCACATGATAGTAAAAGATAAACTACTTTTCTTATATTACTATAGGCATTTCTTCCCTCTTCAATTCCAGAAACAATAGACATAAAATCATCATCAATAATAATCATTTTACTTGTTTCCTTAGCAACATCAGTGCCACTTCCCATAGCAATACCAATATTTGCAGATTTAATTGCAGGAGCATCATTAACACCATCTCCTGTTACTGCAACAAACTCACCCTGTCTCTTAAAAGAATTAACAATCTCCAATTTTTGAAGTGGTGTTACTCTTGTAAAAACTTTCTTTTCTTTAATAAATTTATCAAATTCTTTTTCACCAATAGCTAAATATTTATCGATATCATCTCCTGTTGCAACATTATCTAAACTATCACATAAATTTAACTCTTTTGCAATAGAAAAGGCAGTAAGTGGATGATCTCCAGTAATCATTACAACTTTAATTCCAGCTTTTTTACATTTCTTGATTGATTCTTTTGTTTCCTCCCTAATAGGATCAATAAAACCAACTAAACCTACAAAAACCATTTTAGGAATATCATTATCGTCAAGTTCTTTCTTTTTAGGAATTTCATCAAGTTTATGTGATTTAGCAATTGCTATAACACGATATCCTTCACATGCAAGAGAATCATTCTGCTTAATTATATTTTCTATATTTAAAGAAGAAATTTTACCATCAACATACATAGAATCGCAAAATGAAAGTACAACTTCTAAAGAACCTTTAATTGTACAAAAATTAAAATTATCTTCCTCATAAAAAACAGCTGAATACTTTTTCTCAGATTCATAAGGAATTTCTTTTAAAATAGTATATGAACTACCTATATTAAGTTTTTCTCCTAAAGCAAGAAAAGCAATGTCAATAGAATCACCATGACTAACCCATTTACCATTAATTTTTTCAAGCTTTGCTTCATTATTAATAACACCTAATTTAGCTATTTTCATTGCATCATCAATATTAGAACCATTTACTTCTAAAACTCTACCATGCCCATTATATCCAATACCTTCAACATCAAAAGTACTACCATCTGCTAAAACGATTTTTTTAACTGTTTGCTGGTTCAATGTCAAAGTTCCTGTTTTATCACTTGCAATGACAGTACAACTACCTAAACTCTCTACAGAATTTAATTTTTTAACAATTACATTTTTTTTAGCCATTCTTTGAGAGCCAATAGTAAGAGCTAAAGTAAGTGCCAGTGGAAGACCTTCAGGCATAGCAGAAACTGATAAAGCAACTACAGAAATAAAAACATTTTGTATTTCTTCACCATTATAAATCATTACACAAGTAATCAATAAAGCAATTATCAAAACTAAAAACGTAATTTGCTTACTTAATTTTTCAATTCTTATAGATAAAGGAGATTTCTCACTTTTTGTATCATAAACTTTACTAGATATTTTTCCAATTTCGGTATTTATACCAGTTTCCACAACAATGCATTTACCACGACCAGTTACAACTGAAGTACCACCAAAAGCCATATTAATTCTATCAGACAATATTGTACTAGATAAAACAACGCCTTCTCCTTTTAAAGCTGCCACTGATTCACCAGTTAAAATCGATTCATCAATAGTTAAATTAGATGACTCAATTATTCGCAAATCTCCCGATATTTTATCACCAGATTCAATAAGTACAATATCGCCTACAACCAAATCATGAGAATCAATTACTTTCTCCTTACCATCTCTAATTACCTTTGTTTTAACCTCAATTAAACTTTTTAAACTATCAGCTTCACTAGCAGCATGCCTTTCTTGAATAGTTCCCAAAAAAGCATCGACAAAAACAATAAACAAAATAGCTATTCCATCAACAATTTCAGAAACAGCAAAAGAAATAATAGAGGCAAAAATCATTACTAAAACTATTGGACTACAAAATTGAGAAAAGAAAATCTTCCAAAAACCTTCTTTTTTTTGTTCAGGAAGACAATTTTTCCCATACTTGTAAAGTCTTTCTTTTGCTTGAGTACTAGAAAGTCCTTCATTACTACTTCCTGTATAATTATATACTTCATTAATATCAATTGAATGCCAATTATTCATCATACCCTCCAATAATAAAATTATATCATAAAAAGGCAAAAAAAAAGAGCAAAGCTCTTAATTTTATAACTAAGCGTTATATCCTTGATTAAGTAATTCCTCTTCTTTTTGCTTAATCTTATTTTCTGCAGTTTCATAAGCAGTTGCAGTATTATCTAAGAATGTAGCATAATTGTTAATTGCAGTATAGAAATCTGTAAATTTTTGAGATAAGCTTGTATATCTTGCTCTTAAATTTTCAGCTGCTGCACTTTCCCAAGAAGAAGCTGTTCCATTAATAGTTTTAGTAGCTTCATCAAGAGTATTACTCATATCATTAACATTTTTTCTCAATGAACTTGCTGCATTACGAAGTTCAACTGAGTCAATTTGCATATCCATTTAATATTCCTCCTTTACCTTTAAAATTATAGATTGCTAGCTTGTTGTGCAATTTCTGCTTGTAATTTTTCCAAGCTATTTGCTGTTTCTTGTAAAAACCCTCCATAGTTACCTATAACTTGTCCTAAGGCATTGATGTC
>JAEEGL015454355.1_pt1 | contig 12779 bp, 6 predicted proteins | sample 9134231 | NCBI WGS metagenome assembly JAEEGL01 (sample SAMN16246548, study PRJNA631951) | gut metagenome | biome: gut microbiome; feature: rumen; material: fiber-attached | host: Bos | place: Iran: Karaj | collected 2018-10 | reverse complement strand
TCGATCGAGAAGCTGAACTCCCCGCTCGAGTCGAATTCTTCAAACCCGTCAAACAGCGGGTTCCCCCCGGCGTCGCAGAGCGAATAGCGCAGGGCGGCGTATCCGGTCGTCTCCACTTCGCAGGAGAGCGTCCCCTTCGTCAAAGCGCTGTTCGGCAGAGCGGTGAGATAAAGGTCGCGGATATGCACCTTGTCGCGGAAAAGCAGATAACAATCGCGAAAAATGCCCGACAGTCTCCAGAAATCCTGGCATTCCAGATAAGACCCGGCGCAGAATTTCAATACGAGGACGCGCAGCTCGTTGACGCCCTCCCGCAAATGTTCCGAAACGTCGATCTCCGTCTGACAATGGGAGACCGAACTGTACGCGACGGGCTGCCCGTTCAGATACACGTAAAAGCCCGAAGAAACGCCTTCAAAGACCAGATAGCTCTTTTTGTTCCCGATCTCATCCCGGCTCACCGAGAAAAAGCGGCGGTAAAGCCCGCAGGGGAACGCTTCGGGGATACGGGGCGGGTCGACCGGGAAAAGATAGTGTACGTTGGAATAGACGGGCGGATCGTACCCTTTTCCCAGGTCGGTCTGCCAGCACCCCGGGACTCCCGCCTTTCCGAAACGCGGCCGGTCGGTGTTCCGGGCGTCTTTCAGCGAAGGGAACCAGGCAAAATCCCACGACCCGTTCAGCGGCTTGACGAACCGGGAGGAAAAGGGCTCTCCGCTCCTCGCGGCTTCCTCCGAATGATACGGGATATAATAGGCGCGGGGCCTCTCGCATCCGACGTGCGGGGTCTTCGGCGAAAGATGCGGATCGGGAACGTTGTTCATATCGTTTCTCCGTTTCGGGGTTTATGATTTGGTGAAGGTCAAAAGCCCGATCTCCCGCTCGCCGCTTTTGACGCGGGCAGTCACGCGGACCGTCATCTCCCCGGAGGAAGCGGCGAGCGCGGCGTCGACGTTCGGCGTATTGTTCTCCAGGACCTCGGTGTTCGACATCACGGGGAAGATCTTGTCCTCGGCGATCACGCTTCCGTTCTTTTCAAGCGTGACGGAGACCCATTCCAGATGATAATTGCTGTTGATCCGGCCTTCCAGCCCGTCTGCGGCCGTCGCGGCGGTCGAAAAACCGCGGAGGACGCAGAAGGGAGACTCGGTGTAGCCGCTCGCGAAGGTGTCGACCGTCACCGGGATGAGGTTTTCGTTTCTCATCGCTTTAAAGGTGAGCACGCGCTTGCGCCAGTTGGAGGGCTTGCTGTTCAGATCGCCCGAATAGACGATCGACGACGTTTGCTCGATGATCAGGACGGTGCTGGCGTCGGGATCGATCGATCCGTCGGGGTCGCGGGCGACCGTCGGGAAACCGGCTACCTGGAGAGAGTGTCCCAGGCAGTTGTTCGACGCGGAAAACCAGCGCATGACCAGGATATCCGCCGGCTGCATCTTCGCGTAGGATTCGTAAAGAACGCTTTCCCGCTCCCCGTCCGTTTCCCCGTACCCTTCGATGACGCGCCGCGTTGTCGTGATCCATTCGGGCTGGACGGTGTCTCCCACCGCCTTGTAACCGTTGTGATAAACCGGGATCATGTTGGTCGCGCCGACGTCTTCCGAAATGGTGTTCACAGAATAGTTCATCGCGATGATGATCGACGTCGAGCAGGTGTTCCCCGGCAGACGGTACCAGCCGGTATCCGTCCCCTTGGGCAGGATCCCGTTGACCAGCAGCGAGGCGAAGGCGGTCGCGTTGCCGTAGGAGGAGTTGTAGGGAAGCCCGTAATAGAGCGTGTCCTTGGAGTAGAGCGGGGTCGAATAGGACAGCGTGCCCCTGTAGTCTATGTCCTCGGCGGTCTTCCAGGCGACCTCGGACATGGTCTGCATATAGGAGACGATCGAGGAACGCAGTTCCATCGATTTCCCCTCCGAGACCGGATTCCCGGCGCCGCGGGCGGCTCGGGAGACAACGTTCGTTTTCAGCCAGCTTTTCGTCTGCCCGCTTTCTTTTTCGCTCGAGGCGGCGGCGAGCGAAACGCCGTACACGCTTCGCGTCACCGGTTCGGAGTAACTGATCACTTCTGTCCCGTTGTAAATATATTTGATGAAAGCGACGGCGGCGTAATCCGTGCCGTAATGTTCCACGTCGATCGCGTCGGTGTCCCCGGAGAAAAGGAGCCATTCTTCCCGGTCGATCTCTCCGTAGGCAGTCTCCGCCAGTTCCGTTCCGGTAGCGTCGATCACTTTCGCGCCGCCGACCGGTCCGAAGCGGAGTTCCTCAAGGAAGGGAAGAGCTTTTTCAGGCAGGATCATAAATCCGTAGGACTCGACGTTTTCCGCGTCCTGTCTGTCGATCTTCGCGATGAACCGCAGCCCCTGGCTCAACGCGTTCGAGGTCTTCGTCTGCGCGCCCAGAACGGACGGCGCCGTCTTGTCGGTCACGACGATCGAGATGGCGGGCATGGACAGACCCTGATACGCCGCGGTAACGCTCGTCGCCCCGTTCGCGGGCAAAGAAACGAGCGAGAACCCGTCGATCAGAGGCGAATAGAGAAAAGAGGCGATCTTCTGCGACGAAGCGGCCGCGCCGGAACGGTACCGCGCCCTGACGAGCATTCCCGTAAAGTCGATCATCTCGCCCTGCGCGTAGATTTTCCGCTCCGGGGCGGTCGAGACCCCGCAGGAGACCAGCCGCCCGGTCGGCGGAACGATATTCGTGAACCCCGAACCGGTTATAAAGACGTCCGGATTCCCGGTGAATTCCGAAAGATCGAGCACGGCGTAAGAGGGCGCGAAGTTGAGGCTTCCCGTCGAGACTTTCGTGCTGCAGGACGAAACGGAATCCGCTATTCCCGTGACTTTCAGATAAACGGTCGCGTTTTTGTTGCCGAACCGTCCGTTCCCCGCCCCGTAGATAGTGGTCACGTTCCCCCCCGTGACGGTAATGAAAACGTTCCCCGTATGATAGGCCGTCGTGGCGGCGTCCGGGGTGCCGTTGTTGTTCGTCGTTCCGAAAATGCCTCTCTTGCAGACGGCGTTCCCGCCGAAGGTCAGGTGAGCGTCGCCCGTCAGGGTTCCGTAGGGCATGTCCCGCGACGTGTTGGTGATATTGATGGAATAAGAACCGGCGCAGATCATGTCCCAGGTCCCGCCAAGGATGGTCAGATCGGTGTCGGTCTCCAGGATCTTGAACCGGTTCCCTCCGACCACGGTCGGGTAATAACCCGCGTTGGACGCGTTGGCCGGGTCGTAGACCGAACAGGCGACCCCCGCGCCGAAGACCGTGCGGTGACCGTTGCAGGAGATGATGCGTCCCGTTCCCTTCGTGACGATGTTTACGTCGTCCCATTCGGTCTCCCCGTCCAGGACCAGCTGGGTCGGGGTCTCGATGATCAGTCGCGCCCCCGCGTTCCTGTAGTCGACGCCCTTCCAGACCGACGTGACGCGGATAAGATTTTTGCCGTGCGAAGGCAGATCGAAATTCCGGCTCGAGGACGCGGTCCCTTCGACGATGTTCGCGTGCAGATCGATCTCACCGCAGATCACGACCGTCCCGCCCGTTTCGCGGAGTTTCCAGAACGCCTGCCAAAGGGCGGTGTCCATATACGTCGGGGGCGTGCCCGAAATATCGGAAAGCGCGGAGACGCCCGGCTCGGCCGAGAGCGGGGAGGAAGAGGACGATCCGTCCCCCGTTCCGCCGTCACGGATAAAAATGACGTTTTCTTCTCCTCTTCCGTAAACCTTGTCAAAGCCGTCCGTTGAATTCATCAGCGAAGCAAGATCGTCTTTCCCGTATCCTTGAAAACTGATCTCGGCGTACGAGGGCGCTTCGGCGCTTTCGCCGTCGGAGGCGAAAAAGATCGTGCCGGATATCGCCGAAAAATCGCCGCCGTTGACGGAGATCCTGCAGGTGGAGCCGCTCAGGAACCCTTTCGGCCCGCAACCTTTCACCGGCGCGTAAAACGCGCCGCCGTTCAGCGTGATCGATACGTTCCCGGTGATCCGGCTCTCAGAGCCGGTCCCCGTCCCGCAGATCCCGGAAAGTACGGTCCCGCCGTTGATGACGATGTTGGTATTCCCGGTCAGCAGTCCGTAATTGGGATACCCGATCCCCAGGTCCGCGCCGTTCACGCCGCACCAGGTCCCGCTGTTGACGGTCAGGCGCGTGTCGCCCGTTCTGTTGGCGTAGCGGTTTGAGCCGATCAGTTTCGGGAAAGCGAAGGCGTTCTCCGCCGTCTCCGGCAGATAGGTACCGCTCGCTTTGTCAATTCCCAGACAAAGGACCCCGTCGCCGATCGTCAGTCTTTTGCAGTTCGCGCAGATAGACCCGGCGTAGCGCATCACGCCGACCGGCGAAGAAGTGTCGAACTTGCTCAGGATCGTCAGATTCTCGAACAGCACGTCCGCGTTGGTCTGCAGGTTGACGCCGCAGACCGTTCTGTCCATGACGATCATGGCGGTCCTTTTCACGCGGTAATCGGTCTCGTCAAACGGGTCGACCGAGGTGATCGTCACCGTATACCCCGCGGGTAGGGAGGGCAGATTCATGTCCGAGGACCGGTCCTCCGGGGCGTTCCCTTCGTGCCCGTTGTTCAGCGTCAGGGTGCCGCAGACAACGATCTTCGCCCCTGTCCCGTTGAGCTGCCGTTGCGAAAGGATGTCGAAAGCCCGCCAGAGAGCGCTGTTTTTGTATGCTTCCTTGCCTTCGCCGTCGTACCCGGGCAAATTGCCCAGCGGAGACGCGGCGGAAGAACCGTCTCCCTTCCCCCTGTCAGAGACGTAGAGGATGTTCAGGTCCCCCTCGAAAGGGAGAGCGGCGCAGACGACGGCCGCGGACAGTATGCCCGTCAGGATCAGGATCGCATAGATGATTTTTTTCATATCACACCTCATACGCCTTCCCGGCGATTCGAATTCAGGGCTCATTCCAGCGGTATCCGACCCCGCGCACCGTTTCCACGGGGCTGCGGCCGGTCGCTTTTTTTATCTTCCGGCGGAGGAGCGAGACGAACACCTCGACCGAATTGCCTTCCCGCGAAGACTTCCCGCCGATCGCTTCGCGGATACGCTCGCGGGAGACCGCTTCCCCCGCGTTTTCTTTCAGAAGGAGCATCAGCGCGCGCTCTTTTTCGGAAAGCGGCGGGGTCAAATCTTCCGCGATCCCGTCTGTTTCCCTCCCGTTCTCCGTGTCCCGCCCGTCGCGGATCTTTCCGGCTTCTTTTAAAAAGGCCTCCATGGAAAACGGCTTTCGGAAAACGGCTTTCGCGCTTTTTTTCTCGTCGTCCGTCGCGTCCGCGGAAGAGAGCAGGACGCATCCCGGGTTTTGCAGGAGCCGCCTCACCGTCTGGCGCGGCAGGCGGTCCCGGTCGATCACGGTCAGCCCGCCGGCGGGAAAGGTCTTTTCCGCCCCCGAAAGCAGAACGCAGTCGAACCGGCCGGACAGCTCCAAAAAAAGCATCCTCCCGTATTCGGCGTCGGGCGTGACGATCAGGCAGGTCCTCACGGTTTCCTTTCCTCCGGGCGGTCCTCTTCTCCGGCCTCGCGGATGGCGTTCAGATCGAAGGGAGTCATCTGGTAAACGAAGTAGTTCAGCCAGTTGGAAAACAGCATTTGCGCGCAGCTTCTCCAGCGGTTCACGGGTTTTTTCGAAGGATCGTCGTCCGGGAAGTAGTGGACCGGCATATCGATCGCCAACCCCTTGGCCAGGTCCCTTTTATACTCGTTGGCCAGCGTGTCGAAATCGTATTCCGGATGCCCGGTGACAAAAAACTTTCTCGCGTGCCTGTCGCAGATCAGATACGGCCCGGCTTCGTCGGAGGAAGCGAGGATATCCAGTTTCCCGGTGGAGAGGATGTCTTCGGTCTTCACGCCCGTGTAGCGGGAATGGGGCACCCAAAACTCCTCGTCGAACCCGCGCATCATGGGATGGAGCGGTTGAAGGACTTTGTGGGAAAAGATCCCCGAGATCTTTTTGTCCAGCGAGTATTTTTCGACCCCGTAGTGATAGTACAGCCCCGCCATCGCAGCCCAGCAGATGTAAATGGTGGAAAAAATGTTTTTTTTGCTCCAGGCGAAGATCTCGCACAACTCGTCCCAGTAGCGGACGTCGGTGAAATCGATCTTCTCCACCGGGGCCCCGGTGATGATCAGCCCGTCGAATTTTTCGTTCTGCACGTCGCGGAATCCGGTGTAAAAATGCCTCATGTGGTCCTGAGGGGTGGTCTTCGGAGTGTGTGAAGAGGGGATCAGCAGAGTCAGATCGACCTGAAGGGAGGTGTTGGACAGGATACGGACGAGTTGCGTCTCGGTGACGATCTTGGTCGGCATCAGGTTCAGCACCGCGATCTTCAGCGGACGGATATCCTGATGCAGAGCGCGCATCTCGTTCATCACGAATATTTTTTCGTTTTCCAAAATCTTCCGGGCGGGCAGGCCTTCCGGTATTCTGATCGGCATGGGTTTTTCCCTCCGTTTTTTTAATGTTTCAAATTTCATATTAACATATAAATTAGTTTAAGTCAAATAATAGTATTCATATTCGGCAAGAATACTAAAAAATGGGCATAAATTTTGGCAGAAAAAAAGGTCGGAATCGTCGCGAACCGATTGACGGATTTGTGCTTTTATGTTATAGTTCTCATAAAGAGATAATGGTTACTAAAGAAAACGGACGGAAGGGACCATTCCGATGCACCGTAAACTTTTCGGTCTTCTCGTCGCCGTCCTGACGGCGGCGCTCCTGTTCGGTCTGGCGAACGCGCTCGTTCTTCACGCCGCCGCGGCCGACCGGGTCATTTTTATCTGCGACGGCGCGCAGGGGACCGGGCAAAGCGCCTCCAGTCCCTTGAAGCCGACCACCGGGAATTACGACGCCTCTGCTTCTTCGTCCATGCGGCAGAACGACACCGCCATTTATCAGGCGGTGGAAAAACTTCTGGAATCCGGCGGGGGGACCGTCGTTATCTGCGGCCCCTATACGCTGGACGATTCGACCGGCCAGGGAAGCGGCGCCGCCAAAGACCTCATGTTTCCCCTCAACCATTACAGGCCGGGCGTTCACATCACCTACACCTCCGTCTGGGACGGCGTGGACTACCGCGAAACGAACGACGCTGCGCTCATCTTCGACGGCTACGCGCATTATATCTGCCCCTCCTCTTCTCTTTGGACGGATCTGACCGTTAAGATCGAAAAGGGGGGGGAGCACACCATCTGCGCCGGCGGCGGGAATTCCGTCGTCTTCGGAGAGGGTTTCACCTCGATGCCCGTTAATCCCTCTTTTGCCGGGGACGTCCGCTATTATCTCAACGTCTGCGGCGGTGAGCGCTACCGCAAGTTTACGGGTGATTCGGACCTGACCGTCGACGTCGGGGAAGGGGAACTTGCCGCCGTCTGCGGCGCCCAGTCCGGAGCGGGCGTGAATTATCCGATGATCGGCAACACTTCGGTCGTCATCAAAAGCGGGATCTTTCACGGGGATATCTGCGGCGCCTGCTTGCGCAAAAGCACCCCGGTCAACGGAAACGCCGCGGTCACGATCGAGGGGGGGGCTTTTCTCGGATTCGTCTCTCCGGGAGGTTCCGGCGGTTTCCTGAACGAAAACGCCCGGGCTGAGCTGACGATCACGGGCGGCGATTTTTCGGCCTGTCAGGGGATCGGCGAAGTCGGTCCGTCCTGCGAAAATCAGCGCCCCGCTTTCTCAAAGATCGATTTCACGGGAGTCGATGACGAAACGGCCATCACCATCCGCGGCATGATCAGCCGCTTTTCCGAAGTCCTTGGCCCCGAGCTCCCGGCATTTTCCCCCGGGGAGGACGCTCCCGTTCCCCCGCCCGGGAAAGAGGACGGCCCCGGCCCTCTTTCGGCTTTCCCGTCTCTGTTTGCGTTCTGCCTTTTTGCCGTTGCCGTCGCGGTCTTCGCGACGATCGGCATCATTCTCAAAAAACGCGAAAGCGATCCGATAAAAATCAAGAAAGGAGAATGAACATGGGTATCGGAAAATTTGTCGTCAAATCCGCAAAGAACGGCTTTAAGTTCAGTCTGAAAGCCGGGAACGGAGAGGTCATCGCCTCCTCCGAGGTCTATTCCGGCGAGGCCGCCTGCCTGAAAGGCGTCGAGAGCGTCCGCGTCGCTTCCGCCGGATCGGTGGAAGACCAGACCCTGCCGGAACCCGTGGCGCTCAAACATCCCAAGTTCGAGCTCTACCGCGACAAGGCCGGCGAGTACCGTTTCCGCCTGAAGGCGAAAAACGGAGAGATCGTCGCCACCTCAGAAGGCTACAAAGCCAAGGCCTCCTGCGTCAAGGGGATCGAGAGCGTCAAACGCAACGCCGCTTCCGCCGAAGTCGTCAAAGAATCCTGATCCGGCGCGTCCGGGAAAAAGGGCCCCGTCGATACGGGGCTCTCTTTTTTTAAATAATTTACGGAAAAGAGAAATCTGCGCTCTCTCACGCACTTGATTTTCAAAGCGAAAAAGGGTATACTGTTTCATAACGACCCTCCGGGACGTCCCGCTCCCGGAAAGAAAGCGTGATCTCTTGAAAGAAATCGATAATAAAAACACATACCGCGCCGGGATCGACGTCGGTTCGACCACGGTCAAGGTGGTCGTCCTCGACGAAGAGGACGGTATCCTTTTCGGCGAATACCGCCGTCACGGCGCGCATATACAGGAAACGCTCGCCTCTCTCCTTTCCGAGGCGAAAAACAGGCTGGGGACCGACTCGTTCCGCGTGGGGATCACCGGTTCCGGTTCCATCAACCTCGCCAGATCGCTCGGTCTTTTCTTCGCGCAGGAAGTCGTCGCCGTCGCCACCGCCGTACAGACCTTCTGCCCGAAGACCGACGTCGCGGTCGAACTCGGAGGCGAAGACGCCAAGATCATCTATTTCGACGGCGGGTTGGACCAGCGGATGAACGGCGTCTGCGCCGGCGGGACGGGATCTTTCATCGACCAGATGGCGGCTCTTTTGCAGACCGACGCGCAGGGACTGAACGAGGCGGCAAGATCATACAAAGAGATCTATTCCATCGCGGCGCGGTGCGGCGTTTTCGCGAAGACCGACATCCAGCCGCTCATCAACGAGGGCGCCACCACTTCCGACCTTGCCGCGTCGATCTTTCAGTCCGTCGTCAACCAGACCGTATCGGGGCTGGCCTGCGGCAGACCGATCCGCGGACGCGTCGCTTTTTTGGGCGGGCCGCTGCATTACCTTTCCGAACTGAAGGCCGCTTTTATCCGCACGCTGAAACTGACGAAGGACGAGATCGCCGATCCCGAAAATTCCCATCTCTTCGCCGCCATCGGCGCCGCGCTCATCGCGGGGGAAGAGGCCCTTGCGCCTTTCTCGTTCTCTTCTCTCGTCGAAAAACTGCAAAGCGGCGTCAAAATGGAATTTGAGATCAAGCGTCTCCCTCCGCTCTTTTCCGGCAAAGCGGATTACGACGCTTTTTGTTCCCGCCACGCGAAGGCGGTCGTGGGCAAGGCCGACGTCGCCTCCTGCAAAGGGGATTGTTTCCTCGGTGTCGATGCCGGATCGACCACCACGAAACTGGCGCTCATCAACGGAAAGGGCGAACTGCTCTGGTCCTTCTATTCCGCCAATCAGGGCAATCCGGTCGAAACGGCGAAAAAGGCGCTTCTCTCTCTGCGCGACGTCCTCCCGAAGGAGGCGACCATCGCGCGCGCCTGCTCCACGGGATACGGGGAAGCGCTCTTAAAAGCCGCTTTCCGGCTCGACTGCGGAGAGGTCGAAACGGTCGCTCATACCACCGCGGCGTCCTTTTTCGACCCGCGGGTCGACTGCGTGCTTGACATCGGCGGGCAGGACATGAAGTGCATCCGCCTCAAAAACGGGACGGTCGACACCGTTCTGCTCAACGAGGCCTGCTCTTCGGGATGCGGCTCCTTTATCGAGAATTTCGCGTCCTCTCTCGGCTACACGGCGGAATCCTTTGCCCGGGAGGCGCTTTTCGCGGAAAACCCGATCGATCTGGGGACGCGGTGCACCGTTTTCATGAATTCCAACGTCAAACAGGCGCAGAAAGAGGGGGCCACCGTTTCGGACATTTCCGCCGGTCTCGCCTATTCGGTCATCAAAAACGCCTTGTATAAAGTGATCAAACTTGCCGACGCGCGCGACCTCGGCAGGCACATTGTCGTGCAGGGCGGCACCTTCTGCAACCGCGCCGTTCTGCGCGCCTTCGAGTCGGTCGCGGGGTGCGAGGTCGTCTGTCCCGACATCTCCGGGCTGATGGGAGCCTTCGGCGCCGCCCTGATCGCGCGGAACGGATACGAGGGGGATAAGAGCGGCATCCTCTCCTTCGACGAGATAGCCCGCCTCACCTACACCACCAAAACCGCCCGGTGCGGCGGATGCGAAAACAACTGTATGCTCACGGTCAACACCTTCGCGGGGGGAGCGAAATACGTCACGGGCAACCGTTGCGAAAAGAAGATCGGCGGCGAAAAAGCGTCCCGCCCCGGCGCGAATCTGTTCGAATACAAAAGAAAGCGCGTCTTCGACTATCCGCCGCTCCCGGAAGACAAAGCCCCGCGCGGCGTCATCGGCGTTCCCCGCGTCCTCAATCTGTACGAAAACTACCCCTACTGGGCGACCTTTTTCGCCGAACTCGGGTTTCGCGTCGTCCTTTCTCCCTTCGCCTCGCGGAGCATTTACGAGCGCGGCATGGACAGCATTCCCTCTGAATCGGAGTGCTATCCCGCCAAACTGGCGCACGGCCAGGTCCAGTGGCTCGCCGATCAGGGGATAAAGACCATATTCCACCCCTGCGTCTACTATGAGTATCAGGAGACCGAAGAAGCGGCCAATCACTATAACTGCCCGATGGTCGTCTCCTACCCCGAAAACCTGAAAAACAACGTCGAGGCCGTCACCTCCGGCGAAGACACCTATCTGCGCCCCTTTATCGCCTTCACGAGCGAAAAGACCGCCTCCGACCGGATGGTCGACTTCTGCCTCAAAGTTTGGAAGATCCCCGAAAGCGAGACGCGCAAAGCCGCGAAAAAGGCATGGGCGGAGCAGCGGAGGGCGAAAGCCGACGTCCGCGCCGAGGGCGCGCGCGTCCTTTCCGCCATGGAAAAAGAGGGAAGGAAGGGCGTCGTTCTCGCCGGCAGGCCCTATCATATCGATCCTGAGATCAATCACGGCATTCCCGAACTCGTCGCGTCCTACGGGCTCGACGTCTTCACCGAGGACAGTCTCCCCTTTGACGGCAAAGCGCAGAGACCTCTGCGCGTGGTCGACCAGTGGGTCTACCATTCCCGTCTGTACGCGGCGGCCGAGTTCGTCGGTTCGAGAGACGATCTCGAACTCATCCAGCTCTTCTCCTTCGGTTGCGGGCTCGACGCCGTCACCAGCGACCAGGTCGAGGAGATCCTCGAGCGCTGCGGAAAACTCTATACGCTCCTCAAGATCGACGAGGTCAACAACCTCGGCGCCGCCCGCATCCGGATCCGGAGCCTGCTCGCGGCGGTCAGGATGCGCGAGAAGACCGGCGTCCGCGCCTCGCCCAAACCGATCGCCTATCACAGGACAGAGTTCACCTCTCAAATGGCGCTGGAAGGGTACACCATCCTCGCGCCCGATATGAGTCCCATCCATTTCAATATGCTCATGCCCGTGTTCGCGAAATACGGCTATCACGTCGTCATGCCCGACAACGCCGACCGCCGCGCCATCGACGTCGGGCTCCGCTACGTCAACAACGACGCCTGTTATCCGTCCATCCTCACGGTCGGCCAGCTGATGGAGGCCGTCCTTTCCGGAAAATATGACACCGGCAAGCTCGCCCTCATGATGACGCAGACCGGCGGGTGCTGCCGCGCCAGCAACTACGTCGCTTTCATCCGCCGCGCTCTCGAAAAAGCCGGTCTGTCTCACATCCCCGTCATTTCGCTCAACGCCAACGGAATGGAGAAGAACAGCGGTTTCCGGGTCAAACCGAAAATGCTTCTCGAGGGTCTGCACATGATCGTGTACGGAGACCTGATGATGCGCTGCCTCTACCGCACGCGTCCCTACGAACTTGTCGCGGGGAGCGCCGAGTCGTTGCACCGCAAGTGGGAGGACCTGATCATCCGCTCGGTCAAAGACAGGCGCGGGGCGCCTTCTCACGCGCAGATCTGCAAAGGGATCGTCAGGGATTTCGATACCCTCCCGCTGAGGGAAGAGCTCGTCAAGCCGCGCGTGGGGATCGTCGGCGAGATCCTCGTCAAATACATGCCCCTGGCGAACAACTATCTGGTCCGGTTGCTCGAAAAAGAAGGCGCGGAGGCGGTCGTGCCCGATATGCTCGATTTTCTCGCCATGTTCCTTCAGGACAAGGATTACCGCTATAAATATCTCGGTAAGGGCTTCGGGGACGAATTGATCGCCAAGATCGGCGTTCCCGCGCTCGAAAGACTCCGCGACCCCGCCACTTCCGCCCTGAAAAAGAGCAGGCGTTTCACTTCGCCGATGCGCATCGACCGCATCGCAGAAGGCGCCAAGCCCTTCCTCTCCCCCGGCAACCAGTACGGGGAGGGATGGTTCCTCTGCGGAGAGATGGTCGAACTGCTCAACGAGGGGATCAGCAACATCATCTGCATCCAGCCCTTCGCCTGCCTGCCGAACCACGTCATGGGCAAGGGCGTCATCAAAGCGCTCAAAAAGGCGTACCCTTCCGCGAACATCGCCGCCATCGACTACGATCCCGGCGCCAGCGAGGTCAATCAGCTCAACCGGATCAAACTGATGCTGACCGAGGCGAAACGGAAGGTCAAAGCCGCGCGGGA
>JAEEGL015299609.1_pt1 | contig 12779 bp, 9 predicted proteins | sample 9134231 | NCBI WGS metagenome assembly JAEEGL01 (sample SAMN16246548, study PRJNA631951) | gut metagenome | biome: gut microbiome; feature: rumen; material: fiber-attached | host: Bos | place: Iran: Karaj | collected 2018-10 | reverse complement strand
TGCCTGCAGGCTCTTTTTCCACCAGCTGGCGAACTCGCTGTATACGAACTTGCCGTACGGGTCGTTGGAGGAAGTCTTCAAGGTCTTTTCGCCCTTGGAATGTCCGTCGCTTCCGTTCACGCTGCCGCTCGGCTTGAGACGGCCCGGAGCAGACCAGCTGGACATCTCGATTTTGAGGTGGTTTCCGAGGCGTTCCTTGCCTGCCTTGACGATGGCTGCATCGGCGGCGATACTCGTGGTGTCTTCCTGCTTCCAGTTGCCGATGCGCAGTAGCGAGAGGTTGAGTCCGGTGAACGCGGTGTCGTAGAAGTCCTTCTGCATCGAAGAACTCATGGCGGTAATCCAGCTCTGGTAGTAGGCGGCGCCTGCACCAAAGCCCACGACCTTCTGGGCCGTGGTGGCCGGATCTACGGTAATGTTTGCGGCTGTCACAAGCGACGCCGAAGCAAGGGCGGCTGTAGCCGCCGTCATGATTTTCCTAAACATAAACACATCCTTTTAAAAAATTCTAGTAAGCGCCTTCGCCCTTGAATACGACCTTGAACGTCTTGAGGATTAACTTGAAGTCTTCTCCGAGTTTTCCGTCACGGCGTATGTAGTCGTTATCAAGGCGCATCTGGCCTTCAAAAGAAATATTGCTACGCCCGCTCACTTGCCAAATACAGGTAAGACCGGGGGTTACGGACAGGCGCATGCGGTGCCACGGTTCGTATTCCGCCACCTCGGAAGGGATAGGCGGACGCGGACCCACGATAGACATGTCACCCTTGATAATGTTGATGAGCTGCGGGAGTTCGTCGAGACTGAACTTGCGGAGCACGTGTCCGAACGGGTAGATGCGCGGGTCGTTCTTCATCTTGAACGTCTTGCCGCCCGTCTCGTTCTGGGCCATCAGTTCCTTCTTGCGTTCCTCGGCATCTACGTACATGCTGCGGAACTTGTACATGGTAAATAGCTTGCCGTTACGCCCCACGCGGGTCTGCTTGAATATGACCGGCCCCCTATGGTCGCTAATCTTGACTGCTGCGGCGCAGAACAGGAGAATTGGGGAGAGGACAATCAGGGCGAGGCTAGAGCAGGTAATGTCGACAATACGCTTGATGGCGTGGCGGTACTTGATTGTGTGCGGGTGCTGCCAGATATGGTCGAGGTTCAGGCGCTCGAGCGAGAAAAAGCTTCCGTTGGTGCTGTTGAACTTCTTGAGGGCTTCGTCCATTTCCAGGTTATCCTTTTCCTGGAGCCCAGTGTAGAGGTATGCCTGGAATATGGGGCTCTTGGGCTTGTGACGGAGCGCCTGGATAAGGCCTGCGTCGTTCAGCTTGTGGAGGATTTCCTTACGGATGGATTCCAGCGTGTTCATGTCGGAATTGAGGAGGATAATTCCGATACCGCTCTCGTCGGTCAGGTACCCGAGCACGTCGATGAACCGGAGGTGCGAGAACATGGTAAGTACGCTAATACGCCAGGTTTTTTCAACAATACGCGAGGGACGGCCCCAGCCGAAGAAGTCGTACTGGTGCGAATAGACTTTGATAAACAGGAATGGCCTGCGGGTGCGGTTCGCCCTCAGGAATTCCTCGTTAAGGCGCGTCCTGAAGAGACGTGCCGGATAGACAATGTTCTTGAGCCTTTGCTCGTTTAGAATGTCGCTTATCGCCGGATTGGAGATTTGCTGTTCCATGTAAATAAATATAGTTATAAGTTGCTAGTTGCCTTTTACTAGAAATTCAGGATAAATAGGTGTTTTTTGTGATTCATGGCTATTGACTAGAGGTTGGTGGCTTGAAATATTATATTTTTCTTTCAAGTTTTAAGGTGGAAATAGAGGAGGCTCTATGAAACGTTCTGCTTTAGCATTCGCGGCAGTCCTTTTTGCCGCATTTTCGGCAAATGCCAGCAATTCGATTACTCCGGAGGCTCCGGAAAAACTGAATGGATGCTACCAGATATCAAATGCTGAAGAACTTTACGGTTTTGCCGCTATCGTGAACGGAACCCATAACTTTACCAAGGACAAGTCTGCCTGTGGTAAGCTTACTGAGGATATCGTTGTCAACAACAGGGTACTGAAGAACCTTTGGGACGAAGATCCCGATTTTGCCCCTTGGAACCCGTTGGATACCTTTGCGGGTACGTTTGATGGCAATGGACATACGATTTCGGGCCTTTACCTGGACTTGTCCAAGGTAACCGATGCTCCGAATATTGGCTTTATCCGTGTGCTGGTCGCAAATCCCGACCCCGAAAACCCGACGGTCATAAAGAATCTGGGAATTGTCGATTCCTATTTCAGTGTGAAGGCACATACGGGTTCGCTCGCAAGCATTTTTGTAGTTGAAGTGATTGATTCCGATTCGGATGATGATAAGGACTCATACGCACAGATTATCAACTGCTATAATCAGTCTGTTGCTGACTATGATGGCTATGGTGAAATTTCTTACTTGGTGGAAGATGTAGGTGACCATGTTGTACTTTCTATAGAGAACAGTTACAATGCGGAAGACGGGCATTTGTATAGCAGCAATTCGGGAGCTGTAAACGTCAAGAATTCCTACCAGGTGGATTACAAGCAATCGATGGATGCGAAAGGCGTTATGCATGTGACCGAGGCGCAATTTGAAAATGGTACAGTGGCGTTTGCCTTGCACGAGGCAAGCCGTATTTGGGGGCAGTACGCGTACTATGATGATTACCCGAATTTTTCGGGTGTAGTCGAGAACTCTACGGCGGGCCGCTATAACGTGACGTTCCATACCTACGAAGGCGATGAGGCTACTTATCTCAATAGCTACATCTCGGGATTTTTTTATGACTTGCCCGATACGGTAATCAGGGAAAATACGGCATTCCTTGGCTGGTTTCAGGACAAGGAATTCAGCGGAAAAAGGGATACAGCCATTAGCACCAGCATGTCGGGCGACCTAGAATACTGGGCGAATCTAAAGGATATCTATACAATAACGTTCCATCTCAATGGCGGCAGTTTTGATGCGGCATGGTCTGCAAATTATGGATACTGTTCTTATCGTTATGATAATGATTTTGCCGTTTGTAAATACCTTGAAGGCTTGCGTCGTTCGCTACCGACTGATGGTATAAATGATATTAATAGGGCTGGCTATTTCCTTGTCGGGTGGTACGATAATGAAGCGCTGGAGGGCGAGCGCATAACGGCGATGACCGCTAAGGATGTTGGCGATAAGGACTTCTATGCAAAATGGTTTGAACTGAAAACACCTGCGATAGATGCAAATGACAGCTGTTATGAAATCTCGGATGTTGCGGAGCTTTACGGTTTTGCACGAATAGTCAATCGCGATCACTATTATAGCGAAACTATATCGCAATCGCATCTTTGTGGCAAGCTCACGAAAGATATCGTGGTAAATGCGAATGTCCTAAAACGTGATGGAACGCTTGATGAATCTAGGGTAAATGAGTTTATGCCCTGGTCACGAATTTATGGCTCCCTGGCGCTCTTTGATGGTCAGGGGTATAAGATTTCGGGCTTGTATGTTACGGAAGGTGCAGGATTGTTTACGGGACTTTCTCCTTCGGATAGGGAGAAAGAAACCGTTATCCGTAACTTGACCATTGATGATTCTTACTCGGAAGGCAGCGGTATAGTTGGCTATGCGGAACTTCCGCTGACATTGGAAAATTGTCACTTTAAAGGCTATATCGATGGAGCGACGGCCGGGCTTGTCGCGATTGCCGATACTACACTCATTATAAAGAATAGTAGCCATCAGGGGAAAATGTCTGGAAAGGGCAGCGGCTATATGGGCGGCCTTGTGGGTACTAGCTATACCAACTTGGTGCTTATGCAGAATTTCCATGAAGGTTCCATGGAACTGGTGCCGGATACGGTAATCAGTGAATCTAATGGAACGACTTATGTTAATGAGTATTCTATTAGCGCTGGGACTCTGGTCGGTCACCTTCTCGGTAGTGCCTATATCGCAAATAACTACAGTGTCTCTGACATTGAAGGCACTGGGTCAGGTATGGTCGGTGGATTGATTGGTTCTGCCGCGAGTGTGACTATGCTTGTGTCTAGGAAAGATGCTGTGCACTACCGCCCGATGGAATCCTTTATCGTCAACAATTACAACAAGGGCTCATTCTCGGAAAGGTATAAGTACTATTTGGGCTCTGACAAGTGGATTATTGATAATACCTACTATTTGTCTTCGGCTAGAATCGAAGATGATAGAGTCCAGGCAGTTGAGGAGAGTGCTTTCGAGGATGGCACGCTCGCTGCCGCCTTACACGATTATGTGCAGAAGGATTCCTTGGGTAATGTGGTTGCCGGTGGCATCAATGGCGATGTCTGGAAGCAGGGCGATTACTACCCGGTGTTTGGCCAAAAGGAAGAACGTAATGTTGCCGTTCTTCACATGGATACGACTGGCTTGTGCAAATATATTTTCTATACGCCGGGAGAGACTGTTGCTTTGCCGGTGCTTGAGCAGGAAGGGTATAGATTCTATGGTTGGTACAGGAATCCAAAATTCACGGGCGAGCCTGTTGAAGAAATTGCATCGACTGATTCGGGTAACCTGGATTTCTACCCGGAATGGGGTAGAATCTATGTGCGTGTTGTAGTTGAGATGAATGACCGCTATTGGGGTGAAGTCAGGATTAACAATTCGTGGTCTTATGAATATGGGCGTGTCAGTGAAAGGATTGAATATGGGAAAACGGTCTATGTAGAAGCTATTCCTGATAATGGTTATCGTTTTGTACAATGGGACACGATATGCGGAACGAAATCTTACTGCAGCTTTGTTGTGAAGGAAGATGTTAACCTTGTTGCGACCTTTGAGAAGTTGCCGCCTTCCAGCAGTTCCGTGGCGTCCAGTTCTAGCATGGAGTTTTCTTCGAGTGTGTCGAGTTCCTCTGTGGAACCCCCGAAGTCGAGTAGCAGTTCCGCAAAGTCCTCTTCGAGCGTATCGAGCAGTTCTTCTGCGAAGTCCTCGAGCAGCGATGTGAAGAGCAGCAGTTCCTCTGAAGGCAAGTCCAGTTCCAGCGGTGGCAAGGATGCCTTGCCGGCATACGCTATGGTGCAGCAGTTCAGCGTGAGCGTTATGAACCGCAACCTGCAGGTGGCGGGCGCCCGCGTTGGCGACAGGTATGTACTGTTCGATATGCAGGGCAACGTGGTGCTTCGCGGGGCTGTAAACAGCGCAAATTTCAACGTGGCAGTGCCTGTTCCGGGCAATTATGTGCTCCGGATAGGGTACGGAACCCGCAAGGTGGCTGTAGGCTACTAGCGTAAAATTCTATATTGTGTCTCCGAAAAATTTAAAATGGAGACGCAATATGCTGCGTATTGGCTTAATTGGTACTGGAACCGTCGGTGGCGGTGTCATTCAGATTCTGGAACAGAAGATTGCCGAGTACAAGGAAAAGCTCGGTGTCGAACTCGAACTCGCCTGCATCTGCGCGAAGTCCGAGGAAGAAGTTGCCCCGTACAAGGCGAAGGGCTACAAGGTTTCCACAAACGCCGACGAGATGATTGCCGGTGACGGTATTGACGTGCTTGTGGAACTTGCCGGTGGCTACAACATGCCGCGCAAGTGGATTCTCGCTGCCCTCAATTCGGGCAAGCACGTGGTGACCGCGAACAAGGCCCTCCTTGCCAAGTATGGCCATGAGATTTTCCCGCTCGCAGCCGAAAAGGGCCTGCATGTGCTGTTCGAAGCCGCGGTTGGCGGTGGCATTCCTATAATCCGTAGCCTGCAGGAAGGCCTGCTCGGCTCTACGGTGGAACACCTGAGCTGCATCATCAACGGTACCTGCAACTACATTCTCAGCCGCATGGCTGACGAAGGCCTCGACTTCGACGTCGTGCTGAAGGACGCCCAGAAGCTCGGCTTTGCCGAAGCCGACCCGACCTTCGATATCGAAGGTATCGACTCCGCCCACAAGACGGCCCTGCTCGCTAGCCTCTGCAGCGGCAAGCGTGTGGACTTCGAAAAGATTCACGTGACTGGCATTTCCAAGATTACCGCCCAGGATATCGCTTTTGCCAAGGAACTCGGCTGCTGTGTGAAGCTCCTCGGCATTTACCACCGCGACGGCGACCGCGTGGATGCCCGCGTGCATCCGTGCTTCGTTTCTAACGAGAACCTGCTTTCGAACGTGAACGGCGTGATCAACGCCGTCTACCTCAAGTGCGATAACCTGGGCGAAACGGTCCAGACCGGCGCCGGTGCTGGCCGCCTCCCGACGGCCTCTGCCGTGGTGGCTGACCTCGTTTCCCTGGCCCGCTCTACCGACACGGGCAGCCGCAAGGCGCTCCCGATGGGCTGGTTCAACGTCGACAATTCCGCTACGCTGGTGCCTATCTCCGAAACTAGCGCCCGCTACTACCTGCGCTTTACCTCCCGCGATGCCTGCGGTGTGTTGGCTAAGATTACGAGTGTCCTTGCCGAGAACAACATCTCCATCGAGACAATTATCCAGAAGAACGTCAACGACCCGGGTAAGGTGTCCATCGTGGTCATTACCGAAAAGACGCTCGACTGCAAGGCCTCGAAGGCGGTGGATGCCATCGACGCTCTGCCCGAAATCGTCGAAAAGAGCCAGGTTATCCGCTTCCTCGCGTAAGGCGTGGTCTCTGAAACCGCATTTTTGTAGTTTATAGACGTATGTTCCGCGCAACTACATTGGAGCGCATCCTCCTAGTCCTTTCGGACTTCGCCGCCGTCTCGATTTGTTTCTACGGCGCGTTCTGGGTGCAGTTCCATAGTGGTTGGATCGTGGACAAGTTCGACCCCACCAAGACGTTCGACCAGTACTGGAGCATGGGCATTACCCTCAGTATTGCCTGGCTTATCCTTTTTACGTTTGCTGGCCTCTACCGTTCCTGGTTGCTCCTTTCGAGAACCCACCAGATTTTGCGTGTACTGCGTGCCGTGATTGTCGGTGTGGTGCTCATCATTGTGAGCCTCTTCGGTACGGAATTCCTTGGTAAAATCTTTTCGAACCAGCCGTTGAGCCAGGGCTACATCTATGGTTCCCGCTTCCCGTGGATTTTTATCTACGGCGGCATGGCAATGGTTCTGGTGGCCGGCTTCCGCATGCTCATCTACCTTTGCTTGCGCAGTTTCTTGCGCCTGGGCTATGGGGCAAACAACATCCTCGTGCTCGGGGCGACCGAGGCTGGCCGTAAGGTGGCCGAGGCGCTCAAGAACACTCCGGCCCGAGGTCAGCGTGTGGTGGGCTTTGTGGACGAGCGCTACCAGGTGATGTCGCATGATTTTGCGGGCTTCCCGGTCTTGGGCAAGTATTCCGACCTCGCCGCACTTGTAAAGAAGTACAAGGTTACGGGCATCGTGATTGCACACGAAAGTTCTTCCCCGCAAGAGATTATGCGCGTCCTGGTGTGGGTTTGCGAACTGCCACTGCACATCTATATCATTCCCGAGCTTTATCCTGTGGTGAACGGTCAGTTCAAGGCGAACCTGGTTTACGGGTTTGAATTGCAGGAACTTTTCGCATTTACCATGCCCCCCTGGCAGGTGCAAATCAAGCGCTTCATTGACATTGTGTTCGGGGCATTCCTCGGCCTTTGCTCCCTGCCGGTCTGCCTGCTCGCGGCTATTGCCATCAAGCTCGAAGACCATGGCCCGATTTTCTACTCGCAGGAACGCATTGGCCTGTACGGCAAGCCGTTTATGGTCTACAAGTTCCGTACCATGCGTACCGATGCCGAAAAGTTCGGTGCCCAGTGGGCCACCAAGGATGACCCGCGCATCACGAAGGTGGGTAAGTTCCTGCGCAAGACCCGTATCGACGAACTCCCGCAGATTCTTTGTGTATTGAAGGGTGACATGAGCATGGTGGGCCCGCGCCCTGAACGTGCCGTGTTTATCAGTAAGCTTCGCGAACAGATTCCGTTCTACATCAGCCGCCTCAAGATGAAGCCGGGCCTTACTGGCTGGGCGCAGGTGCGTCACCACTACGACACAAGCATCGAGGACGTGCAGATTAAGCTACAGTACGACATGTATTACTACGAGAACATGAGCCTGCTCTTGGATTTCCAGATTCTCGTACGGACGGTCTACGTTGTGTTGACCGGTAAAGGAGCACAGTAATGTACGGAGACAATTCTACTCCGGTTTTCCCGACCGAAGATGCCCTCACCATGATCCGCCTGGCGCTTGCCGAGGACGTGCGTACGGGCGATGTGACCAGCGAATGGACCATCCCTGCTGACCAGAAGCAGCATGCCCGCCTGATTGCGAAAGAAGACGGCGTGCTTGCCGGCCTCCCGGTGATTGAACTCGTGTTCCAGGAACTCAAGGCCAACGTGAAGGTGACGCTCCACAAGAAGGACGGCGACGTCGTCAAGAAGGGTGACCTGATTGCCGAAATGGATGGCACGACGCACGAACTTTTGACGGGTGAACGTACGCTTTTGAATTTTATCCAGCAACTTTCCGGCGTGGCGACGGTCGCGCATACCTTCCAGGAAGCCCTGAAGGGCGGCAAGACCAAGGTGCTCGATACCCGCAAGACGGTTCCCGGTTTCCGTACGCTGCAGAAGTATGCGGTTCGCGTGGGCGGCGGTTCTAACCACCGCATGGGCCTCTTTGACATGGTGCTCGTGAAGGACAACCACATCGCTGCTGCGGGTGGCGTGCTTGAGGCTCTTGCTGTCGTCAAGAAGAACAATACGCAGAACCTGATGGTCGAAATGGAAGTGGAAAATTTTGATCAGCTGCGCGCACTCCTGAACAAGGGCGTGGATGTCATCATGCTCGACAACATGAGCAACGAGATGATGGCCGAGGCTTTGAAGATTATCAAGGAAAGCGGTGACAAGTGCCTGGTGGAAGGCTCCGGCAACATGACGCTTGAACGCGCGAAGGAAATCGCAACGCTCGGCCTTGACTACATTTCGGTGGGTGCACTCACGCATAGCGTGAAGGCACTCGATATCTCGATGCGCATTTAGTTTTTGATTTGCAGATGAAAAAGACGGTAAAAAAGTCGGATACGTACTCTTTCGTTGTCGATGTGGGTAACTCCCACACGGTGCTTGGTATTTTCAAGGGCGACAAGGTGGTGGACCATTGGAGGCTCACGACCCGCAAGGAAACGACGAGCGACGAAGTGATGAACCGCATTGGCGGTCTCATCCGTTTTTCCGAGATTAAGCCCGCGGCGATTACGCACGTGGGTCTTTCGACGGTGGTGCCCGCTCATGAACGCCCGTGGATCAAGGCCTTGCAGACGCTTCTGAAGCGCCCGGTGCAGGTGGTGAGTTCCAGAAACTGCCTCGGCTGTCCGATTTCGTACCCGAACCCTGCATCGCTCGGTTCCGACCGACTCTGCAATATTATTGCGCTCCGCGATCGTGGCTACAAGGATGCCATCGTGGTGGACATGGGCACGGCGACCACGTTCGACGTGATGAAGGACGGCGGTTTTGCCGGCGGCCTCATTATCCCGGGTATCAGCGCGAGCCTCGACGTTTTGACCGAGAAGGCGGCACGCCTGTTGCCGGTGAGCATCGAGTGGCCGGAACACGTGATTGCAAACAATACCGACGATGCCATCCGCGCGGGCCTTTTGTACGGCTTTATGGCGGAACTTGAGACGCTTGTCGAAAAGATTAAGGCCGAGATGGGCCGCAAGAAGGTTCCTGTGTTTGCGACGGGTGGTTGGGGCCGCATGGTGATGGGCCACAGCAAGGTAATCGATACCTATGACCCGTACCTGACCCTGAACGGGGTGCGCCTGGTGGCGCTTCATGGCAATTCTGCTGCCGAACTGGAGCGCGACTCCGACGAGTAATTTTAAAGAGAGGTCCCTATGCGTTGCTTAGTTACCGGTGGTGCTGGATTCCTGGGAAGTCACTTGTGCGAACGTCTGCTGAACGACGGCCATGAGGTGATTTGCCTTGACAACTACTTTACGGGCCGCATGGCGAATGTCGACCACTTGCGCGACAACCGTCGCTTTGAGCTAATCCGCCACGACGTGACGGAACCGATTTTGCTGGAAGTGGACCGCATCTTTAACCTTGCATGCCCCGCAAGCCCCATCCATTACCAGTTCAACCCGGTAAAGACCATCAAGACGAGCGTGATGGGTGCAATCAATATGCTTGGCATGGCGAAGCGTGTACATGCACGCATCTTGCAGGCATCTACGAGCGAAGTCTATGGTGACCCCGCGGTGCACCCGCAGACTGAAGACTACTGGGGAAATGTGAACCCCATCGGTATCCGCAGCTGCTACGACGAAGGCAAGCGCGTTGCCGAGACTCTTTTTATGGATTATCACCGTCAGAACAAGGTGGATATCCGCATTGTGCGTATTTTCAATACGTACGGCCCGCGCATGCTCATGAACGATGGTCGCGTAGTGAGCAACTTTATTGTGCAGGCGCTCAAGGGCGATGACATAACGATTTACGGCGATGGTAGCCAGACGCGCAGTTTCTGCTACGTGGACGACCTCATCGAAGGGTTCGTGCGCATGATGGACCAGGACAAGATTATCGGCCCCGTGAACATCGGCAACCCCGGTGAATTCACGATGCTCGAACTCGCGAAGGAAGTGCTTGACCTGACGGGTTCCAAGAGCAAGATCGTGTACAAGCCGCTCCCAGGTGACGACCCGAAGATGCGCCGTCCGAATATCGACTTGGCAAAGTCCGCGCTTGGCTGGGAACCGACAATCCCCCTGCGCCAGGGTCTCGAGAAGACAATTGTCTACTTCGAGGAACTGCTGAAGGGCGAACACTAACGGTTCTTTTCTTTCAATTGAATTACTTGCTGCCCACCACTTTGCAAATGGGGCAGTTTTCGGGCTTGTGGCCCATTGCCTTGCAGTACGTGCGCCCGAAGTAGATAATCTGCAGGTGGCGCTTTTCCCACTCTTCCTTCGGGAAAATCTTCTTGAGGTCGGCCTCGGTCTGCTCGACGGAGCTGCCGTCCGATAGTCCCCAACGCTTGGCGAGGCGGTGAATGTGCGTGTCGACGGGGAAGGCGGGTGTCTTGAAGGCGTGAATCATCATGACGCTTGCCGTCTTGTGGCCCACGCCGGGGAGTGCTTCCAGTTCTTCGAAGGTGCGGGGAACTTCTCCATCGTATTTCTCGACGAGCGTTTTTGACAGGTTATAGATGTTCTTGCTCTTTGTGTTGAAGAACCCGCAGGGCTTGATAATCTCGGCGATTTTTTCGACCCCAAGCTTGACCATCGCGGCGGGCGTTTTCGCCTTCTTGTACAGGATCTTCGTGACCTGGTTTACGCGGATGTCGGTGCATTGTGCGCTCAACACTACTGCTACGAGCAGCGTGAAGGGGCTCGTGTAGTCAAGCGGAATAGGCGGGTTAGGGAGCAACTCGTCGAGGGTATTGCTGATGAACTTTATTTTGTCGGCGCGTTTCAATCGCAGTCTCGTGTGAAGTCCTGCTGCATGTTGAAACTGGGCATGTCGTCGGTCGGGTGGCCCACTTCGACGGCGGGGACTCCCGCGTAGGTCGTATGCGGCGGCACATCGCAGAGCACCACGGCACCCGCGCCAATCTTTGCGCAGTCACCGATGTGGATGTTGCCGAGCAACTGGGCATGCGCACCGAGCATCACTCCGTTACCGATTTTCGGGTGACGGTCGCCGGTCTCGTTTCCGGTACCGCCGAGCGTTACGCCGTGCAAGAAGCTCACGTTGTTCCCGACAATTGCCGTTTCGCCAATGACGATGTTTGTCGCATGGTCAATTAGCAGGCCATGCCCGATTTTTGCAGCCGGGTGGATGTCCATGCCGAACTTGCGGCTCACGATGTTCTGGAGCATCTTGGCCGGGAAGGAACGATTCTCGGTCCAGAGGGCGTGTGCCACGCGATAGGCCTGCAGACCCTGGAATCCCTTGAACAGCAGGAGCGGCTCAAGGTAACTGGTGCAGGCAGGGTCGCGCAATACAGTTGCATTCAAATCCTTGCAGGCGGAAACGAGCAGTTCGGGATACTTGACATAGAGAGCCCCGAACATCTTCTCGAGTTCCGCACGGTCGATGACTTCACCTGCGAGCTGGCAGGCAAGCGTTACGGAAAGCATATCGGCAAAGTTCTTGCGGTTCAAAACCTGCTCCTCGAGCATGAGCCTAGAGAGCGGTTCCTTGGCGGCCAGTTCCGTTGCCTCGTCGCGGAGGCGCTTTTCCATTTCTTCGACTGTCATAGCGGTTACAAATATAGAAAATTGAGTAGCGCGCGGGCCGGGATGTGGAACCATCCGGGCCTGAACTCGAGTTCGTAGCAGGCCTCGTAAACGGCCTTCGCGAGCACGTAGGGCGCGCAGGCGGTTTCGAGGGCTGCGGCATCGATGTGGGCTGCTTGCGCGTAACCCTCGAGGAAGGCGCGTTCGCAGGTGGCGCTGTCGTAATTGGCAGTGGCGCCTGCGTACTGGAAACTGCGCAACATGCCTGCTATATCGACGGCGGGGGAGCGCAGTGCCCTGCGGTACTCGAGACTGCGGGAAGGTTCGCCCTCGAAGTCGAGAATCTTGAAATCTGCGGCGGATACCAGCACCTGCCCCAGGTGGTAATCCCCGTGGATGCGCTGCGGTGCAAACGGCTCGCTACCGGTTGATGCTTCGAATGCATCTGCTGCCATGTGCCTGAGTTTCGGCAATACGGCTTTCACTTTTACGGCGAGTTCGTACATTTCATTGCCCGCGGGGTTTGCCGGATCTTGTGCGCCCGTCGCGCTTTTCAAAAGATGTTCCAACTTGTTGAAGGTAATTTCGGGACTCTG
>JAEEGL014921827.1_pt1 | contig 12779 bp, 9 predicted proteins | sample 9134231 | NCBI WGS metagenome assembly JAEEGL01 (sample SAMN16246548, study PRJNA631951) | gut metagenome | biome: gut microbiome; feature: rumen; material: fiber-attached | host: Bos | place: Iran: Karaj | collected 2018-10 | reverse complement strand
TATTGAGGAATATGCTGAAGAATATTACAGGGAAGGTGGTTCACATAATGTTGATATTGGTGTGGAAGAATGGTGGGATCATATAGAATTCATCACACAAATAAACATATATCAAGAACATAAAAATGATATGAATGAATCCATCTGGTCTGATTTACAGGACAGGAGTTCAGGTGAGATAGTCAGAAAGGAGGATGAATTCACAGAAAAAGACAGGAAGGATTTGGATACACTCATAGTATCATATGCAAATGAGGTTATATATGGTAGAGGAATGGGTACAGAGGCCTGCAATCTTGATGATTTCTGTGATTATATAGAAACTGATAATGAGATTAAGGATCTGAATAAAGATAAGGTTCTTCAGTATGTAAAGGATTATTGGGCAGATGAAGTATGTGATAGTGTTGATGGTGCAATAGAACAGGCACAATCGGAATATCATCAGGATATGTATGAATCTGTCTGGTCAGACTTGCAGGACAGGAGCTCAGGTGAGGTTGTAAGGAAAGAGGATGAGATGAATGGTGATGACTATAATGCATTGAAGACAACATTGAAGATGTTTGGACGTGAAGTCAGGTTCTTTGAGAATAATAAAAATTTTGCTTTCACAAAGGGTAAAATAGAATATAAAAACACTCTTGAAGACTGTTTGAAATATATTGATGTACTTAATGATAGTGGATTTACAAATGTTGATTTCCCTAAATTGAAAAGATATATAGAAGCAAATTGGGAAAAAGACCCTATGATTCAGAAGATTATACAATGGACTGTTGATGGAAAAAATTCAAAAGAAATTGACCAGGAAATCATAAATGCCTCAAAAAGCAATGAGACCTGGGATTTGAATGAATGTGATGGTGTCCCTGGTGGAATAACTCCTGCTGATGTAGGTGGAATGGGTGCTGCATATTTCCCAGGACCGAATGGTGAACCTGGATCTGGAGACCTTCCATCACCAACAGGAGTGGTATATCATCAGGTTGCCCCTTATACTATGTTCCTCAAAGGTATGAAAAAGAAGAAAAAGAAAAAGAAATTCAGGATAGAGGATGAACCTTGTGCCCATTCAAAGAATTCAAAGACATATAATTATGTTGATGACTTCAGGGAATATGTAGACAGGACATACAACAATATTGATAGAAGAAAATAAATTATACAGATTATGAAGATATTTGGATTTGATGATTATCAGGTCTTGAATGAAAGTTTCAAGAGTGGTAAATTGAGAAATATTATCCAGCAGCATGGAATGCCAAAGTATGAACAGGACAGGAAGTTCCTCTATGACCTCCAGGATGATGAGATTCTTGGTGTGATGGATTTTGATGAGTGGTATGATTTCCACAGGGATAATAAGAGTAGTTATCATATTGCTCTGGAAGATGGTAAGTATCTTGTACTTGGAAACATTGATACATTGAAGTATTATGCTGATGACAAAGATTTCCAGAGAGAGTTCAAGAAGAGAAGGGATGAAAGACACCCTGGTAATGAACTCAATGATGTTCCTGCCCATGAAAGACAGAAGGCTCTTGAAGATGAGGCTACAAAGCACTTCAGGGAGAAGAAGGCAGAGTTGGAACATAAGAGGAATATTGAGACATTCAAGGCCAATCTTGGCGACAATCTTGGAAAACTCGCAGAGACTATAAGGGAAACTTTTGAATCAAACATAAATGATGAAATTGCGGACATCATATCTGAATATAAGGATAAAGTTCAAACATCTGACATATCAAATGATTTTGATGTGAAATTTCTTGAAGCCACATACACCATTGGTTATATATATGATTTGAGTATTTCTGATGGATACACCAAAAATGGTACAACATATTATGATGTCACCATATCGCCAAAGACAGTAAATGTATATGATGATGAACTTGGTGATACATTCAATGCCACTGAACTCTTTGATGACCCAAGCGCTTTGTTGGCAGATTATGATATTGATGATGTGGAAGGAGAGATTTCTGACTATTATGATTATTATGGTGTAAGTAGGGGAGATTTCTTTTAATGAATATTTTTAATAAGATAAAAGAGTGGGATTTAGTCTCACTCTTTTTTCATAAATATAGTAAGAGCAGATGGATTAATTGCCGAATCTCTCCACCTGCTCAATTATATAAAATAATCAAAGTATTTATGAAAAAGGAAGAAGTACAGCAATTTCTTTGCTCTGATTCTAATAAGTCTGGTTATTTTAGTAAAGAAAGAGGATTTAAGAATAAATTTCCAGAGTACTATAAAGATATTTTAACTTGGAGTTTTCCATCTGGGTTTAAATTTTCACAGAAATTATATCACTATTTTAATAATGACCCTGAACTAAAATTAGGGTTGTGTTTAATGTGTGGAAATAGGTGTAATTTTAGGAGTTTTAGTGAAGGATATAAACATTATTGTTCAGCAAAATGTCATAATTCTGATGATATTGTAAAACAAAAATCAAAAGAAACTTGTATTAAAAAATATGGTGTAGAAAATTATTCACAGTGTAAGGAAGCAAAAGATAGATACAAATACAGGTGTCAAAAGATGTTTGGTGTTGATAACTATTTTCAAACAGATATTTGTAAACAGAAATCAAAAGAAACTTGTTTAGAAAAATATGGGGTTGAAAATTATAGAAAAACATCAGAGTGTACTAAAAAATCAAAAGAAACCTGTATTAAAAAATATGGTGTTGATAACTATTCAAGAACTTTGGAATGTAAAGAAAAAGTAAAACAAACAAACATAAAATTATATGGTGTTGAATATTATACTCAAACAGATGAATCAAGATTGAGAGAATATAATACACGAAAAAAGAATAAAACATTTAATACATCCAGGGTTGAACAAGAATTCAAAAAATATCTTGAATGTAATAAAATAAATTTCATTTATCAGTATAAGTCAGATTTATATCCTTTTAATTGTGATTTTTATATCATTGATTATGATTTATATATAGAAATACAAGGTAATTGGATGCATGGAAAACACCCATATGATAAAAACAATAAAGAAGACTTAAACACTGTTAATATTTGGAAGAATAAACCACAAGATAGACCACAATATAAAATGGCAATAAAGGTGTGGACAATAAGTGACCCATTAAAGAGACAAACAGCTAAAGATAATAATTTAAATTGGATAGAAATATTTACTGTTGATGTAAACAAAGTAATTGAAACATTCATAAATACTATATCAAAATTAAATAGTAAATATGAATAATTATAAGAATAAGGGATATATCCCTCTTAATGAGAGTAAAAAAGCAAAAGATACTCAAATTTTATTCCTATCGGCCAGAGCAGAAAAGACAACAAAGTCTTCAAATTCAATGTTTTTCTTTGAAGATGCTGCTAAAAAGGCAGGTTTAAAAATGATAACCATTGACCCAGCATCAGCATCAATATCAAAAATATCTGATGATAAGCATAAGATTGTTGAAAGTGGTAGTGAAAGTAAGACCATAGAAATAAGTCCTAATAATACTATATGTGTTACTAGAAGAACTTGTATAAAGAATAGTGAAAGTAGGTCATTTGTACAAGACCTTGAAAAGTTTGGATATGTTATGATAAATTCACTTGATTGTATTGATGCATGTGAAGACAAATTTATAACATATAAAAAACTTGTTGCTGCCGGAGTACCAACACCAAAAACAACAGTAGTTACCAGTTCTTCTATGAATAAATTACAAGACAAGGTTGATGTGATTGGTGGTCAATTTCCTATTGTGTGTAAACTTCTGTCAGGAACTCAAGGTTGTGGTGTGTTTATTATAGATTCTATGATGTCATTGCGTTCAACACTTCAAGCAATGTTTAAGATTTCCCCTAAATCTGATATTATTCTTCAAGAGAAAATAGATTCAGATTATGATTTGAGAATTCATGTTCTTTATAAAAGTTTTGAAAGAATTACACCTGGTATTGATAATTATGAGATAATAGGATGTATGAAGAGGAATCAACTTGAAGGTGATTTTCGTTCCAATTATTCTCTTGGTTCAACCGCTGAAAAGGGTACACTTACCCCAGAACAGGAAAAGATAGCAAAAAGGGCAGCCAAAGCTGTAAATGCAAGATGGGCAGGAATAGATATGATTGTTTCAAACAGAACAAAACAATCTTATGTTATTGAAATCAATTCATCTCCTGGAACTAAAGGTATTACCCAAGAAGCTGGCGATGATGTCGTCGGTAAGTTGATGGATATGTTCAAGGACTTCAAGTACACAAAGTATGATTCGGACCAGATAGGTAGGTATGAGACTGTCACATTGAAAGACCTTAATGATGGAATTGATGCACCTATGAAGTTTGATGACAACAAGACCTTCACGGAGTTGCAGTGTAGTTCTGTCAATGCAAAGGATGATGATGTCACATTTGTATTCAATGGAGTCACCTACACCCTTGAACTCTCCGGTATGAGAAAGGGAGACCCTATGGTAGAACTCAATATCAAGTTCAATGGTACTATCTATAAGAATGAGCTTGTAGTACTCAAGACTGTCAATGACAATATCAACAAGAACATTGCAGTTGGTGGTAGTAAGTTCCTTCACAGGATTTCTGACAAGGCAGTTGTTGTGGAGAACTCATTCATCCTTACAGACAACACAACCAATTTTGATGTTCCTGTTGAAAAGGTTGAAGAGAGTATATCACTCAATGAAAGTAAGACTGTTGTATTGGAAGAGGGTATCAGACTTGGTGGATTGAAGAAACTTATTACAAGATATATCCAGGGAAGTCAGGCAAAATATGAGAATGATAACTGGACAATCGAAGGACTTGATGAAGGAAGGGATACCTGGACATTGAGTTACAAGGGGACTGAACTTGTTGAGTGCAAGGAGAATTATGCTTATTTCACCAGTTCAATACTTCCTTATGAGGATGCTTGTAAGGTTGCCGGTGTGGTTGAGGCATTCTATGGACATGAGGTTGATTTGTCAAAGTACACAAACATAGAGTAATATGACATAAAATATTTGAAAAGGAGTGGGATTTAGTCTCACTCTTTTTTTCATAAATATGGATATGGGATGTAATTGTAAACAGGACAGTACTCCTTTGACAGTAAAGCAGAAGTTGAGGAGGGATTTTAAGAAGAAGGTTTCAGACATAAAACAGATGTGGAATGAGACCTCTGACCATAAGATTACATCAACAAAAGACCAATTAGGATTTAAGCCAAAAGAATAATATGATACAGAAATTTGATGAATTCATAAAGAGCAGGGGTGTCAAGACAGAGGCATTCATACCTGAAACCCCATCAGATGTCGCACCATCAAAGACTACACATGATGGTAAGTCTGTCTCTGGTTTCAAGGAGGTCATTGAGGTTGTAGGTCTCGGTAAGATGAAGGCCAAACTTGACACAGGTAATACTGCATACAATGCCATCATTGTCCAGGATTTCAAGGAAGATGATGGTAAGGTATCTTTTGAATTCAATGGTGAGAAGAAAGAATATGACATTGTAAAGCACATCAAAATCTGGCATCATGGTAAATCAACTGAAAGACCTGTCATAAAGGTTGACATCAAGTTCAATGGAAAGGAATATAAGGATGAACTTGTCGACCTCAAGATTTCTGACTTGACAGGTACAAAGAATTACAGAAGCAGGATGTTACTCTGCAAAGACTTTATGTCCAGGGCCAATGTGGTGATTGATCCGTCAAAGGAGTTCAAGCTCACTGACAAGAAAGATATAAAGAAAAAGAAGAAATCAAAGAAAGATGGAGACTAAAGTAGATACTTGGGTAAAATCTCAGAAGTATGAAATTGTGGAGGAACCGGAGATCAATGCCGATGTCCCAATTCCATATCTTGAGAGTAAAACCCCGGCATTTCTTTACACGATTAAGTGTGATTACAACTATGCCTTTGTTCCAATGAGTTATACTGATTATGATGTATTGGAACAATGTGGTTATACACCAGTCAAACTTGGTTATGAGAATTCAAATGGTCCGATTCTGTCTGCCAGTGGTGATTTGAGGATATATCTTATATTGAAGAAAAATAAGGATGTTCAGATATCTTATCATTACTTTTTGATTAAGTTGATGAATTATCTTGACAATTATTTTGATGATGTCTCTATCAGCAACAATGATATCCTTATCAATGGAAAGAAAGTCCTTGGTGGTGCAGCGATAGAACACAAAGGTATGCAGATATTTGTTTTCCAGATAAATTTTGTAAACAAGGAGAATGAGATTTCAAAGATATGTAACCTAAAGAAGAAAAGACCTGGATATATTGATTCAAATGTAGTCACAGCAGAACAGATAAAGGATGAGTTCTTGAGTTGGTTGACAAATAAATAATGAGAGTGGGAAGTTATCCCACTCTTTTTAAATATTCATTAAATTCTTTTATAACAACATCTATCTTGTATGAAAATATTTCTAGATAATTGAGATTGTTTTCCTTTGCAATATTTCTTTTTAGTACATCTCTTTGTGTCCAATCATATATTGCTTTTTCATAATATGTGGTGTTTTTTGATTTCCATATATTAAGTATTTCAATATCTTTTTTATTTGTATTGTTAAATGGATGATAACCATGTGTCCAATTTCCTTGTATTTCTATAAACAAATCATATTTTGGAATATAAAAATCACATAAGAATGGATAACGATTTTCATCTTTATATTGTCTTATATATTCATATTGTTTAGAATGTAAATATTTTTCAAACAATTCTTCAACAGAAGATGTATTAAAAGTATTATTTTTTCTTTTTGTTGAATATACTTTTTCTACAACAAGATGTCTCTCTTTTTCTGTTTTTGCATTTACAGTTTTATATTTTTTATTCCTTATTTCTTCTAATTCTTCAACTGTTTTATTATTCCAAGTTTCTTTTATCTTGGTTATCATATCATCTATTTCATCTTTTGATTTTTTTGACCAAGATGATTTTCGTTTATTAAGAATAAAATCTTTTTCATTTTCAGATAATGTTTTCCACCATATGTGTTTTTTATTATTTATATTTTCTTTTTCTTCATCTGTCCAGTTATTCCATATATTACTTATTTTTTGTTTAAATGTGTCATCTTTACTTAAACAATTTGATGAACAATATATTGAATATCCTTGTCCGAATCCTTTAAATCTAGTTGGTTTTCCACATACTTTACAATGACCAATCTTCATAAGAGGGTCATAAATGTAATGAAAAAGTTTTTGATTAAATGTGAAATTAGAAGGAAATTCTAATGAATTTATCTCTTGATAATTTTCAGGGAAGTTCTTTTTAAAATATTTTTCCCGACAGAATGCAAATAAATTTGTTTGAATTGTTTTTAACAATTCATTTTTAGATAGTTTCATAAATATTATTGATAATTATGTATCAAGAGGATTTCAGAGGTTTCCCAGACCTCATTAATGAAGTCCTCTTATTATATTTATGAAAGTTTGTTATATTTAATGTATAAATTTTAATACTTATAGTTATGGCCAAACAGTCAGGAGAATTTAGTTTTGCAGATCTCAATAAAGAGATGAATAAAAATTCAAGAAGTGGAGGAATTGTATCAGAGGGTATAATTAGTGAGATTACTGATTATATATCAACTGGTAATTATATTTTAAATGCCTGTATGACAGGCAGTATTCTTCAGGGTGTTCCAAATAATAGAATAATCTCTTATTCTGGAGATCCATCGACGGGAAAAACATATTTGTTACTAAATTTAGCAAGAGAAGCAACCAAAAAGAATTATTATGTTATATGGTATGATACAGAAAACACAACAGATTCAAAACAATTTGAACAATTTGGTGTTGATACATCAAAAGTCCGCTATGAACCTGTTGGAAGTGTATCTGAATTTAAAACATCAATAACACAGACATTAGATATTTTATTAAAGCAAAAAGAGCAGGGGAATAAAATACCACAAGTATTATTTATTCTTGATAGTCTTGGTATGCTTCATAGTGATAAGGAATATAATGATGCTCTTTCTGGTGAAGAAAAGGTTGATTTAACCAGACCAAAACAATTAAGGTCTATATTTAGAATTATAACTCAAAAACTTGGTTTGATTGGAGCAACATTTGCATATTCAAATCACATCTATCAGGGAACTGATATGTATGCACAGACAAATCAAAGTGGTGGAAAGGGTGGAGTTTTTTCAGCATCAATTATTATAAATCTTTCTAAATCAAAACTTAAGGAGGGTAGTAATAGTACACAGACAGGTATTATTGTTACTGCAAAACCACAAAAAAATAGATTTGTGATACCAAAGGATGTACAATTTTATATAAGTTTTGTAAATGGTATGAATAAATATGTTGGTTTACAAGATTATATATCTTGGGATAGGTGTGGTATAGATAGAGGAAAATTTATTGATGAAGCAGAAGCACTTAAATCTGGACATAATTATCCAAAAGTTGTTACAAAAGATGGTGAAGTGAAATATTTTGTACAAAGTGATTCTGGTAGAAATGTTTGTTGTGATGATGGAACATCATTACCCTGGAAACAAATTTTCTGTGGAAAAGTATTCACCAAGGAAAGACTTGAAAGACTGGATGAGTATATCAAGTCAGAATTCAAGTATGCTGAAAGCAATGGTGTTGAGGAGGTCTTTGAAGATGATAATGAACCAGATGAGACTGTAGATGTTGGAGACCTTATTGGTAATCAGTTAGGTTAGAAAAAATCCATCAGAAGATAGAATTATGCTTGACTGTTATGTAAGTACTCATTCCGCTTATTTTGAGGGTGGATTCAATCCTGATTTCCGTAAGAAGTATAAGGGTGTTATTGTGAATGCCCGCAGTGAAGGTGGGTATGGTCATTTCGCCATTCGCAAGCCGGTTACTTTCTGGTTCAAGCTTCCAAAGTTTATCAAGAAGATGTTCCCCTACAGGTGGGTTATGTGGAAGAAGGACACAGAAAAGATGCATTCACTTTTGTTCTGTGATGTCAACAGGTCTATCAACATCTTTGCAGATATGAAAAATAAGTCATATAGGACTCTCTTCTTTGACAAGGCCACATATGAAGACCTTAAGGAACATATTCCTTCTTTCCTTGAACATGTTGGTTACAAATTCACCACAGAAGTTGAAGAGGATAGTCTGACACTGAACTTCAAATAAAAAAGAGTGAGGATTGAACCTCACTCTTTTTGTTTATTCTGTTTCAAATAAGAAGTCTTCAAATGAAAGAACTGCCTGTTGTTCATTGAGAATCTTCATATCATATTCATATTCTGTTGCCTCATCATATTCATCATTGAAGAATTCCTCAATCAACTCATCAAACAATGTATATTCTACATCTTCATTTGTCTTATGGTTTGGTGTAAAGTCTTTCTTCTTGAATACCTCTCTTCTATTGTCTGATAAGTAATCCCAGATGATTTCCACAAGGTCTTTGAATGTGTCATGAAGTTGTTCTTCATCCTTGAACAGATTCTTGAACCATCCAAGGTGTTCACCCTCGATACCCTGGTCTTTGAGAAGCTGTGTGAGCTGGTATTCATCATCCTTTGCAAATGTCTTTTCTGGTCTGAAGAGGAATGGTTTGAGAACCTTGATGACATCATTGTTGAGTTTGACATTATTATTGTCATCTTCTTTATAAAGGATGTTCTTGAATTTCTTGTCAGCAACAAGTTTCTTGTAAAGGTCACCCTTCTTCAAAAGAGGAACTATTCTGATATCAACAAAGTCATAGAATTTCTTTCTTTTGTTTTTACTTATGAAATCCTTGGATGCTCTCTTATAGTATTCACCATCATCACCTTTTATAAATGTTGGTTTTGTTGGTCTTTTGTCTTTTTTACCATTTTTCTCCCAATTTTCTTTCTCTTTCTTCCAACCATCCATTATTTTTTTGTATTCTTCTTTCTTTACTCTGTAATATTTTACATTCTCAATGGTTGAAGCATCCTTCATTGCAGATGCCTTGATATTACCATTTTTGTCTTTCTTGATGGAAACCTTTGATGCGAATGAACCATCAAGGAAATCATAGGAAATTTTATTGTTGGTGGTTTCATCAGACAAGCAACTGACAAGTTCTTCAGGAGAGAAGTTACCAAGTTCAAACAGTGCCTTTTTAGGAGATACCTTCTTGTCACTTCCTACAATGGTCTTTCTTATTGAGTATTCCGCCTTCTTGCCATCAGTCTTTGAATCAATGTATTTCTTACCCATACCATAGAGAACATTCTGGGATACAAGTGTCTTCATTGTCTGACCGAGAGTCTGCCTGATATAATCCTTTGTATCATTGTCATTGTTCTTTGTAGGTCTGAATGACAACCTTGAGAAGAGACCCTTCATAAAATAAGGCTGTGGTCTTCTTCTGATTTCAACTGATTCATTGAAATTACATACATCTGCACACATCATTGTGAGTGTATCGATCACAATACCTATAACTGATTTTTCATCATCAGACTTTTCTTCTGAATCTTCTTTCTTTTTCTCATCCTTTGACACCTTATCTTTGTCATTTCCGGTTGATTCGTCAGGTTTGATATAGAATACTACATATTGTGGTTCTTCAACTTCCTTCTTGTCTTCCTTCTTCTCTTCCTTACTTTCTTTGACTGCTTCAACATTGTCAAATTCCAATGACTTGAATTCATCCCATGCTTTCTTATGGAGCTCCCTCAATGTGTCAAGAGCCTTACCACCATTTTCAATATTTGCAATCTTCTCATCAGAAAGCATCTCAACCTTGTCAACCACATAAGCAGCAGATCCTCTTGTTGCAGATGCAAACCTGATTTTGTATTCACCCCATTTCTTGTCATCAAAGAATGGCATAACCATAGGAAGGAAAGGTACATCTGGTGCAAGGACATCAAACACACCTTCTACTTTTGTTACGGTAGTGAGTACATTTGCAATCTCACCTGTACCATAAGTGTGGAGTTGGAGTGTATCCAAATCTTTTCCTGCAAATTCAGCAGCCTTCTGGAAAATCATATCCATCTGACCTTTTGAACAACCTGTGATGTAGTTTGCAAATCCATATAATCCACCTGATGCATCTTTTGTTGCTTCTGAACCCACAACACCGAGAATGGTTGATTCAGGAAGCTGGTCATTATCTTTGAAGAATTGGATGGCCTTCTCGATTGGACCAGAACCACCCCACTTGGATGTATCAAATACACCTGTGAGAGGAAGATCCTGATTCTTTGCAAACTCTTCCCATGCCTTATATATGTTGGTTGTACCCTTTACATCTTTTGCTGAATTAAGGAAATCCCTGAATGCATCCACCTGTTCCTTTGTTGCACCAGGCATTTTCTCCATTGTCTCAACTGCCTTGTCAGCAGACATTGCCAAATCTCCACCTTCTCTTACATCTGCACCAAAATTCTTGACCTGTTCAGATACTTCATTGAATCCACCTTCTGTAAATGCATTCTTTGGACTTACTTTCTTTGTGATATTATAAACAAATTCACCGAACTTGCTCATATCATCACCACCTGTCCATCCCATAGTATTGCAGATTTCCCTCAAGAGAGGACCGATGGTCTTTACAAATGTCGCTGCACTGAATGTTGTTGAAACCAATGAGAGTGCAAAGAAGATTGCTGTCTTCTTATCAAAGAATTTCTCACCCTCCTTTCTCTCTTTGTTTCTTCTGTATATGAGTCTCAACATACCAATACCGTTCCAGGTTAAACCTACAAGTGCAGCAATGAATGCAGTGATTGCTCCACCAAGTCCTGCAAAGATAAGAACCTTTGGAAGAAGCCATACAATAAGTGATGCACAAAGACCGATAAGGAGACATTTCCACCAGCTCATCTTTGAACCATCCTGTTTGTAACCGGCGAGCCAGGCAATGAACTTGTTATCTACAAGTGATTCTGCTACATATGATTCGGTCATCAACTTTGCAGCATTCTCTTCATCCTTTGAGATGATGGCCTGGACTCTTAAGATGATGTTGTTGATGAATGACCTTTCGGCATCACCATCGGCATTTTTGTAGATACCTTCTGCATCTTCCAAATCAAGTGATGTAGGTTTCTCATCTTTCTCCATTTTGAGACCACCCAGTTTCTTGACTGCATCAACAAGGTTGTCACCTATTGATGAGAACACTTCAAGGATTTTGTTGATGAACTTCTGGATACTGTCAATACCTTTCTTTACAATATCATCGATGAGTTCCTTGAGTGCCTGATACCTGTCTTCGAAATCTTTCTTTGCTTCCTTTGCCCATTTGACAAGATCATCCTTCTTTGCCTTTACAACTTCAACACTTTTCACAGTGATGTCTTTTGCACCATCGATGACAGTCTTTGAGGCATTGGTGAGACCTTCCTTTCCTTTCTGGAATAACTCTTTGAACTTTGCCCTGAATGCTGATGCCTTTTCACCAAATTTCTCATTGAGGATATTGTCAATGAATTCATCAAAATTAACTTCAATACCCTCTTCAAGGAGTGAACCCTGATTGATTATAGACTCACACACAGAGAGTTCTTCCTGCATATTCTCCTCGTATTTCTTCAACATCTCATTGAAGATACAGGAAACTGCAATTCTCTCATCCCTGTTGAGTCTGATATCCTTATTATAGGTTCTTTTTGCAGACTCATTGAGGTTACTTGTTTCCAATGCAACACTTCTTTTTACATAGAAGGTTAGTTTATCCATTACTGAACAAATGGAGTCTGCATATTGGTGAGACTCATTGATTTGTCCAAGTTCATTAAAATCAAT
>JAEEGL014774981.1_pt1 | contig 12779 bp, 9 predicted proteins | sample 9134231 | NCBI WGS metagenome assembly JAEEGL01 (sample SAMN16246548, study PRJNA631951) | gut metagenome | biome: gut microbiome; feature: rumen; material: fiber-attached | host: Bos | place: Iran: Karaj | collected 2018-10 | reverse complement strand
GACTGGTCTTTCTGGTGATCAGACACTATTTCAAGAAGCTTCTGCTTCCGGACGGTATCAGAAGCGCCATCACTATGATCTCCACCGTTCCCCGGTTCATACAGGCCGCAAAGCTCCTGCTTTCCGGAAAACTTACAGTGGACGTCCTTGACGGAATCGCGATCGGCACGTCGCTGCTCACCGGAGATCACGGCACTGCAGGGTCTGTGCATTTTCTGCTGAACGTGGGTGAGACTCTGGAGGAGTGGACTCACAAGAGGTCCGTGGATGATCTTGCCAGAAGCATGTCCCTTCAGGTGGATCTGGTATGGCGCCTGAACGAAGACGGCAGTCGCAGCATTGCAGAACTGAGCAGTATTGCACCGGGAGACAGGATAATGGTCCATACAGGGCACGTCATTCCTGTGGACGGAGTCCTGGAGGAGGGCGACGTCATGCTCAACCAAGCGTCTCTGACGGGCGAGAGCGTTCCGGTAGCGAAACGGCCGGGAGCTTCGGTATACGCGGGAACTGTCGTTGAAGAAGGGAACTGCGTGATACGGGTGACCAGCCATTCCGGAGAGAACCGGTATGACAGGATCGTACGAATGATAGAGGACTCCGAGCGTCTGAAATCCGATGTGGAGAGCCAAGCGAACAATCTCGCCGACAGACTGGTTCCGTGGTGCCTGGGCGGAAGCCTTCTGACACTGCTGCTTACCGGAAACGTCACCAGAGCTGTTTCGGTGCTGATGGTGGACTTCTCCTGTGCTCTGAAACTCTCGATGCCTCTGAGCGTGCTCTCCGCCATGAGGGAAGCCGGGCGCCACAGGATAACCGTCAAGGGCGGAAAATTCATGGAACTGATAAGCAGAGCTGACACGGTCATATTCGACAAGACAGGCACGCTTACAAAGGCATGTCCCACCGTGGTCAGGGTGGTGCCCTTTAACGGTGAGGACGAAAATGAGATGCTTCGGATTGCTGCCTGCCTGGAGGAACATTTTCCTCATTCAGTTGCCAACGCTGTGGTGAAAGCAGCAAATGACCGGCATCTGGATCACAGCGAGATGCACAGCGAGGTCGAATACGTAGTCGCTCACGGTATCGCCACAAGGATCGATGATAAGAGGGCGGTGATAGGCAGTGGCCATTTCATATTCGAAGACGAAGGCGTGCAGATCCGTCCGGAGGATACCGGCATATTCGATGATCTTCCGCGTTCCGTGTCCTGGCTGTATCTCGGGATCGGAGGTGTACTGTCAGCGGCGATCGGTATATCGGATCCTCTGCGGGAAGAAGCCTGCGAAGCCGTAGCGGCGCTACACAAAGAGGGGATCGGCAAGGCAGTGATGCTGACCGGAGACAGCCTCAGGGCGGCTCAGTCCGTCGCCGCTCAGCTGGGCATCGACGAATACAGAGCTGAAGTTCTTCCGGAGGATAAGGCTGCATTCATAAGATCGGAGCATGAGAGCGGAAGGACAGTTATCATGATCGGCGACGGCATCAACGACGCTCCTGCTCTTTCTCTAGCAGATGTGGGGATCGCAGTGGGCAGCGGCGCCGTGATAGCACGTGAAGTGGCTGATGTCACCATCGCGGCAGAGGATCTGCGCGAACTCGCCTGGCTGAAGCTCCTGAGCGATGCCCTGATGCGCAGGATAGACCGCAACTACAGGTTCGTGATGGGATTCAACGGAGCGCTCATACTGCTGGGTGCTTTGGGACTTATCGCACCGGCAACAGGCGCACTTTTGCACAACACATCGACTGTGCTGCTCAGCATGGACTGCCTGACTGCACTAACGGAAGAATGAATACTGAAGGGAGTAAAACAAATGAGACCTGATTACGGAAACTGGGTGCCCAAAAGCATGGTGTGCGGACTTGCGGCAGGAACTGCCGCCGCAGCTGTCCTGTTCTTTTTTCTGGGCATCTCTGACATGATCGTCAGCGGCACGGCAGGACTGATCTGCGGGATCATATTCGGGATTGGCACACTGACACTGCTTTTTTTCACGGTATGGATGTATGCCCTCAACAGAGCCTTCGACTATAACGGCAAAAGGAAGCTCGCAAAGGTCATAATCGACGGTACCGCGGACCATGTAGGCATCCCTGACGGCGGGACCGGTCTGGATGTCGGATGCGGCAGCGGCGCACTGACGATAACCTGCGCGAAGAGGAATCCGGGCGCTTCCATGACAGGCTGTGACATATGGGCCGGAGCCTACAAATTGGAATTCTCAAAGAATCGCTGCGAGAACAACGCTGAGGCGGAAGGCGTGTCCAATGTCTCCTTCAGGGAAGGAAACGCCATACACCTTCCCTTCCCGGATGAGAGTTTCGATGCCGTGACGAGCAACTACGTCTACCACAACATCTCCGGCCATGACAAGCAGGAACTTCTGCTCGAGACTCTTCGCGTGCTCAAAAAAGGCGGTATCTTCGCGATACACGACCTCATGAGCAAGGAACGCTACGGAGACATGGACGCCTTCATCAGAAGACTCAAAGATGAGGGATATGAGGACGTCAGGATGATCGATACGACTGACGGGACTTTTATGAGCAGAAAAGAAGCTGCGTGGTTGGGACTTGCCGGCTCAACTCTGCTTACAGGTAGAAAGTGAGACATCCGTTGCAGTATGTCTCGGAGGAGCAATACAGAATGAGTGAGAACACCGAATACGCGATATCCATTATGAAAAAGAAGAATTTCATAAGAAAGGAGATCGAAAGGCTTCTGCCGGCAGATGATGCTGCGGCGCTATGGCAGAGATCCACAGAGATGCTTGCGTCTATCATGGACAGGTATCCCTCCCTTCCGGAGGGCGTCCGCGCTCACACCGACAAAAAGATATTCCCTGCTGCAGCAGTCTATCTGACAGCCAGGGACGTGTTCGGAAGCGATACGGCCTACAGGATCGTCGAGGAATACAGCTTGAGGCGTGCCGACAAGGGGTCAAAAGCGCTCAAAGCCCTTATCAGACTTCCCGGCATGAAGAGTCTCTTCATGAAACTGTGGGATCCCCTTACGCACAGAATGTTCGGCGAGAGCAGCGGATTCAGAAACAGATTCTATCCCGCGAGCAGAGACGAATACCGCATGGACGTCCTGGCCTGTCCATACTTCAGGTATTTCTCAGAGCTCGGCTGCCCTGAACTCACGGACATATTCTGCACCTGCGACGATCGCCTCTACGGAGAACTGAAAGGGTTGGAGTTCAGACGCACATCCACTCTGGGAAGAGGCGGAGAAAAGTGCGATTTCTGCTTCAGAAAACTATGAAAGGAAGAAACAGATGATCCTCATACAGCTGATCCTCTTCTGCGCTCTTTTCACCCTTATGGTCAAGATCGCTGTAGGAGACAATGCGCTGAACGGCCTGTATTTCTATCCCGTTCCCGTTCAGGAGAAGACATTTGAACTGGGCCTTGCGGACCGCAGCACTGTCCGGAAAAAGAGAATGCGGTTCATGATACCTTTCTTTCTGGTGATGCTGACCGCCCTCGTGCTGATAATAGGACTGTGGAACGGCATCCGCAGTTTCATACCGGCCTATATACAGGCGCTCCTCTTTCTGGAGGTCATGAACTGGTACGACGGGATCGTGATCGACCGTCTCTGGGTAGGACACAGCAGATTCTGGGTGATCCCAGGTACGGAGGATATCCCGTTCGTACAGACCTGGACTCAGGTGATCAGGAAGCGAAGTGTCCTGACGCTGATCTGGATACCTGGCGCTGCTGTTGTCGCAGGGATAGTCGGACTCGTATTCTGAGTTTGTGTCCGGTGAGCGGGCAAGCCATCCGGCTTCCGGCAAGAGTAATAAACAATTAAATGGCAGCAGTGTTCATGACAAATCGAGTTTTTTATGATCAATAGTTAGTTATAACTAACTAGTATAAGGAGTTACTTAGATGAAGGAAAAGAAACAAAGCGACGTAGCTGTCCTGCTTAACTATGCAGGAAACTACAAGGGACTTACTTATCTCGGACTTGTCCTGTCAGCCGCAGCGATGATCCTCGGTATGATCCCTTATATCTGTATCTGGCTGGTCGCCAGGGATCTTATAGCTGTCGCTCCGGACTGGACCCGGGCAGTCGGCATATCCCGTTATGGGTGGATGGCTTTCGGGTTTGCAGTTGCGAGCATCGCGGTATATTTTGCCTCCCTGATGTGTACGCATCTGGCCGCTTTCCGCACGGCGACTAACATCCGAAAACAGGGAATGGCACATCTTATGAAGGCGCCTCTCGGATTCTTCGACTCGAACGCATCCGGTCTGTTGCGCAACAGGCTGGACGGAGCCGCATCCGAGACGGAGACGCTTCTCGCGCATAATCTGGCGGATATAGTAGGAAGTGCCGCGATGCTCATCGCCATGATAGTGATCATGTTCCTGTTCGACTGGCGCATGGGAGCTTCCTGCCTGCTGTCTGCCGTCATATCACTGGCTGCAATGGGGTCAATGATGGGCGGCAAGAATGCCGGCCTGATGGCTGAATACTATGCCGCCCAGGACGTAATGAGCAAGGCGGGAACTGAGTACGTAAGAGGCATACCCGTAGTCAAGGTGTTCCAGCAGACAGTGTATTCATTCAGGGCATTCAAGCAGGCTATAGAGGATTACAGCGCAAAGGCAGAGCACTTCCAGGCAGATATTTGCAAGCTTCCTCAGGCAGTGAACCTGACATTCACGGAAGGCGCATTCATCTTTCTCGTACCTGTCACGCTTCTGCTGGCTCCGGGAGCCCTCAGATCCGGTGATTTCGCAGGATTCGTGACCAACTTCGTGTTCTATGCCGTGTTCTCCGCCGTCATATCGACCGCTCTGGCACGCATCATGTTTGCCGCCAGCGGGTCCATGATGGCAAGCACCGCCCTTGCCCGCATCTCGCAGGTCATGAGCGCACCAACACTCAAGGTGACCGATGATCCCAGCCTTCCTGAAGACAACAGTGTCGTTTTCAGGGATGTGTGCTTCACATACGAAGGATCGGACCTTCCCGCTCTGGATCATGTCTCATTCAGTGTGTCACCTGGAGAGACTGTAGCGCTGGTAGGTCCTTCCGGGGGAGGCAAGACCACGGCTGCCAGCCTCATCCCTAGATTCTGGGACGTCACCTCCGGCGCCGTCGAGGTCGGCGGAGTGGATGTGCGGCAGATGGATCCTCATGTCCTTATGGATCAGGTAGCCTTCGTATTCCAGAATACCCATCTGTTCAAGGCTTCCATACTCGATAATGTCCGGGCTGCAAAACCTGACGCTTCCATGGAGGAAGTACACAGAGCGCTCAGTGCGGCACAATGTGATGACATCATTTCCAAGCTTCCTGATGGTGTGAATACCGTGATAGGAACGGAGGGAACATATCTGTCGGGAGGTGAACAGCAGCGTGTCGCGCTGGCAAGAGCGATACTCAAGGATGCACCTATCATCGTTCTGGATGAAGCTACAGCTTTCGCGGATCCTGAGAATGAGGCTCTCATACAGAAGGCATTCAGCGCGTTGACAAAGGACCGAACGGTCATCATGATCGCCCACCGCCTGTCGACCGTAGTCGGTGCTGACAGAATAATCGTGCTTGATCAGGGGCATGTCGTTCAGTCGGGTACGCACAGCGAGATTGTCGCCGGAGAAGGTCTTTACAGGCGTATGTGGAACGATTACAACAGCGCAGTCAAATGGCGCATTTCTGCCGAGGAGGTGATCTGAATGTTCGGAGAAAGATTCCAGAGAAAATATGCGCTTACTGAAAAAGGCGCAGACAATATCAGGCGCGGCACGGTATGGACCGTGATCGTTAATCTGGTGGTGATCGCAAGTATGGGTATACTTTCACTGCTCATGACAGGATACATGAACACGCTTACGGAAGGAGAGCAGCTTCCGGGCTCCGTTACGTTTCTGATCCTTGTCATCGTATTCCTTGCTCTGTCCTTGTACACACACCTTCAGCAATACGGAACGACCTACGGCCTGGTATACGGAGAGGTCAAAACTCTTCGTCTGGGAATAGCAGAGCGCCTGAGGAAACTGCCGCTCGGATACTTCGGAAGGCGCGACCTTGCGGATCTCACAGAGACAATAATGGGTGACGTCAACCGTCTTGAGCATGTGTGGTCACATTGCCTGAGCTATCTGTACGGTTCATACATATCGACAGCGATAATAGCCGTTGTGATGCTCATATACAACTGGAAGATGGCCATCGCCTGCCTTTGGGGAGTTCCTGTTGCATTTGCTCTGCTTTTCGGTAGCAGGAAACTAGCCAAACGAAACTCAGAGATAACAAAAGCAGCAGGGATCCAGGTGTCGGATGGAATCCAGGAGACACTGGAGAATGTGCGTGAGATACGCGCTACCAACAGGGAGGATGTGTTTCTGGATTCACTGTATAAAAAGATCGATCATCATGAAGCGACCATGAAGAGCGGAGAACTGTCCACCGGGATATTCGTTAATTCCGCAAGCGTCATCATGAGACTCGGTGTGGCTACAACGATACTCACCGGAGCAGGAATGATACTTTCCGGCCAGATCGACTTCATGACTCTGTTCATGTTTCTTATGGCCATCACCCGCATCTACGCTCCGTTTGATCAGGCTCTCGCACTCATAGCGGAACTGTTTATGTCCGAAGTCTCATCTGAGCGTCTTATGGAGATATACGACACTGAAACGGCAGAAGGGGAAGAACTGTTCGAGCCGGACGGCTACGATATCGTCTTTGAGGATATAAGTTTCGCTTATGACGGAGAGCAGGTGCTTGACGGAGTTAGCTTTACAGCAAAGGAAGGAGAGGTCACCGCGCTTGTCGGCCCATCCGGCTCAGGCAAGAGCACCTGCGCAAGACTTGCGGCCCGGCTGTGGGATGTCGGGGAGGGGAAGATCAGAGTCGGAGGCGTGGATATCTCCTCCGTGGATCCCGAGGTGCTGCTGACAGACTACTCAATGGTCTTCCAGGATGTAGTGCTGTTTGATGATACGGTGATGGAAAACATACGCCTGGGCAGACACGGCGCTTCTGATGAGGAAGTCATGGCTGCCGCAAACGCTGCGAACTGTGACGAATTCGTAAGAAAACTGCCTGATGGCTACGCAACGCCGATCGGAGAGAACGGCGCGAGGCTTTCCGGAGGTGAGAGACAGCGCATCTCCATTGCAAGAGCCTTGCTCAAGGATGCGCCTATCGTCCTGTTGGATGAGGCAACAGCTTCCCTTGATGTGGAAAACGAGACCAAAGTGCAGAAAGCGCTTTCGAGACTGCTGGCCGGTAAAACGGTACTTGTGATCGCTCACCGGATGCGTACAGTGGAAGCGGCAGATAAGATCGTCGTCTTGTCTGAAGGCAAAGTTGCGGAAGAAGGAACTCCGGCGGAGCTGCTTGAAAAGGATGACGGCATATTCCGTCATATGACAGAGCTTCAGAGCGCCAGCGCAACCTGGAGCATCTGACAGAACCTCAGTTTATGTAAAAAAGTCATTAAGGAGGATGATGCTTATGTTTAAAAAATGGACAAAAAAGGAGACCTGGAGGGCCATACTGTGTTTCGCAGTGTATTTCGTGTTGGTACTGGCGACTCAGCTTCCCGGCTTTCTCAGCCCACTTTACTGGGCGATGTTCCCGGTGTTCTCGGCTTTTGTCGCCGCGGGACCGCTGACATGCGTGATGGATATGAAACGAGGCTTCGGGTCCGCAGCCCTGCTGCCGGTCCTGTGGTTCATAGTCTATCGCTGCATGGGCGAGCTCGGAATGCCCCAGATGTGGATATGGATCTTCGCGGTCATTGCGGTCGGAGAAGCAGTGCGCGCGGTCATGGGCTACAAGAAGCTCAGAAGCATCAGAACCTGCGTTCCGGTCATGGGACTGGTCCCGATGGGAAACATAGCTCCTCTGTATCTGTCAAAGGCGGCATTCCTTGAGCGCGCCGCCGCAGAAATGGATCAGGAGTATGTAGCGGCGCTCGACATGTACGGAACGGTATGGATGTTTATCCTGGTCCTCGCGCTTTCCCTGGCGGCCGCCATTGCATCTGAGCGCATAAGTGAAAAGATCCTAAAGATTGACAAGTGAGGACATAAGACAGTAAGGGAAACACAAAAACGCATATGAGGAAGAGCTCCGGCTGAAACAGTCAGCCGGAGCTCCGTGCATACGTTCCATGAAAAACGGGGAATGGCGCCTCCGCAGAATCAAATGAAGACTCTGTATTGACGGATAACGATATAATTGTATAATTGTATACATAAATACTGATAGGGGCGTAATAAAATGCTGGAGATCTCTGATAAGACTAATCTTCTGGAACAGAAATCATACAGGTATCAGTTACAGGATGTGGCTGAGCCGAATCTGTACAGGGATGTTTATAATTACGAGGAAGTGCCCCGGGTGGCGTTCAACCACAGGCGCGTGCCGATAGGCATGCCGGACGAGATATGGATAACGGATACCACGTTCCGTGACGGGCAGCAGTCGATCGAACCGTACACAGTTGACCAGATAGTGGACCTGTTCAAACTGATATCGCGGCTCGGCGGTCCGTTCGGGATCATCAGGCAGACTGAGTTCTTCGTGTACAGCGAAAAGGACAGGGAAGCTATCGCAAGATGCCAGGATCTCGGGTTGACATTTCCAGAGATAACGACCTGGATCCGCGCAAAGAAAGAAGACTACAGGCTCGTGAGGGACCTCGGTATTACCGAGACCGGAATACTTGTGTCCTGCAGCGACTATCACATATTCAAGAAGATGAACATGACCAGAAAGCAGGCCATGGAGCAGTATCTTGCGACTGTGGCAATGGCATTTGAGGAGGGAGTCGTTCCAAGGTGCCATCTGGAAGACGTGACCAGGGCGGATTTCTACGGATTTGTGGTCCCGTTCGTCAACGAGCTGATGAAGATGTCCGAGGATGCCGGCATACCTGTAAAGATAAGGGCGTGCGATACAATGGGATACGGCGTGCCGTACACGGAAGCAGCTCTTCCCAGGAGCGTTGCGGGGATCATATACGGCCTGCAGCACTATTCGGACGTCAAGAGCGAGTACCTTGAGTGGCACGGCCACAATGATTTCTACAAAGCGGTAGCTAATGCATCCACTGCGTGGCTGTACGGAGCATGCGCGGTAAACTGCTCACTGCTGGGTATAGGCGAGAGGACCGGAAACACACCTCTGGAAGCCATGGTCATGGAATATGCATCGCTGAGGGGATCCACTGACGGCATGGATACTACTGCTATATCGGATATAGCAGATTACTACACCAACGTCATAGGATATGAGATCCCGCCGATGCAGCCGTTCGTCGGGAGAAACTTCAATGTCACTAGAGCGGGGATCCACGCCGACGGTCTCATGAAGGATGAGGAGATATATAACATCTTCAATACCAGGAAGCTGCTCAACAGGAAGCCTTCCGTAATGGTCGGGAAGGATTCCGGACTTGCAGGAATAGCTTACTGGATCAACGACACTTACGGCCTTGAGGGAGACGAAGCCATTGATAAGCACAGTCAGCTTGTGACTGCGCTCAAGGAATGGATAGACGGCGAATATGCCCACGGAAGACAAACGACTCTTTCCAATCAGGAGATGGAGAAGAAGATCGAAGAACTGTCCGGCGGCAAGTATAAAATGCTATGAGGAGATGAGCAGAGATGATAACAAACAGGCCTACATCCCTGGCAGACCAGGTCTTTGAAAGACTGGAGAACGACATCCTCTCAGGGACTTATGCCAAGGGAACTGTCTTTACCGAACAGGATATATGCAACGACTTCGGAGTCAGCAGGACTCCGGTCAGGGAAGCGCTTGCCAGGCTGGAGCAGGAGCACATCGTGGAGAACAGCGGCAAGGGGCTTCGGGTCGTCGGCATCACCGTGGAAGATGCGAATACCATATACACTATCAGGCAGAAGGTGGAGGGGCTTGCTGCAGCGGAATGCGCGAGGAGGGCTACTGAGGAACAGGTGAAGGAACTGGCTGACCTGGTGGATCTGCAGACCTACTACGCCGAAAAAGGGGATTCGGAAAAGGTCAAACAGATAGACAGTGAGTTTCATGAGAAACTGTACGCTTACACCGGAAGCTTCGTCTACTCGGATACCCTTGTCCCTCTTCACCGGAAGATACAGAAATACCGCAAGCAGACGGTCGAGAAAGGCTCCAGCGCAAAAACGTCCTGCACCGAGCATAAGAAAATCATAGACGCAATAGCAGCAAGAGACCCTGACGCTGCTGAAAAAGCGATGAATGAGCATATCGCCAGCGCATTTGCGAGGGTCAGAGAGCTTGAGATCAGCTGAGGTGATCAAATGGATGCAATAAGATACAAAAGTGATCCTGTTGTGATCAGAAACGGAGTCCCTGTCCCTGCGTCCGGAAATGCTGAAGGTTCAAGGGAGAAGACGATAGCATACAGGATACTCCGCGCTCATGAGGCAGGTGAGCAGTCTGCGGATAAGTTCCATATACGCTTTGACGCACTCGTTTCCCACGATATCACGTATGTCGGGATAATCCAGACCGCAAGAGCCTCCGGACTGAAGGAATTCCCGATGCCGTACGCTCTGACGAACTGTCATAACAGCCTCTGTGCTGTCGGCGGAACGATAAACGAGGACGACCACGTCTTCGGGCTGTCAGCTGCGAGAAAATACGGCGGCATCTATGTTCCGGCGAATCAGGCAGTCATCCATCAGTATGCCAGAGAAGCTCTTGCAGGCTGCGGCAGGATGATATTGGGATCCGACTCACACACGAGGTACGGATGCTACGGATGCATGGGTGTGGGCGAAGGCGGAGGAGAGCTTGCGAAACAGCTGCTCAACAATACATGGGATTCCGATGCGCCTGAGGTAGTCCTGGTCTGGGTGGAGGGAGAAGTCCCCCACGGGATCGGACCTCATGACATTGCGATAGCCCTTGTCGGCGAGACCTTTCCGGGAGGCCTGGTCAAGAACAAGGTGCTTGAGTTTGCAGGGCCCGGTATCGGGCGGATGCCGATAGATTTCAGGATCGGCATAGATGTCATGACCACAGAGACCTCCTGTCTGTCATCGATCTGGGAAACGGATGACGAGGTCAGAAGATACTATGAGAACATCGGAAGGCCTGAGGACTATTCACGTCTCAGCATAGAGGAAGGCGCACTGTATGATTCTGTCATAACCATCGATCTCGGTAAAATGGAATCCATGATAGCGCTGCCGTTCCATCCTTCCAAGGCGTTCACCATACACGAGCTTCAGGCGGATCCCGAAGGAATACTTTCAAAGATACAGGAAGAGTGCAATGAGGCTCTGGAAGGCGGAGTGAAGATGGATCTTCTGAGGACCATCGGAGAAGACGGAAAGATCCATGTGGACCAGGGAGTAATCGGAGGATGCGCAGGCGGAATGTTCGACAACATTGCCGAGGCAGAGGATATCCTCAAAGGGAAGAGCATTGGAAACGGTTTCTTCGACCTGTCGGTCTACCCATCTTCTGCGCCGGTGAATCTGGCTCTCGTTCAGGACGGGATAACGGCTGAACTCCTCAAAAGCGGGGCAGTGCTTAAGCCCTGTTTCTGCGGACCGTGTTTCGGAGCGGGAGATACTCCGGCGAACAACAGCCTCTCAGTAAGACACACCACCAGGAACTTCGCGAACAGGGAAGGGTCAAAACCCGGACAGGGACAGATCGCTTCCGTTGCGCTGATGGATGCCAGGTCCATCGCAGCGACTGCTGCGAACGGCGGCATACTGACTGCAGCCACCGATATTGAGTATCAGACTTCCAGAAGGGAATACGTCTATGACGGTTCCATCTATGAGAAGAGATGCTATTACGGATTCGGAGATCCGCATCCGGAGGAGGAACTCAGGCTCGGACCGAACATCACTGACTGGCCTGTTATGCCGGAACTTACAGAAGACATTACCCTGGAGATGACTGCAGTCATACAGGATGAGGTAACAACAACGGATGAACTCATACCCTCCGGTGAGACTTCAAGCTACAGATCAAATCCTGTGGCGCTTTCCGAGTTTGCGCTTTCAAGAAGGGTCCCGGAGTATGTCGGCAGGTGCAAAGCAGTGAAAGAAAAGCAGGCGGAGACAGAAGGACTGCTGGGCTCCTGCATCTTCGCAAGAAAGCCGGGAGACGGATCAGCCCGCGAACAGGCGGCTTCCTGCCAGAAGGTGCTCGGCGGACTTGCGAATATCTGCTATGAATATGCGACCAAGAGATACAGATCCAACTGCATCAACTGGGGCATAATCCCGTTCACCATAGACAGGGAACAGGAAGTGGAGTTCGCGGTCGGCGACAGGGTGTTCATCCCCGGAGTGAGGAGCGGGATCCTGACGGGAAAAGAGGAGTTTGACGCTTTCCTGAGATCAGGAGACGCCGAGAGGAAGATAAAGCTTTATTGCAGAGGTCTGACGCCGGAGGAAAGAAAAATACTTGCCGACGGATGTCTTATCAACTACTATGCCGAGAATTTGAAGGAGGCCTGAAGTGGAAAGGATCAGGATGACCACGCCGCTCGTCGAGATGGACGGGGACGAGATGACCAGGGTGATGTGGCGGATGATAAAGGATGAACTCATTCTTCCGTTCGTTGACCTTAAGACGGAATACTATGATCTCGGACTGCTCAACAGGAACGATACCGAGGAACAGGTGACGGTCGATGCTGCCAACACAAACAGAAAATACGGTGTGGCTGTCAAATGCGCGACGATAACTCCGAACACACAGCGCATGGAGGAGTTCCCTCAGCTGAAGCAGATGTGGAAGT
>JAEEGL013925004.1_pt1 | contig 12779 bp, 8 predicted proteins | sample 9134231 | NCBI WGS metagenome assembly JAEEGL01 (sample SAMN16246548, study PRJNA631951) | gut metagenome | biome: gut microbiome; feature: rumen; material: fiber-attached | host: Bos | place: Iran: Karaj | collected 2018-10 | reverse complement strand
GACATACAGGCTCAAAGGAGCGATTCCATTTGGCACGATTCTGTCACAGGCACACGCATCCACTATCAGAACATTGACACACTGGCACCCTACCGCTGTGCCTTACATTTCTTCGGAAAGGAATCAGACGGCTCGATGAAATCCCCTGCCTTGCAAGCCCTTGTGGAAGACCTTAGCATCAACGCTGTCGTCTTCAGTTGGGACCACTTCGTCGCCGACCGAAAGTGGGCACGTGTGACGGGCAAGCACATCCACCAGAACCTGACAGGCGGATGGGTGTGGGACAACGACAGCTTCTCGGGCAACCAGTTTTCCCACCCCTACCACGGTGGCATGTTCTACAATGCTGCTCGTGAACATGGACTTTCCTACGGTGTCTCACTGCTTTATCCCCTGACAGGTTCGCTCACATGGGAACTGTTCTGCGAAACCAATCGCCCCGCCATCAACGACTTCCTATCCACGGGCATTGGAGGGGTTGCCATTGGCGAAGTGACCCACCGTGTGTCAGACATTTTCTTCGATGACACAAAGCGAGGAGCAAGCCGAGTGGTGAGAGAAGTGATTGGCACTTTTCTCAATCCTGTACGCGGTTTTCATCGCATGATATCGGGCGAGATGTTTAGAGTGAACCACTTTTCGGCTGGTAAGAAGGAAGAGCCGGAACCTTATTCGTTCCAAATAGGCTTGGGCAGCCGGTACATCCGAGATGTAGGAGACCCGCACCCCCAACTTGGTTACCGCTACCACGAAAGCATTCCCTTTTTCGATGTGCGTTTCAATTACGGCAACCACTTCAATAACCTGGATGAGGGGAAGGCAACACGAGCTTTCGACTACTTCAACATCTATGCGCTCGTCAACCTCGATAAAGACCACCCCACCGTGGGCGAGCTGGACCTTATGGGACGCATCGGTTCCATACAGCGACAGATGCCACACCAATGGAAGCTCGACATCGGTTTCTACCAGAACATCAAGTACATAGATCACTATGGAAAAAATGGAATTGAAGATGCTGGCAACCTCGCCATCATCTCTGAGGCAGCCAGTTTCGGTGCTGGATTCCATGCTGAACGCCGAGGCACCGCTATCACGCTGAAACACGGGTTGATGCTCTCAGCCGTGCCATTAGGCGGCAGCACCGCCGACTACTATCCCATGCGACGTTACAACTTCGGCATGGGTTTCTCTGTCCGTCACGAATTCGAGTTTGTTTACAACCGCCACATCTCTTTCGGCAACCGCTTCTATTTCATGCGCCTTTTCATCCCTAAAGGAGAAGACCCTGCCAAACTCGCCCTCTACCAAGCCAACCCCGACATCTACTGGCAAGAACATACCGACGGCATCAACGCTTTAGGTGACAAAGGCGAACAAAGCGTCATTCAGAACCGCACATTCCTGAATGTCAACCTTGTCCGCAATCTCCAGCTACATTTTCAATACGAATTTTACCTCCGTCACGGCAACTATCGCTACTATCCATCCCTCACAGGCTATAGCCACGAATGGAAGGCTGGAATCAGCTATGCGCTGTAAATCTTCTTCATCACTCTTTATGCTGTCATTCCAGCAGTATGATTGTTGCTGTCTCGTTGTCCATGCCTGACATGGTACGTCCCACGGAGGCTCCGATGTAGGTGGGGTCGCACACTACAAATTTTTGGCCTTCCATGTCGATGTAGTCACCTTCCACAGGGTCGGTGAAACATACGGCAGTTGCTAAGTGTCCTGGATAATAGACGAGGATGCACTTCAAGCCTATAAGGTCGCGCACCAGTCGGGTGAAGAGGACAGAACGGTCTTCGCAGTCGCAAAAGGGGTAGTGCAGGGTTTCTTCGGCAAAGAATGCTCTGTCGCCTCCCCACACTTTGTCGTCGTACTCATAGACGAATCCTGTTTGTACCCAATTCAACAACCGTTCCACTCCCTCCAATTCGCTTTTTTCGGCCACAGCTTCCTTCAACGAGGGATAGATTTGGGCCTTTATGCTTGATGGCAGGGGAGTGTTGGCGTACATAGCCCAACGGCTTGCCACGTTGTCGCCTAACTGTGAGGATGGGTAGGTGGCATAGAAATCGAGGTCGTTTTGATTACAGGAAAAGGTGGCTTTCATTTCGGGATAGCGTGCTGACTCCACGGTGCGCGTGGCGGTTGTATCGACAGCGAACTTCTGTTCGGTGGAGATGAACAATGAGAGGGGCTTTTCTTTGGGGAACTCCACGTTGCATATATGGAGGCTCATCGGCAAATCATCGAAGGAGTAGTATTGAACGCCGTCCAGTTCGAAATAGTTCTTCCCGTAGATGTCGTGCTTGCTGGCCACAAGCATATAGAGCCTGAATTTGTCGGTTGCAAGCCTCACCTTGTAGCCTGACTGCATGTAGATGTAGGCCGTCAGGAGCACAGCTTCGTTGCTTCCTTTTCCATACACCTGATTGGCGATTTGACTCAACAGCTGCAGGTATGCCCAGTCGCTCAACTGTAGGTCGCAACGGTTTTCGAGACAGTCGCGAATGGTGTTGTCGAACTGTTCGCCACCTAACACTTTCAGGGCATCGGCCACTTGTGCCTCTTTCACTCCTGCGACATGGAAGTCCACCTCTTTGCTGAAACGCACCTTTACGGGGGTTCCGTAGAAGGAGATGCTGTGATAGCCTTCGTCAGCATCCTCCACCGCAGGTATGGGTGTCATCGGTACGGGTTGCGGCTCGTCTTCATGGACTTGCATGACTTGGGCGAAAGCTATGGGCTTATTGACGTGTTTGCAGGTGTCTTCGGAGGGAGGATTGTAAGGAACAGGGGGCACATCTTTTATCGGAGGCAACGTTCTGGCTGGTTTTCCACCATATTCCTGCCACGTGTCCCGCACAAATTCGATGTATTGTTCAAGACACTGGTGACGGAAGTCGTTGTATTCTTGCATCATCATCTGGCGGAATCCAAAAGGCTGTGCGTCAGCGTCTGGTCTCATGGCATCCTCATTGTCTGCCAAGAGTGAATCGGCATTCGCTCCTGCCATGGTGATGGTGGCTGGGTCGCTCATCACCACTGCCCGATTTCGTGAGGCCATCGATTTGACATAGTCGAGGTATTGTTTGGAAATGCCAATCACGGAATTGTCTTTCGACTGCATCATCTTCAGCACGGTGTCTTGTCCTGGCCTTTTGATGCAGATTCGCTTCATCCCCTGCTCGTCCAGCAATTCCAACATAGAGTATGTCCCGATGTTCACCACATCCGTAGCCGACAGATTCTGTTGGGCTTTGATAGGTACTGAACCTTTGGCCGACACTTTCTTGACCGTTCCCATCGTTTTTATCACGATATATGTTTGTGCCTTCACAGCAAGTGTACTGCACACCATGATGAAGACCAACCATGCTTTTGCCATAGTTATTGTAAAGTTTAGAGTTTTAAAGATTAGAGTTAAAGGTTTATTTACTTAGTACAGTATTATACAAAGCGGAATAAAGACTCTTGCTACCCACCAAACATGATATGGCGGCAAAAGCCCACCCGAGATTGACACTGATGTCGAACTTGCAGAACACGATGAACGTCAATCCCAATAAGAGAACGCACCAAAATGACGTGAGAAGACCTGCGATATACGTGGATTTGAGCACATTCTGTATCATCAAGTTTTTGATGCTATTGTCCACAAGGCGAGAATAGCCATCTTGCCATACACAGGTCAACATGACAATCAAGAAAGAAAGGATACCCAACCAAAATGCAGAAAGATACTTCACTTCCCTGCTCTCTATAATGGTCTGGATGGAATAGGCCAACAGAACCGTCCCTGCCATCTTGCCCAGAGGGGTGTCGTGCATGTCTTCCAAACGGTTTATCCCTCCCACCAACACGATACGTCCTTCCAACAATTCGGGATGGAAAAGGACGGAGTCGCAGGAAACAATCGTAAAGACAGTTGGCTCGAAATTGATGTCTAAGTCGGCTTCCTCCAAAGGAACGATGTCTTTCTCGGCATACCTATTGGCCACCAAGGAAGAAAAAGAGAGGCTTTGTCCATCCCCTGATGCACCACAAAGCGGCACCTTTCTTTTCATCACCCCATATAATCCACGCGGCATGTCCGTGAAACCTTCCATCACCTTCACGCTGTCAGTGAAAAAACTATGCACCTCGGTCTCTTCGTTGTTTTGGATGTTTTGCCGATAATAGGAAAAAACTACATTGTCGTAGGTTTTGGCTATGTCCACCAGCATGTCATTCCCCACATAATCAGTTCGTTCGTCTTGAAAAACGATATCGACACCCACCACTTTGGGATGCGCCTCTTCGATGTCATACAATAAGGCAGCCACTTCACTTCGTGTGTAGAGCTTGCTCATGTCCACCACTGTGATGGCACGGCTAGTGTCGGGATGCTCCGCCAATACTTGATAATAAACATCTGTCAGCGAAAAGTCCTTCACAGCTTGTGCAATCGGATTCAGGAAGGAAAAATTGAGTGCGATGAGTGCATAGATTCCGACCAGCATGAACGCAAAAAAGGACACCCATACATAGCGAAGATTGACCATCAATCCTCGCTTTGTACAGAACGTGTCCTTTAGAGCCTTTCGGCCTTTATCATTTATCATTTTTCATTTATCATTTAGCGTAGCGCATCTGTCATTTATCATTTAGCGTAGCGCATTTTCCTTCCTTCAGGTTGTCATTCGTTCCCTACCAACAAAATCACGGACGGCTTTTCTCCCTCGTATTCTGGGTAGATTCTGCCAATACCTGCTCCTTTGAAGGTTGGGTCGCAGAACACATATTTTTCTCCTTCATACATACAATAAAGGCCATTGACCTCCTCTTCGAAGTGTACGGCTGTCAGAAGATGCCCAGGGAAATACACTAACAGGGTCTTCAATCCGTAGAGGTCGCGCACCAGATGCGAGAAAAGGATGCTCTTGTCTTCACAGTCGCACGTAGGATAATAAAGAGTTTCTTCGGCAAAGAAAGCGCGGTCGTGTCCCCAAGCATCCTCGTCGTAGCCATATTCCAATCCTGTCTGGAGCATGTGCATCAGAGCATGAACACCCTCTTCTGTCGTTTTGCCTGCAAGTTTCTCTTTTAGAGACGGGTATATCTGCTTCTTCACACTCTCATCAACTGGCGTGTTGGCATACATAGCCCATCGAGTCATAAAGTTGTTGTCCACCTCCGATGTGGGGTACTTGTCGTAGAAGTCAATCAAGTTCTTGTTCACCCTTACGTGCATGGCCACGTCGGTATAGAGCGTGGATTTCACATCCTTGTAATCTCCCAAATCGTTGTTCAATGTCACGCTCTTGGGAATGAACAAAGAGAGACGTGCTTCATTTTGGAAATGAGTGTCGCACACCTCCAACCTCGTCTGGGCATCCACGTTCGAAACCGTGAAATAATCCTGTCCGTCAATCACCAAGAAATAACGGTCATACATGAAATGCTTGCTGGCCACCAACATGTAGAGCTTGTTTCCACTCTTCGCAAACCTCATTTGGTAACCTGACTGGCAATAAATGTAGGCAGCCAAAAATATTGCCTCGTTGGTTCCTTTGCCCAACCATGCGTCAGCCATCGATTGCAACATCTCCAGATATGCCCAGTCACACATATTATAATCATATCGTAACTCCAGACAATCGCGGATAGTGTTGTTGAAGCGAGGGGTGGAAAGCAACTTCCATGCGTCCGACAGAAGAGCTACGTCGCAACTCTCCAGACGGAACCGAAAGTCCTCTAACACTCTCACCTTCAGTTCTGTGCCAAAGAACATGAAGGGCAACTCTCTATAGACAGCCTCCACCTCTTCTTGTTGGGGAGTTTCTTGCTGTTGTGTTTCTTTCTGAGCTTCCTGACGAACGTCCTGACGGGCATCACGTGCAGGTTTCTTCCGTTTGAATCGGAACAGACCTCCATGCTTCTCCACCTTCATGTCGGGCAACAAACGCATCAGAGCATCTGCACCTATTAGTGAGTCAATGCCTAATGACACACCCGAGAGGTCTGCCATCGTCATCTCTGGAATCTTGCAGATAGGCACGGGTTGCACATCATCCATCGGGAGCATCGGCACCTCTTCCGTCTCCAGACAGACACTTTCCGTTGCCACAGAGCCTGGCTTGCAAGTCTGCACGGGCACCTTCTTCATCTCTGGCACAGGGATAGGAGGCTTCACGCCATACTCCTTCCATGCCGATTTCATAAATTCGGCATACTCAATGTTGCATTGCATACGAAAATCTTCGTATTCCTTCCATGCTTCCTGCATAAAGCCGCCATAGTTATCGTTTTGGGCAAAAAGCAAGAAAGGTTGCAGCAACAAGATCAGTACAAAAAGACGCCTCATTACCAACCCATTTTTTCGTCAAGCGACGCTGTTTGTAATCCCTTGTCTTTGAAGGCCTTCTTAATTGTATTGCTCATCTGCTTGGACACCTCCGCTGTGCTGTATGCGATACCTATCATCACTTCTATGTTATTGTTAGTCAGCACACGATAAGCCTCAATCACGGTTTCCATCCGTCCCAAGTCCTGCGAGAATATCTGCTTGCCCTTCAGTGCAATCTCATCCATCGTGCTGGCTTCGATGGCCGATAACTGATTCTGCTGCTTCCTGTCATCGATGAGTGCTGTCAGCGACACGCCCATTGCACTGGCAATCTCTTCACGTGCAGCAGTTGCGGCAGCCATCTGAGCTGCGGCAGTGGAATTAGCCGTTGACTGACCTGTACCATAAATATACTTCAGTCGTCCGTCGTCGTTCAGTTCCACCTGCATATTATACGCTCTGTCAAACTGCTTTGCAAGCGGCAATTTTCCTGGCAGCGGCATCCAACCCTGCTTCTCTAACTTCTTGGCCATCTTCTCGGCATCCTTTCCAGCCTTCGCCTGACGTGCCTTTTGAGTCACTTTGTTCAGTTCTGCCTGTTCTTGATACAAATGTTTGTAATCCTGTGCTGCCACCGTGCAGCTCATAGCCATAAAGGCTGCGATAAATACTAAATTTTTCATGTTATTTGAGGTTTTAAGTTTTTTAATAAAGGCTTTTACATTTTAAATTTTACATTTTAAACTTTACAAAGACTTCTTGTCCAATGCCAGCACCAACTGCACCGAGAATGTGCCATCCCCGTTCTTCTTCTTCAAATGCCTCACCACCACACAATTCTTCAGATTCGCCCTCGATGCCGCTTCGCTATGCTTGCTCGTTGTCTCATCCGTCTCAGCTTCTGTGGCCGAATGCTGACGAGTTTTCGTTTTACGATCTATCAACGCCCGAATGGAAGCCTGCAGCGACTGCGTGATGATGGCTTCACAAGCCACCCTCGCCTTCATCTTGGCCATCTCCAGTTTTGAGTCCGTCCCTTCAGCCGAAGCAACGATGTAACGACTCACCGTCTCTCCATCCTCATCCTCCATCAATGCGTTCTGCAACAGAAATCCATACTCAATCTGTTCCTCCATCGGCATCACGCTCTCCATCGTCTGCCAACCCTCCTTCGACAGCACCTTAGCCTCTTTCTTAGCCTCCTTTGAGGGAACAAGATGTTCCTCCTGTGCATTCACCGTCACACAAGCCAACGAAAGTAACACGCCTAATATAAAACATCTATTTCTCATTTTTCTTCGTATATCGTACATCGTTCATCGTACATCGTTTTACTTTTTCTTGATAGTCAACACTTTCATCACCACATTCATCTTCTCATCCACTCTTCTGTGCTTCACCAGCCACTTGTTAAATTCATCATAACTCAGTTGCCGAGGAATATTTTCCTTCACGCCGTTGTTGTCAACCGCTTTCGAGAACTCTTTCGGAGAAAAGATAATGTAGATTCTGTTGTACTCCACATCCTCCTCATCACAAGTCAACTGATACTCATCTGCCATCGGATCAGTCCCTCTCTTGAAGAACAAATATGGACGATTGGCCTTAATCGGATAAATACCTTCCTGCTGGTCTCTGTAAGGCAATAAACAATAAGCTTGCTTCTGAGCATCCACCAAATAGACCGCCAAAAAGCCAGACACAGGCGACGTGAAAGACAGATACATATCATCGTAATGCTTAAACACATCACTCTCCGCACTGTCGTCCGTTCCCTTACAGAGCACCTTCGCTTTCAGTTCAATCGGAACCGATACAATCTCCCTCACCTTTCCCTTCACATGACAAGTCACGACAAGTGCGCCCTCTTGATACTGAATATCGTAAGTAGGCTCATCTATCGTCTCTATCCACTCTCCCTTTACCTCGCTGTCGCCCACACTATTGAAATCCACGTTCGAACTGCCATTATGAATCGTCGTTTCCGTGGTTGTCACCTGCGAGACAATCGTACCAAACTCCTCCGCCATTGCCTGCACTTTCGCCCGATACAATGCTGTTTGCTCCGCTTGTTCCAACGACTCATTCCTCGAAGCATGATACACATAATTCCCCTCCACCGTTTTCAACTTTTGGGCAGAAACGGATAGAAAAGACAGAAAGAATATCAACGTAATAAAACAATTTTTCATAAATTATCGCATTTTAATCATTCACGAATCAAGACCCGTCACACCACAAAAGTCTTCGAGTCGGTTGCAAATATACATCAATTCTCCAAATGCACAAAGATTTTTTAAAGAAAAATCACATAAAGAGGTCTTTTTGTCAACTCCAAAGAAGTAATTCTCCAAAGAATTTGTTTTTACAAGACACGAAGCGAACTAAACACATTTTGCCAACACATTCCCCTTGAGGAACTTCCGCCTTCACCTTCAATGCCACATCACGAGCCGAAACCTCATCAGTCCTATCGCCCTGCTTTGGGGAGGTTGGATGAACAGGGCATCTCATTACCTTATGCCCGTTGCAGCGTTGCAGCGCTACAGTGCTACAGTTCGGAAACAGGTAGTGCAAAAGTCAAAAGAGAATTTTATATTTATATATATATATATAATATATATATATATAAATATAAGCCTATTTTGAGGGTTGGAAATAGGGTTTGGAGAACTGTAGCGGTGTAGCGGTGTAGCGGATAGAGAGGTGTGTGGGAAAATGTGAAAAAAATGTGAGGGAGAGTGAAAAAAGTCCCTCAAAAATTCGTACACCGCAACGAGAATGTTGTAACTTTGCAGCGTCAAAAGAAAAGTGTGTGTGGAGGTCGCTCAACAGGGGTGAAAGGTGATGAAAAGGCCAACACGATGAAATTTGGATAGCCAACGTGACGGGGTGATGAGGCAGACGGTAATTACGATGAAGGGCGTAACGTAATTACGATGAAGGGCAGAACGTAATTACGATGAAGAGCAGAACGTAATTACGATGAAGAGCAGAACGTAATGATATAACAACAAAACCGCTTTATACAAAGACAAGACAATGGAAAAGAGCATCTACAGAATGAGCATGAGATTCATCATGGTGGTCATGGCAACGATGATGGTGGCTGTGACGTGTGTGGCACAGGAGAAAAGCAACCCGTTGGTGGTAGGCACTACATCGGGCTTGGTGATGGGCATCCATCAGGAGAACGCGATGGCTTGGCTGGGCATCCCCTACGCAAGAGTGGAACGCTGTATGCCTCCGCTGCCTGTAGAGCCTTGGGACACCGTGAGGGTGTGTGACCATTGGGGGCCTCAGACGATGCAGCCAACGAACCGCGAAATGTCGGAGGCGGAGATGTCGGAGCAATGCTGTGTGCTGAATGTGTGGACAACCGACCGCAAGGGACAAAAGCCCGTGATGCTGTGGCTGCATGGAGGCGGTTTCGATTCGGGCACCTCGGCATGGGACCCTGGCATGTGTCTGGCGAAGAAGGACGTGGTGGTGGTGAGCGTCAACCACCGTCTGAACATCCTCGGCTTCCTCGACCTCTCCACTTGCGGCGAGAAATACAAGTATTCGGGCAATGTGGGTATGCTCGACGTGGTGAAGGCGCTGGAATGGGTGCGCGACAACATCAAGAAGTTTGGCGGCGACCCCAACAATGTGACCATCTTCGGAGAATCGGGTGGAGGTGGCAAGGTGGGCACCCTGCTCTGTATGCCTCCAGCGAAGGGACTCTTCCACAAGGCCATCATCCTGAGCGGCACCATCCTGAACGTGAACACCAAAGCGATGACGGAGCAACTGGGTGAGGCCGTACTGAAAGAACTGGGCATCAACAAAGCAGATGTGGATAAAATCAAGGATGTTCCCTACAAGGAACTCTATGCCGCAGGACAACGTGCGATGGCTGCCAGCATAGGCACTCGCAAACCTGGCACTCCGATGATGTGGGGATTTGGCCCTACTCCCGACGGAGAGGTGATGTTGCAGCAGCCTTTCCAACCGAACTTCGCCAGCATCAGCGACGATGTGCCCATCCTCATCGGCACCACCTTCAACGAGCTGCAACGTCTGCAATACAACCAACCCATGACGCAGGAGGAAGCTCGTACACAACTGACACGCACCTTTGGCGACGAAACGGATGCCTACATCCAAGCCTTTGCCGAGGCTTATCCCGACCACACGCCACAAGACCTCGTGAGCATCGACTGGCTCTTCCGTCCCAAAACCATCCTCACAGCCGACGCGATTGCCGAGAGTCGGACAGCGAAGACCTATATGTATATGTTCACGTGGCGTTCACCCCAGAACAAGGGTTCCGTGCATGGTGCCGAACTGAAATTCTGCTTCAACCGTCTGCACCACAACCACAGCGACCTGCCCCACCCCACGGCTGACGACCTCCGTCTGGCTGACCTGATGAGCAGCGCATGGGCACAATTTGCGCACACGGGCAACCCCAACATAAAAGGGCTTCCGAAATGGAAACCCTATACCGCCCAAAATGGCGAACTGATGATTTTCGACTACAACTGCCGCATCCGACACAATCCCGACCGACAACTGGAGGAAATCATCGACCGTCATTGCTTCCAGCAGCTGGATGAGTTCAGAAGGACGCACTAATCGGCATCCTTCAACACAGGGAACTTCTTGCGGAAGACACGTAGGGCTTGCAGGTCGAGTTCAACGCTGATGACCGACTCTTCACCCAACGGACAAGCCGCCACCGTGTTGCCGTAGGGGTCAACCAGCAAGGTGCCACCGCTATATTTTCCGCTTTCATCTTCGCCGATGCGGTTCACACCAGCCACATAGCATTGGTTCTCGATGGCTCGGGCATGAAGCAGGGTGTTCCATGCGGAAAGGCGCGAAGTTGGCCACGAGGCGACATAGATGGCACAATCGTAGGGAATCTTGTCGGTGTTGCGCGAGAAGCAGGGGAAACGCAAGTCATAGCACACCTGCAGGAGGAAACGCACACCTCGGAACTCCACCACCATCCTTTCTTCTCCACGTGTGTAATGACGATGCTCGTCAGCGTAGGTGAAGAGGTGGTGTTTGTCGTAAGAGAAATATTCCCCATTGGGCTTGACGAAGTAGCAACGATTGAAGTAGGACTTCGTAGCCACCGATTCACCCTCAGCACCCTGAGCCAAACCTGTGTCGCTTTTCGCGACGGCAACACTACCACAGATGGCTCCTTTCAGTTCCTTGGCCATGCGTTGCATCCATTCGAGCGACGAATCATTTTCCTCTGCGATGCCTTCGGGATTGACAGCAAACCCTGTGGAGAACATTTCGGGAAGGACGTAGAGGTCGCTGGGTTCGATGCCCCAAAGGAGTTCCGCCAGCTTATCCTGATTGGCTTCAGGTGTACCCCACACGATGTCAGGTTGTAAAAGCGATATTTTCATACGTCAATTGAGTTCTTTATTTTCAAGATAATTGCTGTCAGGATGAGCAGCAGGAGCACCCCTAATGCCACGTAAGCAATCGTCTCGGTCGTGTGGACACTCTTGGGGTCGAACCTGAAGACAACCTCATGTTTGCCAGCTGGCACATTAAGCGCACGAAGCACATAGTTGGCACGTCCCACCTGAGCGTCTTGTCCGTCGATGGTGGCTGTCCATCCTGGATAATACACCTCTGAGAATACCACCAAACCACCTTTCTCTGATTCCACTTCATATTTGGCTTCATTGGCTGCGTATGAAGTCAATTTCACTACACCTTCGCCACCAGCTTTCAGGAAGTCGAAATCAGCTTTCGCCACAACAGCCGTGTTGCGAAGGTCAACTTTCGAGAGGGCATCCAACTCTTCGTTGGCATTGGCTGCCCACTCCACATTCGTGACGAACCAAGCATTTCCGAAGGCGGTCACATTCTCCACAGGCACTTTCACCTCACCCTTCTCACCAGCACCCAAAATGAGCCAACGGGTGTTGAGCATGTTGATGACAGGGAAAAGCGAATCGGTATTGACCGCTGAGAGGTCGTATGCAGGATATTGCGACTGCCCTTGCATCATCGCCGCCGTGTCGATGGGAGCCGAACGCAATGCCTCATAAAGTTTCGGAATTTCAGGGGAAATATGTGCCTCTATCAGCTCCTGATAACGACGCAACTTGGCAGCATGATAGCCACCCACAGAACTGTAGAATGCGCTGGTGTTGTTGTCGTTGAAAGTAGAGACAGTCAGGTTCAGCACACGATAGTCGCGTCCCGTTCCACTCTTCTCCAAGATGTAATTGTCTGCCTCCGACTTCTGAATGCGAGCCGCACCTTGTGGCTCCACAAACATATCGTCGTAGAGGTAACGCTTATTCACCTGCCACATATCTATCAGGCAGATAGCCAAGAGCATACCCACCAAGATTCCCTCTGCCTTTGGGGTCTTTTTCTTCACATACCACCACATCGCCACAGCACCCATCAGAATGAAGAG
>JAEEGL013502507.1_pt1 | contig 12779 bp, 2 predicted proteins | sample 9134231 | NCBI WGS metagenome assembly JAEEGL01 (sample SAMN16246548, study PRJNA631951) | gut metagenome | biome: gut microbiome; feature: rumen; material: fiber-attached | host: Bos | place: Iran: Karaj | collected 2018-10 | reverse complement strand
CAATGCTTGTTACACTTTCTGGGATATATATGCTTTTCAGTGAACTGCAATCAGAAAAGGCTTTGTGTGGAATAAAAGTAATGTAGTCTGGAATCACTATCTCTTCCTGTCCTTTGTCCAACTCGATCCAGTATTCCGCCTCATCCTTTTGTATTCCCCACATAGTAGGATAACCACTTGTATTCCAATCACTGCTCCACCCTGACGGCTTACTATCCACTTCACAATAGATGACCAATTCAGAAGAGCAATTATGGAATGCGTAACTTCCTATACTCGTTACACTGTTCGGTATTACAATACTTGTAAGTGAACTGCAACAATCGAATGCATAATTCCCTATGCTAGTTACACTTTCTGTAATTACAATGCTTGTCAGGGAACTGCAGCCTGCGAATGCAGAATTCCCTATGCTAGTTACACTCTCAGGTATTTCTATGCTTGTTAATGAACTGCAATTATGAAATGCAGACCCTTCAATGCTTGTTACACTTTCTGGTATTTCTATACTTGTAAGTGAACTGCAATCACCGAATGCACCATTCCCTATGCTTGTTACACTTTCTGGTATTTCTATACTTGTAAGTGAACTGCAACCATTGAATGCACAATCCCCTATGCTAGTTACACTGTCTGGAATTACAATGCTTGTAAGTGAACTGCAGTATCTGAATAAATAACTGCTTATTTCCGTCACCTCTTCTGGGATTGTTATACTTGTCAAACTGTTACATCCTAAAAATGCAAGACTTCCTATATCTGTGACACTTTCAGGTATTTCTATACTTGTTAAACTACAACAGTTCTCAAAAGCATAAGGTTTTATGCTTGTTATACTATCTGGAATCTCTATACTTATTAGTGAAGTACAATTCTTAAAGGCATAATGTCCTATATCTAAAATACCTGTTGATATCCTAACCATTTTTATAGAAGACCTATAAGAATTCCATGGTAAAGATGAAGAAGATAAATATGGCATAAAGCCAGCTCCATCAATCACGAGAAGCCCAGAGCCATAAAGAATATATTGTATATTTTCTCCGCACTGACCTTGAGACAATATCTGAATGTCCTCGCATCTTCTGCATATACCATCAACATAATCATGTCCTAATGCAGGTATGACTTCAGAAAATGATTCATGGCAATATGAACAATCAAAAACTCTCATACCATTTTCGGTACATGTTGGTTCTTTAGTGATGACCCATTCTCCATAATGAAGAGCATTGAGGGAATACTTTAAATACTTCTCGCTATCAAATCCACTTTTATCTTCATAGTAGTTGATAGTTGAGCCCTGTGGAATCGATGATGTCCCAAGCTCAGGTGCATTACCTGTAAAAGTATAGGAACATGTACAGGAACTGAAAGCATAATTGCCTATCTCTGATAGTGATTCAGGTAATACTATCTCTGTCAATGATGAACAGCTCTGAAATGCTCTCTCCCCTATACTCTCTATGTCTTCTCCTATCTCAAACTCAGTTGTATTGGTGAAATTGAAGAAAGCTCTTGCTCCAATATGTGTGATTCCCTCACTGATTACTACTTTTGTGACTTCACTCCTCCTGGAATACCATGGCGAATCTGATGCACTGGCATAATCTTCCATAGGACCGATTCCGGATATGGTCATTACTTCGTCATTGATTTCCCACTGAATGTCATAAGGAGCTTCGCTCACAATTACTATGACATTACAATAGGCTGATACTGTTCCGTCAGAAGATGCTGCAGTTATGGTTGTATTACCTTCCGATACTGCAGTAACCGTTCCGTTATTAACTGTTGCGATCTCCTCATTGCTGCTTGTCCATATTATCGTCTTATCTGTTGCATCCTCGGGGAGTACTGTTGCTGTGATCGTAAAACTCTCACCTGCTATGACTTCCTTTTCAGTGATATTTAAGGATATGCTCTCTACAGGAATTACAGGATCACCTTCTCCGCCTTTTGTCCCACTCTCAGATTCAAGAATATCCCCCTGTTTCTCTTCCTCAACTGGGTCGGATACAGTCTCTGGATCGGTAGTATCTGGTCCTTCTGAGCTAATTGTTTCTTCAGAAGTGTCTTCTATCTCTGATGATTCAGGCTTTGAAACTCCTTTAACAGATCCGGTAACGACTTCGATATCCGTTCCTGTCTGTTCCTCTATAGTACTTATGAGAGAGTTCATAAGCTCACTCTCTTCAGCAAACACATTGAATGGGAGCATAGTAAACATGAACACTATGCTTAAAACTATTGCAACTATCCTTTTCTTCATAACCAAATACTCCGATTAGTCTTTTTGTTTTTCTGACCTGCAGATGGTCAGCACTGTCGATCCTCTGCTGTCCTGTTATTCTTTATCTGTTCCTTTATAACTTCCAGTGCATGTTCATAGAAATCGAGATATCCCTGATTACTGTCAGCATCCAGCCTTTCTTTGAACATGTCCCTCATATCTATCACTTCTACATCCAGTAACCTTAAAAGTTCCTTTTTCTCCATATGCCTATTATTCTCGGGATCGAGATCGCAAGTATAGTAATTTATCTTTCCGTGGCAGCCGTTTTCTCTCTTCTTCCTGTTTATTAGCCACCAGAGGTCGAATTCGGAAAAATCAAGACCCTGACCCAGGATATATACATTTCCCTTTATGAATGAGTCCAGCCATCCCTTGATATCGCTGCCATAATTATCATGGCTATAGAAACCATGTCTTTTCTCGAGATACTTCATCATATGGCTGAGATAGATCCCGTAATAGTAATGACCTATGATCATCCCTGAAGGTTTTCTGGCTTCCCCGTGTATATGCCATACCCTGTTATCTGTTCCTTTATAGCTGACCTTATGATAAGTGGAAAGCATATACTTTCCCTCTGCTTTACTGCAGAAGGTCTCTGTGCTTTTCATAAGGAAATAATCGCTGACGGTCTCTTTTCCAAGAGATGCAGCCTCCAGTTCATAACTGTAGTTGGTAGTCAGAATATCATCGAAACCAATGGAAAGAATACTCTCGAGAAGCTTCCTGACTCTGTCGGACTTAAGCTTTCCGTAGAACTCAGGTTTGTGCTCTTTAAGAGTCTTGTCGACATTGTCCTCTGTCGCAAGTATTATCTGAATGGGATAGGGGGACTCCATCCTCTCAGGGATCTTCCTGTTTATGCTTATATTCTTTATGAGATCTTCCCACTTTAACTCATTGCTGTCATGTATAAGGCCGTTTCCGAACAGCAATACCTCGGGAAAATGATTACATACCGTCATTTCTCTTCTTCTCTCAAAAACTATGGATAATAAGCATAAATAGATCAATACCGGTTATATTTGTATTTCTTAAAAGGGACTAAAAGAATATATATGCTACATACCCATATATTAAGTATAGCTATGTTAAAAATCATTATCAACACACTACTTTGCTCAAAACCAATGGAAAACGTATGAAATATTATAGTAATTTCCGACGGCATGATATAAAAGGAGGGGATCTCTCCCCTCCTTGTTATATAAGCTTTATTTCAGCTTATGACATGCTCTATGTCATTGAATTTGTGCAGGAACACTGCGAGCTGATATCTCTGGCAGTTTGCCGTAGGTGCAAATGTCGTTGCAGATGTTCCGCTCGTTATCTTGTTCTTATATGCCCACATTATGGCCTTATATGCATAGTGTCCTTCCTTAACATCTGTGAACGGGTTCTCGATATCCACTACCTTCGATCCGTTTATCCTCCACAGTATCACCACCATGTCCTGTCTTGTGATTGAACCATTAGGCTTGAACGTAGTAGTAGAAGTTCCCTTGATATAGCCTTTGTTGTAAGCCCACACGACTGCCTTATAGAAATAGTCGCTGGTCTTAACATCAGTAAACGGTATTGACATTCCAGAGGTACTTGGTTTTCCGTACATCCTGTAAAGCATCACGGCCAGTTGTCCTCTTGTACAATCAGCATTTGGAGAGAATGTCGTAGTTGACGTACCGGAAATTACTCCATTATTATAAGCCCACATAAGATGCTTAAAATAGCTTGAGCTTGTTTTTACATCTTTGAATGGATTAATAACTATGCTCTTTGTCAGCGAAGCCTCTCCGGTATCTCCTCCTACATAGCACTCGACTTTATATGAATACGTTTCTCCCGGTACTATGGATTTTTCATCCAGGTATTCCTTCTGATCCGACTCATTTATCAGAGTCCAGGTGTCGAGTCCTATCTCTCTGTAAAGCCTGTACCCTTCCGCCTCCTCTATGTCCGTCCAGGTGATCTTAACTCCTGTCCCGGTATATTCAAGATCTTTGATTTCAACCTGAGCACTTAATACAGTTATCTCGTATGTCGCCGTCTTTCCTCCGAATGTTACGGTAATGACCTGTTCTCCTGAAACGGTATTATCAAATCCGGTTATCATTTCCCTGGCCACCAGCAGTTCTTCATTAGTTCCGTCCCTGTATGTTACCCCGATAACTCCTCCAGTAACATCAAGTTCATCAGTATCCTTTACATACACCTTTTTATCAGGCAGTTTCTTCAGTTCGATGGACGAAACTGATGCGGGCAATACATTTACGGTACACTGGGCAGTCTTTCCTCCATCTGCCGTTGTAACGGTTATGACTGCTGTTCCGGTTCCCGTGGCCAGTATCTTTCCGTTCTCATCCACTGTGGCTACATTCTCGTCACTGCTGCTCCATATAACCTTTTTGTTCGTACTGTCATCAGGCAGTACAGTCGCTGTCACGGTTTCAGAGTTCCCTTTCTCTATAGTGATCTCTGTCTTATCAAGCACCACTGAATCAGCTGATACTATTACTGTTACTTCACATTCGGCGGTGAATCCTCCGTCCTCTGTTGTGACGGTTATCACTGCTGTCCCCGGCTTTAGTGCATATACTTTTCCTGTACTGCCTACCAGAACAATGCTTTCATTGCTTGTGCTCCAGGTTACGTTCCTGTTGCTCGTTCCTTCCGGAAGCACAGTAGCAGTGAGCTGATCCTCACTTCCTTTTTCAAGGGTCAGTGACGTCTTGTCAAGTTCAACACCAGTAGCACTCATGCTCACAGTTATCCGGCATTCAGCAGTCTTTCCGCCATCTTCTGTAGTGACGGTGATGATCGCTGTACCCGTTCCAACTGCTGTGACCTTCCCTGAATCATCCACTGTTGCAACCGTCTCATCACTGCTGGTCCAGGTCACTTTATTATTCGTTGCATCCTGTGGCAGTACTGAAACTACAAGTGTCTCGCTTGCACCCGTAATCAGGGAAACCGATTCCTTGTTCAGGCTTACTGACGATACAGATACTCTGACCGTCACTTCGCACTCAACCTTGAATCCTCCGTCTTCTGTAGTGACTGTTATGATTGCTGTTCCTGCATTGAAAGCATATACTTTTCCGTTATTTCCGACTATCACTATGCTTTCATCACTGCTCGTCCAGCTCACTTTCCTGTTGCTGGAATCTTCAGGATATACTGTTGCAGTAAGGATGCCCTCGGTACCTTTCTCCAGAGTCAGTTCCGTCTTGTCTATCTCGACTCCTGAAGCCCGTACTTCTACTGTCACTAAGCACTCAGCAGTCTTTCCCCCGTCTTCAGTAGTGACTGTTATCACTGCCGTTCCTGAACCGATCGCTGTGACCTTGCCTGAATCATCAACCGTTGCTATGTTTTCATTACTGCTTGTCCAGATAATATTCTTATTTGAAGAATCTTCCGGGAGCACGGTTGCTGTCAGAGTCTCGCTTGACCCTTTTGTCAGCGATAGTTCATTTTTATTCAGACTTACAGATGAGACCGATACCCTTACCGTAACTTCACAACCGGCAGCATATCCTCCGTCTTCTGTCGTGGCTGTTATCACTGCGGTTCCCGTTCCTGTGGCAGTAATCTTTCCGTACTCATCTACGGTTGCTATATTGGCATTGCTTGTGGTCCAAAGTACTTTATTGTTCGTGGAGTCTGAAGGCTGTACCGTTGCTTCCAGTATCTCTTCCTGTCCCTTTTCAAGAGTCAGATGAGATTTGTTTAGAATGATGCTTTCAGGATGTACCACCACTGTCACCATGCACCGGGCAGTCTTTCCTCCATCTTCAGTAGTGACTGTTATCACTGCCATTCCATGGCTCTTAGCTGTGACCTTTCCTGAAGTATCCACCATCGCTATGTTTTCATCGCTGCTCGTCCAGATGACTCCCTTGTTTACGGTATCTTCAGGAAGAACTGCGGCAACAAGAGTCTCTTCCGCACCTTTATCAAGGGTCATCTCCGTATTATTTAGTGAGACGCTCTCCGCTCTTACTGTTACTGTCACGGTACACTGGGCAGTCTTTCCGCCATCCTCTGCAGACACTGTGATAACTGCGGTTCCTGCACCAGTAGCGGTCACCTTTCCGTTCTCATCGACTGTTGCTATCCCGGCATTGCTTGTGGTCCACAGCACTCTCCTGTTAGTGGAGTCGGAGGGCTGCAGCGTTACATTTAGTATCTCTTCCTGCCCTTTTTCAAGATCGATCGCAGCCTTTTCCAGCGATATGCTTTCTACATGCACTATTACGTTCACTGTGCATTGAGCTGTTCTGTTGCCTTCCTCTGTGGTAACGGTTATTACTGCGGTACCTGCACTTAGTGCCGTCACTTTTCCGGTCTCATCGACAGTTGCGATGCTCTCATCACTGCTGGTCCAGATAACATTCTTATTTGAAGAATCTTCAGGAAGTATGGTGGCTATCAGCGTTTCATATCCGCCTTTTTCGATTGTTATCTCCTCTTTGTTAAGGTGGACCGATCCGGAAGATACTACTACCGTGACCTCACACTCTGCAGTGAAGCCTCCGTCTTCAGTAGTTACTGTTATCACTGCAGTTCCAGGCTTCAGAGCATAGATCCTGCCGTTTACTACAAGCGCTATACTGTCGTCGCTGCTCGTCCATATGACTCCCTTATTTGTTGCATCTTCAGGAAGGACTTCTGCAATGAGAGTTTCGTCATCACCCTTCTCAAGTATTATCTCAGTCTTATTAAGAGATACGCTCCCTGCCTGTACATTGACCCTGACGGTACATTCTGCCTTTTTACCTCCGTCTTCGGTAGTGACCGTGATGACTGCAGTTCCGGCTCCAATGGCCGTGACCTTTCCGAATTCGTCAACTGACGCCACGGTATCATCACTGCTGGTCCAGACGACTCCCTTATCCGTTGCTCCTTCCGGAAGCACTGTTGCATTCAAAGTCTCTTCCGCTCCTTTCAGCAGCGTGACATTGTCTTTATTCAGGGAAACGGATACGACAGGGACCGTTACTGTGACTTCGCATGAAGCCGTATGTCCTCCGTCTGCTGTCGTTGCTGTTATTACTGCCGTACCTGCTTTGAGGGCATAGATCTTACCGGTACCAGTTACTAGCACTATGCTGTCGTCACTGCTCGTCCAGGTGACTCCCTTATTTGTTGCATCTTCAGGAGATACAGTCGCCGTTAGCGTCTCATCTTCTCCCTTTACAAGAGTCAGTGTTTCCTTATTTATACTTACAGAGTTTACGGATATGACCACTGTGATCTCACACTGAGCCGTATATCCTCCATCCTCCGTGGTCGCAGTTATCACTGCGCTTCCTGTCTTCAGTGCATAGATCTTGCCTGTATTGCTGACAATTATTATGCTCTCATCACTGCTAGTCCATCTGACTGCCTTGTTCGTGGAATCTTCAGGAAGAACCGTAGCTATCAGGATATCTTCCGAACCTTTCTCGATGACCAAAGATGTCTTATTGAGCTCTACGCTCTCGGCACTTATGGTGACAGTGACCAGACACTCAGCTGTCTTTCCTCCGTCTGCTGTAGTCGCTGTGACTGTCGCCTGTCCTGCTCCTACAGCGGTTACTTTACCAGTGGTATCTACGGTTACTACGCTCTCATCACTGCTCGTCCAGATTATTCCCTTGTCAGTAGCATCTTCGGGAAGCACTGTCGCGGTCAGTGTCTCGTTAGAGCCTTTAGTCATAGACAGCTCATTCTTGTTCAGGCTTACGGATGAGACCGATACCCTGACAGTGACCTCACACTCAGCAGTATATCTCCCGTCTTCGGTCGTGACTGTTATCACTGCAGTTCCAGGATTGAAAGCAAATATCTTTCCGTTGTTTCCTATGATGACTATGCTTTCATTGCTGCTGCTCCATGTGATCCTCTTATCCGTGGCATCCTCAGGAAGCAGTGTCGCAACCAGAATATCTTCAGTACCCTTTTCCAGAGTAACTGAAGTCTTGTTCAGTTTTATGCTCTGAACGGGAACAATGACACTTACGGTGCATGTTGCTGTCATCTCCCCGTTCTCTGTCGCGGCGGTAATGACTGCGGTTCCGCTTCCGATTGCAGTTATCTTTCCAGTATCATCTACAGTTGCAACGGTCTCATCACTACTCGTCCATACTACTTCATTGTGGGTGGCGTTCTCCGGTAGAACAGTAGCCGTGAGCTGTTCCTGTTCACCTTTGATTAGTGTGAGTTCATCTATATTAAGATTGATAGAGTTTACTGGTATTTTGTAACTGACTGTAATTGACTGTGTCTGAGATTTATATTCATATCGGTAATTAGACCAAAGATCATATTCAAGATCGTATTCGGACCAATAATTATAGAATACGTCTGCATATATAGTGATCTTTTCGCCAGCTTTGAACTTGCTTATGAACTCTTGATACTCATATTCTTCATATTCTCGAAATATATAAGTAGTATTGATCTGAATATGACCAACATTCCCCAAATCCGGATATGCTTCAGTATCATACCATATCTCCAGTCCACCTTCGCCAGACCCATCACTGCCAATAACAGGGATACTAGTCTCATATCCATCCGCATCAAAGTATAAATTCCCATAAGGTACAGTATAGAGTCTTACATAGACACTATTTGTTCCCTCAGGAATCTCTATATCCATTACAATATTTATTTCATCATCAATCGAAGTGATTTCTGCTATTTGTTTTCCATTAACTGTAAACGTATAGTCAATATCTACTTCTTGATAAATCCACTCTGCATTAATCAATGCTTCATTTCCGGTTAAAATATCCATTTGATCGGCATCAGCCTTCTTGCCAATATAATGAACAACCTGCAACATGTCACATCCAGCAAATGCATTGGCTTTAATATTACGAATACTTTTCTCAAGATAGATGGATTCTAATAGTTCACATCCTTCAAAAACGCCCTCTTCAATACAATCTATAGTTGAAGATATCGATATCGTTACTAGTGAATTGCATCCTGAAAAGGCATGGTCTTTGATCTCAATCACGCCCTTGTCACCCATTGAAACATGTTTAAGCTGTCCGCAATTGGCAAATGCATATGAGCCTATTGAAATTGGGTCAAACACCCCAGAATAGATCTTTACAACCTCCAAATTAGCAAAGCCCATAAACGCTCTATCGTCTATACTCTCTATACCCCACTGAATTACTACTTTTATTATGTCATCCTTATTTAGTATATCTGAATAGTTATAAATATCTTCACAAACACCTGTGCCTCTTATATACAAAGTACCGTCACTGTAGAAATCAGCGTAAGCGGTCTCTCCACACACTACTGTTTCAACTAAAACCACAGGTTCTTTTATAATCACTTCACAGGAAGCAGTCATTCCCCCATCTTCAACCATAGCTGTAATTGTTACGGATCCTGTTGATACAGGAGATACTTTTCCTGTATTATCAACGGTTGCAATACTCTCATCACTGCTTGTCCATATTAGTCTAGTGTAAAAGGCATTGCCAGGTACTGCCACGATATAATCGCTTAAGTTTAGAAATGAATACTCGTCAAAAAAAGTCAAATTATATTTTTGCTCTAAAAAGTGAATCGATTCAAGCGGATCTATCGGCCCATAATGCCAGTTTGCCCATGAAAGATAATCATTTTGAGCCTCTATCTCTATATTATCCTTATTGGCTTCTGTGCCGGTGTAGTATACATCCCTGATATTCATGTAATAGAATGCTCGTTCACCAATTCTCGTAACACTTTGCGGGATAACGATCCTTCGAAGTTCAGTATTTCCATAAAAAGCCATGGCTGGAATAAAAGAAACATACTCTGGGATGATGATATGCTCCTGTTCTTTATCTAGGGTAAACCAATAGTCAGCTTCATACTTATTAACTCCAAACGTCACCCTTAAATATTCGGTTGTATCATATCTGTTCCAACCTGCATCCCAACCATCACATTGTTCTGAAGTTTCGCACATAACATTCAAATCCGGACTGCATCCCCAGAATGGTCCATCAAGAACCATAGGATATTCAGAAATACAAGAAGATATGATACTTATACTCGATGGAATAAAGATACCCCGGAGCCCCTGGCAGTATTTAAAAGCACCTTTCCCTATACTTGTAACGCTTTCAGGAATAGTAATATTATTTATTTCGGAGCACCCTGAAAAAGCATAGGCTGGAATAAATGTAATATAATCTGGAATCACTATAGTATCCTGAGACTTGTCCAGATACTGCCAGTATTCAAACTCTCTCTGTTCAACTCCATAACAGACTTTCAACGAATCTAAATGATCAGTCTCATTAAAGCCATAAAAATTCCAACCATGTGACCATCCGTCTGGTATTTGATTATTTTGACAGTAAATCACTAGCTCCGGGTTGCATCCCCAGAATGGTCCATAATTGAATCCCATTTCCGGATCAAATTTTACAGATATTGTAGAAACACTACCCGTTATATAAATCGATCTTAGATTTGTACAGTACCTGAAAGCATCTACATTTATGGTTGTTACACTTTCTGATAATAATATGCTCTTAATATTGTTGCATCCTTTAAAAGCATATGCTGGGATTAAAGAAATGTAGTCGGGAATCACAATACTCTCCTGAGTTTTATCCAGAGTTATCCAATATTCTGCTTCATTTCGGCCAACTCCGAAAACAGTTTGTAAACTTCTACTATCATCATCCCAAGTGTTATAATAAACATTCCAATGCCAATCCCAACCACTTGGTTTAGAACCATGCTCACAATAAATTATCAAATCCGAAGTGCATCCCCTGAATGGTCCATAACACTCGTTAAAATCAATAGATATATTTATAATCGATATATTGATCACACTGGTTGGAATAAACAAACCCTGTAATCCTGTACAGTTCCGAAAGGCCTCGATTCCTATTCTCGTTACACTGTCTGGTATTGTAATGTTACTTATATTGATACAGTCTGCAAAAGCATATGCTGGGATAAATGAAATATAATCTGGAATCACAATGCTCTCAGTAGTTTTGTCCAGATTCTGCCAATACTCAAATTCATTCCGGCTTACTCCATAATATGTTAACAAGTAATCGTCAGCACCCATTCCATTTAAACCATAAACACTCCACCCGGTTGCCCAGCCATCTGGCTTTTTATTTTCACAGTAAACAACTAATTCCGAACTACATCCCCAGAATGGTCCATAATAGAACCACAGATTAGGATCATGTTTTACAGAAATTGAGGTAACACTTGATGGTATATAGACTAACCTCAGACCTGCACAGTCCCTGAATGCCTCGATTCCTATGCTCGTAACACTGTCCGGAATAGTTATTTTTGTCAAACTGAAGCAGTCACTAAATGCATAATTTCCAATATGGGTAATACCAGTACTGATTATTACTGTAGTGACATCTCCCCTATTCTCATACCACGGAGTATCTGAAGCTGAGACATAATCATCCATAGGACCTTCGCCTGTAATATACAAGACTCCGTCAATGATCTCCCATTCGATTCCTCCTGACTTTGACATGGATTTTACCCTGATGTTGAGGCTCGACGAAACAGTCCTGTCCTGTGAGTATGCAGTGATAACTGTTGTTCCCTTTGATAATGCCTTTATGACACCATTGTCTACAGTTGCTATTGCTTCATTACTGCTCGTCCATTTGACAGACTTATCACTTGTATCATCAGGTAATACCGAGTATTTGATGAGATAGCTGTCCCCTACAAATAGTTCAACATCTTTGTCCTCAAACAGGATCGATTCTGCAGAAACTATCTGCGGTTCTTCTTTAGAATCATCCACAGCTACAGGGTCTTCATTATTTTGAACAGGTATCTCCTCCTCACCTGGCTCAGTATCATCTTCGGTTTGGACCTTATCTTCCTGAACATGATCCCCTGCAGTATCTTCCTCGATCACTGAAATATCAGATTCATTAATCTCGTTCTGTGAAGGACTACCTTCTGTTTCTTCTAGAACAACTTCTTCCTCTTGTACGTTGCTTACTATAGAGCTGAGTATCTCGCTCTCTTCAGCAAACACATTAAAAGGAAGCATAGAAAACAATAGCACTATGCTTAATACTAAAGATATGATTCTTTTTTTCATTACCCTAATCTCCAGATATGCTTATTAGTAATAGATGGCTAAAAACCTGTGAAAAAGAAAACAGAATAAAAAAGAAGTATAAAAAGAAACAGGCTCTCTACTATAAACAATTCCTCTAATATCCTGTATTTTCTTGATCTCAATTAGAATAATAATCCTCTTATAAGCTATTTGCAATATTTAGGTGTTTAATCAATTTTCATATTAAACTATACATTATTTTAATCTTTCGGAAATCATAACCACCCTTCAAAAGGGTGGTTTGCACTGAGGCTATAAGCCTCCGTTACCGGCCAGCGCCTAAAGACGCTGGCTTTCACGTTTTGTTCAAGCCCTATTGCCTTTGTCTCTCGCTGCCCCTTGACAGGGCTTTTG
>JAEEGL013438096.1_pt1 | contig 12779 bp, 14 predicted proteins | sample 9134231 | NCBI WGS metagenome assembly JAEEGL01 (sample SAMN16246548, study PRJNA631951) | gut metagenome | biome: gut microbiome; feature: rumen; material: fiber-attached | host: Bos | place: Iran: Karaj | collected 2018-10 | reverse complement strand
CAAAATTTCTTCTGGCTTCCGAAACTTTACTGTTTCTTAGGTTTGTTCGTTCTCTGATAAATTCTTCCGCACCGGCTTCAGAGATTCCGGTACGTGTTTCTTGGAATTTTCAGGGATGTGTTACTGTTCAATTGTCAAGGAACTTTGTTGTCTCCGTTTCGGCGACAGCTTGATTACTATATCATGTCGTCAGGAACATGTCAACAACTTTTTTAAAACTTTTTTCTATCGATTTTTTATCCCATATCTTTGGGATAAAAAAAGAAGTTCTAAAGTGCGAGAACTCCTTTTACTACGACGATAGAAAACGGAGAAAGAGGGATTTGAACCCTCGCGCCGGTTACCCGACCTACACCCTTAGCAGGGGCGCCTCTTCAGCCTCTTGAGTATTTCTCCTCAGGTCTGAATACCAACCTCTACCAAATATGATATTCACGCCCAAATCACAGGCGCAAAACATATTCTACATATCCAAGCCCTGTTTGTCAATCAATAATTTCCATAAAATATTCCGGCCACGGGAGAGTCCTCGGAAAGGATCACCGTCTTCTGCCCGCCGCGCATACTTTCCTTGAGTGCATCCAGTGCGCGTACGAAGGAATAGAAGTCCGCACGGCTGCCGTCCGCATATGCTTCCGACAGGATCCGCATGTATTCCGCCTCACCGTCTGCCACGGTAGCTTCTGCCTTTGCTTCTGCGTCGGAGATCATGATGGCTACTTCCTTATCGGTAGTGTTAACGATGATCTGCGCCTGTGCCTGTCCCTCTGCGGTGTACTGAGCCGCGATGTTCTCGCGCTCGGACACCATGCGGGTATAGACTGCCTGCTTGTTATCATCCGGAAGATCCAGCTTCTTCACGTCCACCGTAACAATCTCAATACCGTACTGAGACTCCACATGTCCGATCTGTTCCATGATCTCTTCCGTAAGAGAGGTGATCTGTACGACCTCCTCCTTCTCTTCAGACACCACCAGATCGTTATTCTGTACCTCTTCCTCCGTGACAGTGATAGTCATCTTACCGTCGCGGCTCAGAATCACCGCATCCTGGGTCATATTGGAAATGGTATTCTTGGTAGCATTGTAGACCAGATTATCGATACGGTTCTCTGCATTGTAAATAGAGCCGCTCAGAGTCTGGGCAAACTTCAGGGGATCCGTAACTCTCCACAGAACATAGCTGTCCACGATCATGGTCTTCTTATCGGAAGTGATGACATCCGACTGAGGCAGATCGTAAAGCAGGAGCTGGTTGGGGATCACGTCCACCGTCTCGATAAAGGGGATCTTGAAGCTGAGACCGGGCTCGGAGATCACGCGCTGGACTCTTCCGAACTGACGGATCAGGCGATACTCGTTCTGCTTAGTCACCACGCAGCTTCCGCTGATCACCATCAGCACCACGATCACAAGCACGCACAGCAGGGCATACTTTGCGGAGTTCTTCTTATTACCATTCACAGGATTTCCCTGAGAATCAAAATGCATTGTCTTTTCCATGGTTACTCCTCCTGACCTGCGTAAACTGTTTCCGTAGTCGTGTCTGTTGTCACGAAGCTCTCCAGGGGCAGCATGGTGGTCATGCTGCCGTCTTCGCTCTCAATGACGACTTTCAGATCCGGAAGAACTTCTTCCATAGCCTCATAGAACATTCTCTTTTTGGTCACTTCGGGGAATTTCACATACTCCTCGAACAGAGCGTTGAAACGGGCCACCTGTCCGTTGGCCTCATTGATACGCTCCTGCTTATCCGCTTCCGCTGCCTGCAAAATGCGGTCCACCTCTGCTTCTGCCGCAGGGATCTGCTCATTCCGGTACTTGTTTGCATTGTTCACGGAAGTTTCCTTGCCCTGCTTTGCGGTCTCGACCTCCTTAAAGGCAGCGCTCACTTCTTCTGTCGGAGGCTCTGCATCCTGAATGGTAATGTTCACCAGCTGGATTCCGATATCGTAAGTCTCCAGCTTATCCAGGATCATCTGCTTGATGTTGGACTGGATCTCGTTCTTTCCGGTGGTCAGCACGCTGTCCACACTGTAGGATCCGATGGTGGTACGAATACAGTTCTGGGCAATGTTCTTCAGGATCTCTTCAGGATCCCCGGAAGCATACAGCGCCTTCACGGGATCCGTCACGCGATACTCCGCATAGAAATCCACATGGATAAAGTTGTAGTCCGAAGTGATCATCATAGCTTCATCGGAGTCACCGGTGGATGTGTAGCCGATGCTGAAGCCGCGGATGGTAGTGTTCACCTTATCGACGGTCTGGATCACCGGTATCTTGAAATGCAGGCCGGGCGTCGTGACTGCCTTGGGAGATCCAAGGGTACATACAACCGCCTGCTCCTCCTCGCGAATGGTATAGAAGGATCCGCCCACCAGGAACAGTACTACCAGCACCACTACGGCAATGGCAATTCCTTTTCCGAGTTTCGCGGGATTCACATTTTTCTTTTTCATATTCTCCCCTTTCGAACTCAATCTTCCCGATACTGCGCCAACGCCTGCTCGTAAAGATTGTTTCCTTCTTTATCGATGACGACGATCACCGGAAAATTCTCCACCGTCAATTTCCGGATGGCTTCCGTTCCCAGATCATCGTATGCGATCACTTCCGATGCCTTGATGGACCTGGACAGCAGTGCTCCCGCTCCGCCCACTGCAGCAAAATACACCGCATGATTGCGGATAATGGCATCCCGCACCGCTTCGGAGCGCTTGCCTTTTCCGATCATGCCTTTCAGACCAAGGTCCAACAGCCGGGGCGCATAGCGGTCCATGCGGCTGGCTGTGGTAGGGCCGGCACTTCCGATGGGGCGTCCCTCTCTCGCCGGAGAAGGTCCCATATAATAAATGATATTTCCCTCCACATCCAGAGGTAACTTTTCTCCTCTGTCCAGAGCTTCATCCATTCTCTTGTGAGCCGCATCCCGGGCGGTGTAGATGGTTCCCGTCAGATAGACGTAATCCCCCGCCCGTAATTCTTCGATATCCTCCTTGCGCAAAGGAGCCTGTAAATACCGATCCATAGGATTCTCCATTTCCAGTTCTTCCGAACTTCGATCACAGTACGCGGACGCTGTGCCGGTTCACATGGCAGCAGATATTGATGGCCACCGGTAAGCCCGCGATGTGTGTGGGATACGTATTGATGTTCACCGCAAGCGCCGTGGTGCTTCCACCCAGACCGCCGGGTCCGATGCCGCTTCGGTTGATCCGCTGCAACATCTCCTCTTCCAGTTCTTTTACATAAGGAATGTCGGAATGCTGATCCACCGGGCGCAGCAATGCCTGCTTAGCCAACAGAGCACACTTCTCAAAGGTTCCGCCGATGCCGACTCCCACCACCATGGGCGGGCACGCATTGGGACCTGCATCCTTCACTGCGGTGAGGATCGCATTCTTCACGCCTTCGATCCCATCCGCCGGTTTGAGCATAAAAACGCGGCTCATGTTCTCGCTGCCGAATCCCTTCGGCGCAACCGTGAGCCTGACCTGATCTCCGGGGACGATACTGTAATGGATCACCGCCGGAGTGTTGTCTTTTGTATTTTCCCGTTCGATGGGGTCCTTTACCACAGACTTCCGTAGGAATCCATCCACGTAGCCCCGACGAACACCTTCATTGATGGCATCCTCCAAAGAGCCGCCCTCGAAATGAACGTCCTGACCAATCTCCGCAAAGACCACCGCCATTCCGGTGTCCTGGCAAATGGGGATCATGTCCTCCCCGGCGATCTTCAGGTTCTCCTCTAACTGCTGAAGCACCTGCTTTCCGAGAGGAGCCTTTTCCGTTTCTGCCGCGCGCTCCAACGCGCTTTTCATATCTGCGGTCAAAAAATGATTGGCTTCGATACACATCTCGGCCAAACATTTCGTTACATCTTCTACAGGTATTGTCCTCATGGCATCTCCCTGACTTATTTCAAAAGTTCACAGATTTCCCGAAGCTCATCCGCGGAGGGCTCTCCGGGCTTCCAGCCGATCTTCTGTCCGTCGGAACGGAACCGGGGGATCAGATGAAGGTGGAAGTGCATGACGGTCTGGCCCGCTGCCTCACCATTGTTCTGAACCAGGTTCAGTCCATCAGCATCCAGCTTCTTCACCATACCGGCACCCAGCTTCTGTGCCAGGCGGATTGCAGCCGCCGCCGTTTCGGGGGGCAGGTCAAACAGATTGTCTGCGTGCTCCTTGGGCAGGATCAGTGCGTGACCCTTGGTTGCGGGACCCGCATCCAGAATGACATTGAACTGGTCATCCTCGTAGATGGAGTTCGTGGGAATGTCTCCGTTGGCCAACTTACAGAAAATACAATTATCTTTTTTCATTTTGCCCCTCCCGGACTATTTTACGAAGTTCAACACCTGATCCAAGCCGCACAGGATCCGGAAGTCTCCCTTCATTTTCTTCATGGCACCGGACATGAATGCGCGCTGGAAGGTCATCCGGCCTCCCACGATCTCATCCATGACGCTTCTGGTCATTTCCATCTCCACATCAGGCTTTTCCAGGCTTCCATAGCCACAAGTCATAGATGTTCCGGAGATTTTCAGCACAAGATTTTGTGCTTTTTCTTCTATATTAATAGAAAAGGATCCGGCCACTCCCACCTGAGGGCGGAAGGCCCGTTTGATCTCCCCGAGATACTCCTCTTCACTGCCGGCATTCTCCTCGCCCATAATGTCGCGGAACATGGATGCCAGTTCCTGAATATCTTCCTTCTGGGTCTGGACATAATGGTCATCCGAAACATACTGGGACAGCTGCTCCGACTCCTGAGGAGAGAAGCTGCTGCTGGCCGGTAATGCGATAGTCTGCTGCAGCACGGTTGCGCTGGAAGGAAAACTTGCGATCTTCTGGTTCACGGCGCGGTACAGATTCTCTGTCTTCTTCTCGATGATGTCCCGATATTTGGCATTCATCTCGATCTCCAGAGTATTCTCGATATAGCCGCCGAATCCGTCGATGAGGCGGCCGCCCAACAGTTCCCATGCAGTCACCAGATCCATTCTGGCTTCCCGCTCTCCGAAGGTACGGGACATGACCACCGGCATCATATAGATTCCGGAAATCTTCTCCTTATCGCCAAACTGCCAGCAGGCATCCAAGAACTGGTGCATATAACCGCCGACACCATGCCACTCCACGGTGGAAGCCAGCACGACACCGTCCGCATCCTTGAGGGTCTGGGGCAGAGTCGGGATGGTGTTCTTGTACTCATAGAGGTTATAGCGTTTTACTACAACCCGCAGTTCCTCAAGCACCGCTGCCATTTTGTCCAGCACGGCCAGTGTCGGATCATCGATGATCCCCCGTCCGCCATAATAAATGTTGATATTCAAAACGCCTCTCCTTTCGGGAACGTATGGCACTTTTAAATCATTCAACATTTTATCAGAAAATAGCGTGGTTCTCAATGGTAGAGAGGAAAAACTGCATCATCGGAAAATGAGATTTACCGCACCCAGTGTGATCTCATCTTCTCTCTGAAGCTTCCGCTTTTCACAGGGAGCCATGGGCACATGATTTTTTTCCGACCCGTTCGTACTGTTCATGTCTTCCAGGAACCAATCCTGGTTTTCCCGGAAGATCCGGGCATGGATCCGGCTGACGGTGGGATCTGACAGGACTACATCCACTTCTCCGGCCTTCTTTCCGACGAGGACCGACTCGCCGGTAAGCTCCGCAAGCACCTCTCCCCGATCGTTCAGAAGTTTATGAGTCTCGGGTCCCATCAAAGTACGATTATCGATAAACACCGTCCGTTCATCCTCTTCCTCGTATTCCTCATATCCATAGGCGGTTTCTTCCGCCACCGAGAATCCCTCGATGGCCATTTCCTGTTCCCTCATGTACTTTTCACGAAGCTGAGAATCTTTTCTCCGGGCTCCCGCCAAAAATGCCAGCAGTCCCTTCTTTTCGCGGCGCTCCGGTTCGGGCTCTTGGGGGATAACCCAGTCCTCGACCGAGTCCTCCTCATACCATTTTCCGCTTTCCTCCGGAACATCTGCCTTCTTCTCCTGACAGACCGGTTTCTCAGGCTCTTTATCCTCCAGCACCTTCGCATCCTCAAATATCTGCTCCGTGAGGTAGCCTTCTCCGAATCCTGTGTACTTCTCATAAATGGAATAGACAAAATCCACCAGTTCCTGATCCTGATAGTCCATGTGTTCCACCACAAAATCCAGGAACTTCGTAAACCCGTTATCCCCGTCCCGATATGGAACATAAAGATACTCAAAGACGGTGTCGTTCACGCTCTGATACACCTGCTCCGGGTACCAGATCACATTATGATCATCCAGCAGGAAACGGGCAGACTCCATACGGATTCTCTTCAGATTCCATAAAAAATCCTTCACCCACTCCCGGTCGATATGCTTTCTGCGGACCATATTGGTCACGGGCTGCTTCGACGTGATGTCGTAATACAGGTAATACTCTCCGTTGATGAACCGCACGCTGCAGGGGAGCAGACCGCCGATCCCTCCTCGTTTGATCACCTTATACTGATACCGGTTCTCTTCCGGTGCTGCCGGCAGCCGGAATCTCTCATAATTGCTTTGCAGGCTCTTGATAAATTCAGTTTCTAACATCATCTCCTCCTTAATCCGCAGTGACCATCTGCAGTAACTCCTTGGTCCGTTGATAGCTTCGAACGATCTTCACAGGTGAAACCGTCTGATTTCGATAGTGACTTTTTGCTTCCCAGAAATCCTTACCCAGCAGCAGATTCCACCGAGGCAGCGGGAATGTCAGACCCCCGCTCCGCTCCACATCCAGGCGATAGCCCTGCTGCCGCGCGGTCAGTTCTCCGGATTCCCAGGCGATATAGACGTCCCGGTCTTCCAGGTCGCCCTCCCGGATCACGTGATCGCAGCGCTGCTCCGCGCTCAAACCCCGAAGACTCGCGGCCTGCATGGCAAGCAGCCCGGTATCCTGATCCTGTCGGCAGCGATCATACTGGTAAAACCACAGATACATCGTCATAAAAATGACTCCCAGCACGATGGGCATTATCAATGCCGCTTCCACTGTAAAATAACCATCTTCCGTTCTTCTCATCTTGTTTTCCTTTCTCAGCTCCCGCACAAACGCAGGCAAACACAGACCATATACCCCACTGTCATAAACGGGACAAAGGGCAGGCGTTCCTCTTTCTTCATCCGATGCAGCAGCAGTCCGCCCCCGGATATGAGACCCATGATCAGACAGGCGCTCATCAGAGTCCATAAAGCAAATACATAACTTTCTGCGATTCCAACCGCACAAAGAATCATTCCATCAGCCGGTCCGGTCTGATGGCCCAGACCCGACAAGATCAGCAGGAACACCCCCGGGAGCAACCCCGCGAGCATTCGTGCCGGTGAAAGATCGCCATCCCCGATCCCAATGATAACCGCCAGTCCTGTCTCTGCTGCAGCCCCGCAGAGGATCAACCCCAGCGGGATCCTGCGTTCTCTGATATCCCACCAGGACGCGATTCCCAGATAGATCAACGTGATCCATATCAACAAGCTTTTCATTTCTCTCCTCCGCATCTGCTGCATGGTCGATAGGACGCCTCCGCCTCGGAGATCGGTATCGACCAGTAGGTTCTGCACAACGTGTAACAATTCCGGGAATAGTGGTATCGATCCCCCTCTGCACCCACATAGAATGTGTCCGGCACTTCTCCCTTCGCACAGATCTCACAGGGAGTGTAGCTTCCGCCGTCCCGGTTCTTCTCCTCGCCGATGGCTTCCGGCAAAACTGCCCGGATCGTCAGCTTCAGGTGCGTACAGGTGGATGTCAGATGATAGACCTCCGAGTCCGCCGTCACATAGACATAAGCCTCCTGGGAATGGGGATCCCCTTCTCCGGTGACATCATACCCGTTCCACAGATGACCGCAGAACCGATTCGCCATCCGAAAGGACAGCAGGCCATCCGGGTCGAACAGGGGGCTCACCCGGTAAGTCACCCGTAAGTCCACCAGATCTCCATCCGTCAGGATCTCGCTCTCCAGAAAATTCAGGGAGGATATCCCCTCCGGCAGAGGCGATTCCTGCAGATACGCTTCCCCCAGATATTCTTCCAGATCGGATCTCACAAAGGTGTAGCTGATGGCTGCATCTCCCAGTTCCTCTTCGATCTCTTCGAATTCCTCCCGGAATAATTCCTCCTGCAGGATGCCGGCAATACAAAGCTTCGTTCCCGCATCCCACAGGCCAAGGGAAAGATTTCCGTGAAGCCGGATCATCTCAATCGCTCCGGACAGATTCAGACACAGAAACAAAAACAGGGGCAGGACAATGGAAGCTTCCACCGTCATGCTGCCGGGGAAGAACATTGGAGTCCTCTCTACGAACCATTGCAGAATGAGACCGCGCAGTTTTCCGCCGATCCCGCGTGAGAGAGTTTGCTTTGGAGAAGGCAATTTGTTTTGATTTGGTTTGTAGTTTCTCCGGCTCAGTGAGCCGTATGCCCGGTTCCATAGAAAAGACTCCAATGTTCTCCCCTTTCCTTACTGATAATCCATGATCCGTGTCATGGTGTGTTCATATCCGTAACAGCTCTCCACTGAGGCCGTGACCTGCAAAGTGTCAATGCATGCATCCAGACGAAAACGACCGTTTCCTTCTGTCCTGCGGATTTCCGCCTCCATCAGGTTCATGGCTCGAAGCGTCAGCTCCTTCTGGTTCACTGTTAACAGCAGACCTACCAGATACTGTTCATACCCAAGTCCATGGTCCGTGGAGATGTTCTCCTTGTCGGCTCCGCTCAGCATATTCCGGAGGTTTCCGTAGTACCAGTTCCCACTCTCCTTAAAAAACGGAACTTTCCCGCCCTCCACAAGCACACGCACATCGTGGTATCCCTCCGCGACTGCCCAGACCAGCAGCAACGCTTCCCGGATCCCGGGCTCCGCCTCCGGATTCAGGATCGCCACGGAGATCAAAGTCGCCACTGCATCAGCTTCCATACTCAGCTTCGCATCCGACCGCAGCGCCGCATAATCCAGGCAGCTTCTGAGGACAACCAGTTCCGTAAGAACCTGTTTTAGATTGGAAACATCCGCATCCTTGCCACAAGCCAGATATTCCAGCTGGTATGCCAGCGCATCTCCCTGCCGCTGATCCGTATAAGAACTGAAATGTTCCTTCAGATAGAGCAAAAACAATATCGGCTCCAGGGTATCCTCAATTCCTTCCTTGTCCGAAAGCAGCAGATTACCGCTGTTCACCGTACCGTTTCGCACCCGTTCTCCTGCCAGTTCACTGCTTGTCAGCTCCCGCTGAGACAGATTTTCATCGTCATCGATCAGATGATTCAGAAAACCAAGGGTCTTTCTTTTCCCTCCAAACAGCTTCTTCAGAATCGACTGGTTTTCCGGCGAGTTCTCCGTTCCGGACAGCTCCAGGATTTCTCCGATGAAGGGCTTGTCCGGATCGATGGATGCTGCAAGCGCCGCAACCTTTGTCCCTTCCGGACTGTCCGTGGCGGAACTCTTTTCCACAGATTGGAACAAACCTACCATTTCCTGCGTCTCTGCGACACCCGTGTCATATTTGACCGTTTCTGCCGCCCTTCGCCGAAAGACTTCTCCATCCCGATCCGTCATGAACACGACACCTTCCACCGATACATCCTTCGGTTTCAATCCCAAAAAGTCCCGGTACAGCACTCCTGACAGCATCACATCGGAAGGATCCAGATTCTTCTCCAGATAACTCTGCAGATGCTGAGCCGTACGGGAAGTGGCTGCCTGATTGGATCCGTAGGAGCAATCGATGGCCAGCAGATGATATCGATCAAAGAGCTGACGATGATATTCCGCAAAGCAGCTGTTCATCGCCACCTCCATCGCCACCTCGGACTCCAACCGGATCCCGCCGCTCCGCGACCCTTCCACCAGTGTCAACAGCAAAGGAAGCAAGACCGCCAGCAGCATGGTCAGCCATACCGTCAGATATCCTCCCGGGCAAAGCCGGTGAAGAATTGTTTTTTCGTTCCGATTCTCTGTCATCAGAACTTGTTGGTACGGTTGGTGATCTTATCGAAGAGGCTGTCCACGATCTCCGTGATATTGTCCCGGAACACCATAACCAGTCCCACCAGGACCACGATGATCAGGATCACCTCCACCGTTCCCATTCCGTCTTCTTCCGTCAAAAAGTTTCTAAAGTTTTTCATATTCTTTTCCTCTTTCTTTCCCGGCATATGCCGATCTTTATAAACTCTGAGCCGCAAAGGCCGGTGTCATGACCATCACCATGACGATCAGCAGAAGCAGCACCATAGGCACCAAAAGTTTTGTTCCCGCCTCATCCGCAGCTTTTCTGCAATTCTGAACCCTCACTCTGGATGCCGCTGCCGTTTCTTCCCGTAGCCGCGCCAGAAGTTTGCTGTCTCCCTTGCTCAGGTTCTGGGACAGCAGGCTGCACAAGCGGATGTACTCCTGCAGGCCGCTTCGTTTCCCAAGTGTTTCATAACATTCCCGTTCCCCGAGACCCATGCTCAATTCGTGGCAGGTTCTTCGGATTTCTTCGTAAGCCGGATCATCCGGTTCTCCCCGGGCTTTCCGCTCCTCATATTCATCCGTCATCCTCCGAAATGCACCTCGGGCACCCAGACCTGCTCCCATATACAGGGCCAGCATCCACACAACATCCGGATAGCGTCTTCGTATCCTGTCCCGCCGCTTTTCCAACTCCTGTTCCAGATCCCGGTCTGACAGAAAATAGATCAGGACCGCAACCACAAGACTTCCCGCAAGCACCACACCACTTCTGTTCTTTACCGAACGGGTCCAACTTACCTCGCGGCCTTCCACATTCTCCGGAAGCTCCAACACTGCTTCGGGCCGGGTCTCCTGCTCGCAGGCAGCCAGTTCCTCAAGGATCCTTTCCGCCAGCGCATCCTCCGGCGCCCTCTCCGGTATGGTCACCAGCACAGAGATCTCCGTCATCCGGATCTCTTCGCCGTAGGAAATCCGGGCAGTCAAAGTCACCGCCGTTTTTTCCGACACCTTTGTCACCCGTCCGGTTCCGGCACGGATCACTTCAGGTTCCGAACTCCGCCATTCCACTTCAAAAGGATACCCTTCGTACTCGTCCGACAGGATCAGATCCTCCGAAACATGCTGCAGATCCGGATTCGTTCCCCGGATCAGCTCCGGAAGGCGCTCCTGAAATTCCTCATAATATGCCTCCAGTTCTTCACCGGCCAAAGTCCGGGTCCGGAGTATCACCGTAACCTCCGAACTGCCCACATCGCTTTTCGCCGTCAGGTTCAGTTCCCGATCTTTCCCGTCAAACTCTTCCCGGGTCAGATCCCGCTCCGTGAGGTTCCGTTTTTGATGTGCCTGCAGCTGCATCATGGATGCGAGAAACACTCCACCCATCACCACCAGAACGCCAAGCTTCAGCTTCTTCACATAAAATGCTTCATGAAGACGCTGCCTGTCTTCTCCTCCGTGAATCAATTCCAGACTGATCTGATTTCGGTTTCTTGTCTGAGGTGAGATCCGAAGGATCATATGATACAAAATCAGCGCGATCCGTTCCGGAAGATTTTTCATCTCACACCTCTCCTTCCAGTTTGGCAAGGGTCCGTTCTCCCAGGTAATAAGCCAGCAGATACAAAGCCAGCATTCCGGTCATGATCAGTACTCCCCGGAGATTTCCGTAAAGGGGAAGAAAATACTCCGGTTGTCCCAACCCGACATAAAATACGATCAGGAAAGGCATGCACCGCATGATCTGCATCTCGCTTCTCCGGCCACCCAACAGCGCCCGCATTTCCCGGCGGCTGTCCTGGCGGATCCGGATCAGTTCCGCCGATCCCTGAATGATTTCTTCCATACCTCCTCCATTCCGCTTCACAATAGAAAACACACCCGCGAAACGGGAGATGGCATCACTGCCGGAACGCTCCGCAAAATTCCGGAGGAGATTTTCCAGTGTTACATTCCGGGCAAGTCCTCTTCGAATGCTCCGAAGTTCTTCGCAGATCATGGAATCCTCCCCAAAAAGAGTCACCATGGTGGAATAACTTCCCAAAAATGCAGTCTCCACAGAAGCGCCGGTTCGAACCGCCGTCCCCACAGCTTCGATACATTCGCAAAACTGTGCCTCCAACAGTTCCCTGTCACGCCGGATGATCTCCTTCCGACTATCCCAAAAAAACAGAATTCCGGGGATCGCCATGGGGATCAACGCCCACATGCTCCGGTAGAAGAACCATGCCAGAAGGATGCTCACCCCACCTGCCTTACAGATTGTCAGAAACCACTCCTGCCGATCCCAGTAAATTTCACTGTAGTCCCGCTGTCCGGAGTTTTTCGTCGTGCTCCAGAGAACCGACTTTACGAAGCTCTCCCAGAACTTTTCCATCCCGGACACCGGTCTCCTCAAATCGATATAACGGAGCAAGCCGGATCTCTCCATTCTCATAACCAATCACCTCCACGATCTCCAGAACCCTTCGGGACTTATCCCGAAGCCTTCCCAAATGCACGATGATATCCAGACCGGAAGCCACCTGCTGCCGGATCGCCGGAAGGGGCAGATCCGCCGCCATCAGGATCATATTCTCCAGACGGGACAGCATATCCTTTGCGGAATTTGCATGGCCGGTGCTCATGCTCCCGTCATGTCCACTGTTAAGTGCAGTGAGGAGGTCCATGGTCTCAGGGCCTCTAACCTCACCCACCACAATACGATCGGGGCGCATACGAAGTGCGCTCCGGATCAGATCCCGGATCGCGATCTCCCTGCAGCCGTCCGCATTACT
>JAEEGL011459603.1_pt1 | contig 12779 bp, 8 predicted proteins | sample 9134231 | NCBI WGS metagenome assembly JAEEGL01 (sample SAMN16246548, study PRJNA631951) | gut metagenome | biome: gut microbiome; feature: rumen; material: fiber-attached | host: Bos | place: Iran: Karaj | collected 2018-10 | reverse complement strand
GCTTCCAACAACCCCGAGAACGAATCTCTCGGAACCAGAACGGTTCCTTTTGAAAGAGAGCTTTACATCGAAAGAGACGACTTTATGGAAGAGCCTCCCAAGAAGTATTTCAGACTTTTCCCCGGAAATGAAGTCAGACTCATGAATGCATATTACGTAACAGCTGTTTCTTGTGAAAAAGATGAGAACGGAAATGTTACCGTTGTACATTGTACCTACGATCCCGAGACCAAGGGCGGAAATTCTCCCGACGGTCGTAAGGTCAAGGGAACGATCCACTGGGTTCCCGCTTCAAGCGCTATCTCTGCTGACGTAAGACTTTACGAGAATCTTGTAGACGAAGAGAAGGGTGTATATGATGAGGAAGGCAATATCAACCTCAATCCCGATTCTCTCAAGGTTTGCAAGGATTGTAAGCTTGAGCCCGCTTTTAAGGGAGCTAAGGCATTCGACAGATTCCAGTTCGTAAGAAACGGATTCTTCACCGTTGATTGTAAGGATTCATCCGACGATCACCTTGTTTTCAACCGTATCGTAGGACTTAAGAGCTCGTTTACGCTTCCTGCGAAATAAACGAACGTTTCGGGGGTTTTCGGTTATTTATTTGGAGGAATTATATGGCAGGTCTGTTATCTGGGCTTGAGAGCCTTGGATTAGGCAATCTTGAAAATATGGACATATTCGGGAAGGAGAAGAAGGAAGAAGTTTCCAAGCAGGAACAGAAAGCTCCTGAAGTTCCCGAGGTAAAAGAAACCGACTTTATCTATGATAAGTCGTTCAAATGTCCCGTATGCGACCATGATTTTACGGCCAAGATCATGAAAACCGGTAAAGCCAAGCTTAAGAAGCCGGATTTCGATCTCAGGCTCGTATATGAAGGGTTCGTTGCCGAGAAGTATGATGTTGTTTTATGCCCTACCTGCGGATATGCGACTCTGGTAAGATATTTCGGAGCAGTACTTCCTACCCAGGCACGTGCGATCAAGGAAAACATCACCTCAAATATAGTCCTTCCCAAGTATAATGAAGAAACCTACAGCTTTGATCAGGCTCTTGAGAGATATAAGATCGCACTGGCATGCGCTGTCGTAAAGCGTGCCAAAGCGAGCGAAAAAGCATTTATATGCCTTAAAACGGCATGGCTCCTGAGAAGCTACAGAGAGTTCCTTGAGAACGAAGAAGACGATTTTTCGGAACTTATAGAAAGCCTTAAGGCACAGGAAGCTGAATATCATTCCAATGCCTATAACGGCTTTATGGAAGCCAGAGGATCGGAGGATGTTCCCATCGCCGGAATGGATTCCGTAACACTTGATTATCTTCTTGCCAACCTGGCATTCCACCTTAAGGATTATACGAACTGCAGCAGATTTGTATCCGGAATTCTTACCTCAGCTTCGGCCAATGCAAGGATCAAGGATAAGGTAAGGGAACTCAAGGATGAGCTTGCCAAGGTAAAACAGTAAATAATGTTTATAGAATGAAAAAACCTCATCTCCACATGGAGATGAGGTTTTTTGCTACCAAAATCGGAGTAGTAGTTGTTTGATTACTTCTTAACTTCTTCGGATGTTCCTTCGGCAGCATCGGAATCATCGAAGAATTCTTCTACGGTCTTATCTGCATCTTCAGCAGCCTCGGTTACGTCCTTGGCTGTTTCCGAAAGGGGAGTGAAATCATCATCCTCTTCATCTTCGTCCTCAAGCTCTTCAAAAAGATCATCAAGATCATCTGTAGCCTGGAACTTGTCCTTAACCTTGGTATAAGCTTCCTTGGCGTTCTTGGATACCTTTACAGCGGTCTCCTTAGCGGATTCGGTGAACTTCTTAGCTACTTCGGAAATATCATCAAGGGATGTATAAGTGCGTCTGGGAGCTTCTACGGGTTCGTCATCTTCGTTTAATATAACGGGCTCCTCATTCTTCTTCTGATAGTAGTAATATGCTGCGGCTGCAGCGGCTGTTCCGAGAACAACGGTTCCAAAGAGGAATTTACCAAATTTTTTACTCATGTCCTGCTCCTTTCGGGATGGGAATCGCTTTAGATGCGTAAGACCATTTTAATACATTACCCCCTCATTTTAAAGAAAAAATTATATAAACATTTTGACAAATTTGACACCGATTTTTGACAAATCGTTTCCCTGAATTTAAGCCTGTTTTTCGCTCATTTTGAAAACCGAATCCGGGTCAGAAGTTTCCATATTACAGGTGGAATCCAATGCGCGATCTGACGTATCAGGACTCCGAAATCAGTGCCCGGAAGCGTGGGATTACCGAGGTCTGCCCGGATAATAATGCCCCCGATAAGTTGCATCGTTTTTGTGTAATAAACGAGCGGATAACACAGATATTGCTACCTGAAAAAGGTGGGAGAGAGGAGAAAATCCGACAGTAAAGAAATGCGATAAATACGCAGGGGTGCTTAAAATAACACCTGACCGCAAAAAGGGAGGTCTGGGAGGCTGAAATCTGACGAAACAGCTGTATATTTAGTGTTATGTATACAAGAATTTTATGACGACATAGTTGTTACTTTTTTTGATGTCAATGATTGTGGATAACTTTCCCTTGGAATAATCAGCTAAACTCGCATTTTTCCACAGACGTCTGTGTCATATAGTGGACAAGCAAGAATGAAAATCTTGCAGAATTTGCTTTAATAATATTTGGTTGCAAGAAAAATGTGAATACTTAATACAGTATTATGTCAGCAGACATTTGTGTCATTTTAGGCCCCAAATCTGACATCTGGGTCCGAAAATAGTTAAAAAATGTCGTATCCGGGCAATAAAAAACTCCCCACGTTTTCACGTGGGGAGCAGAGGATCATATTACTTTTTACATTATCAGGTCTTAAAGAATACTCCGAGGAAGTTTCTTCCGATGCTCGATCCGATATTGCCTCCGAGTGTCTTTCCGAACTTACCTCCGATGGCATTTCCGACTGTTTTTCCGACCTCTCTTCCGACTGTTCCGGCTCCGGTTTTGGCAACATTCTGAGCAGCTTTTTGGGTCTTGTAGCTGAGAGAGTTTTTATCGACTTTGGGCTTAGCACCCGGGGTCTGGGTTTGGGCGGGAGCCTGATCTGCAGGTGCCTCGCCTTCTGCAAGAGTACGATTTCTCTGAAGGAACTCATATGCGGAATCTCTGTCGAAGTAATCGCTGTATCTGTTATAGAGGCTGCTGGACTTGATCACGCTGTCTCTTGTGGAGTCATCGATGGAACCCATCAGTGAGCAGGGAGGAAGGATCTTGGTATTTTCCACCATGGTGGGAACACCTTTTTCGTCGAGTACGGATACGAGAGCTTCGCCGGTTCCGAGGGAGAGGAGAGTCTCATAGGTATCGAATTCGGGGTTCTCCACGAAACTCATTGCTGCAGCTTTCGCTCTCTTTTGCTCCGCAGGAGTGTATGCGTGAAGAGCGTGCTCGATCTTATTGCCGAGCTGTGCAAGGATGGAATCGGGAATGTCCCTGGGGTTCTGTGTTACGAAGTAAATGCCTACGCCCTTGGATCTGATGAGCTTGACGACCTGCTCGATACGGGACATGAGAGCCTTGGGTGCATCGTTAAATAACATATGTGCTTCATCGAAGAAGAATACCATTTTGGGCTTATCGAGGTCTCCGACTTCGGGAAGTGACTCGAAGAGTTCGCTCATCATCCAGAGAAGGAAGGTGGCATACATATCGGGGTGCTGAATAAGCTTCTGGCAATCAAGAACCTGAATGGGGCCCTTATCGGAATCCCTGCGAAGCCAGTCGTTGATATCGAGAGCGGGCTCTCCGAAGAAATACTCGGCTCCTTCGCCTTCGAGGGTTACGAGGGATCTGATGATGGCATTTACGCTTTGTCTTGCGATGCTTCCGTAATCAGCGGCAAACTCCTTGGCGTTGTCCGCTACGTAATTGAGCATTGCTTTGAGGTCCTTGGTATCGATGAGGAGCATGTTATTGTCGTCAGCGATCTTAAAGACCATTGCAAGGACATTTGTCTGTGTATCGTTTAATCCGAGGATCCTGGACAGGAGAAGAGGTCCCATTTCGGAAACCGTCGTTCTGAGGGGCATGCCCTTTTCTGCGTATACATCCCAGAAATTGGTGGGATAGGTGTCGAATTTGAATCCTTCTTCCTTTAATCCGAATCTTTCGATCCTGGCCTGCATGTCCTCGGTGTCTTTACCGGGCTGACTGAAACCTGCAAGGTCTCCTTTAACGTCTGCCAGGAATACGGGTACTCCCATATCCGAAAAACTTTCGGCAAGGACTTTTAGGGTGATGGTCTTACCTGTTCCGGTAGCTCCGCAGATCATACCGTGACGGTTTGCCATCTTGGGATAAATGCAGATCTTCTTGTCTCCGCTCTTTCCCAGAAGAATGGTTCCGGACTGTTTGTCGTACATGTACTGTCCTCCTCACATTTAATAATATGTGTTATAAAACGCGTATTTTCAACGCTTTTAAGACTATTGGGATATAAATAACTTACGCAATTGAATTGCCGGTATAGAGGGTATAGTATCTTCCCTTGAGGTTTATAAGCTCGTCGTGAGTTCCTCTTTCCACGATCCTTCCCTGCTCCATGACCATTATGCAATCGGCATTTCTGACGGTTGAAAGTCTGTGTGCGATGACGAAGGATGTTCTTCCGTGCATAAGTTTGTCCATACCTTCCTGGACGATCCTCTCGGTTCTGGTATCGATCGAGCTGGTTGCTTCATCGAGGATGAGAACGGGGGGATCTGCGATGGCTGCTCTTGCGATGGCAAGAAGCTGTCTCTGTCCCTGTGAGAGGTTTGCTCCGTTTCCGGTGAGCATGGTGTTGTATCCGTCGGGAAGCTTGGAGATGAACTCATCCGCATTTGCGAGCTTTGCAGCTGCCAATACCTCTTCATCGGTAGCGGAAAGTTTTCCAAAACGTATGTTATCTGAAATTGTTCCCGTGAAAAGACAGGTTTCCTGAAGAACCATTCCGAGGGATCTTCTGAGATCCGCCTTTGCAATCTTGTTTACATTGATACCGTCGTATCTGATCTTACCGTCCTGGATATCGTAGAAGCGGTTGATCAGATTGGTGATGGTTGTCTTACCGGCACCGGTCGATCCGACAAATGCGATCTTCTGACCGGGCTTTGCTTCGAGAACGATATCGTGGAGTACCATCTTGTCATCGGTGTATCCGAAATCCACTCCGTCAAATACGACATTTCCCTCGAGGGGCTTATAGTCGGTAGTGCCTTCAGCCTTGTGATAATGTTTCCAGGCCCACATTCCGGTATGCTCTAGGGTCTCTTCAAGCTTTCCGTCTGCTCCCTTTTTGGCATTTACGAGGGTTACATATCCTTCGTCTACCTCGGGGGTCTCGTCCATGAGACCGAAGATTCTCTCCGCACCGGCCATAGCCATGATGATGGAGTTGAACTGCTGGGCAACCTGGGAGATGGGCATGTTGAAGCTCTTGTTAAGGCTCAGGAAGGATGCGACTGCACCTACACTGACATTTCCGGTAAGAGCAAGAGCACCGCCGGTGATCGCACAGAGCACGTAGCTTAAGTTTCCGAGCTGTGCATTGATGGGACCGAGTGCGTTGGCATAGGTGTTAGCCTTGGATGCCGCATCGTAAAGCTCATCATTGAGTTCATAGAAGGCTTTCTTTCCGGCTTCTTCGTGACAGAAGACCTTAACGACCTTCTGACCTGTGATCATTTCTTCTATATAACCGTTAACGGTACCGAGCTGTTTCTGCTGTCTTACGAAATGCTTTCCGCTGTTCTTGGCCGCAAAGCCGGTGCAGAAGAGCATTACGCCAACCATAACAACTGTTACTATGGTCATCTGCCAGCTGAGAACGATCATTGACAGGAATACCGATACAATGGTGATCGCCGAGTTGAAGCACTGGGGAATACTCATGGAGATCATCTGTCTCATGGTGTCGATGTCGTTGGTGTAGATCGACATGATGTCACCGTGTGTATGGGTATCGAAGTACTTAATGGGAAGCTTCTCCATCTTTTCGAAGAGATCGTTTCTCATCGACTGCATGGTTCCCTGAGTAATCTTGATAAGGAGTCTTGCCTGAGTGTAGCTTGCGATTATTCCGATGGCATAGAAGCATGCTACTCTGAATATCGCCTTTGCCAGAGGCTCAAAATTGGGTAATGAGTTCGGATCGAGCAGGTAGGGAGTGATGTACTTGTCTATCAACTCCTTCATGAAAAGAGTACCCTGCAGGTTACAGAGAACCGATGCGATTATGCATACGATTACCCAGGCGTAGTGGGTGGAGTAATCCTTAAAGATATAACCCATTATGCGCTTAAAGCTTTTTCCGGGGTTCTGGGCTTTGGGCCCCGGTCTACCGAGTGTATTTCTGCTTCCGGGTCCGGGCATTTAGTCCACCTCCGTTTCGTCAAAGTCTCCGGCACCGCCGGTCTGTGATTCATATACCTCACGATAGATCTCATTATTCTTAAGAAGTTCTTCGTGAGTTCCGACGCCGTTGATCTTACCGTTATCCAGTACAATGATACGGTCGGCATCGGATATGGATGAAATCCTCTGAGCGATGATGAACTTGGTCACTCCGGGGATCTGAGTTCTGAAAGCCTGACGGATCTTGGCATCTGTTGCGGTATCTACGGCACTTGTCGAATCGTCCAGGATGAGGATCTTGGGATTCTTAAGAAGAGCCCTGGCGATACAAAGACGCTGCTTCTGACCGCCGGATACGTTGGTTCCGCCCTGTTCGATATGGGTGTTGTAGCCGTCGGGCATTCTGTTAATGAATTCGTCGGCACATGCCATTTCGCATGCCTTCCTGCATTCTTCCTCGGTGGCATCTTCCTTACCCCAGCGGAGGTTATCGAGAAGGGTTCCGGAGAAGAGCTGGTTTTTCTGGAGAACTACGGAAACCGAGTTTCTGAGTACCTCCAGATCATAATCACGTACATCGACTCCTCCGACGCTGACCGATCCTTCGTTGACGTCATAGAGTCTGCTGATAAGGCTTACGAGGGTGGATTTGGATGATCCGGTTCCGCCCATGATACCGATAACTTCTCCCGACTTGATATCGAGATTGATATTTTCGAGGACGGGCTTTCCGCCCTTATCGAAATTGTATGCAAAAGCTACATTCTTGAAGCTTACCGATCCGTCCTTAACTTCCATAACGGGATTTTCGGGATTCTTAAGATCGGTCTCCTCATCGAGAACTTCAACGATTCTTTCCGCACTTGCCGCACTCATGGTCAGCATGACGAAGATCATGGAGAGCATCATGAGGCTCATGAGGATGTTCATGCAATAAGCAAGAAGGCTCATGAGTTCGCCCGTTGTAAGATCGCCCACACTGATCATCCTTGCTCCCAGCCAGCTGATGGTAAGAACGCAGGTGTATACGGTGAGCATCATGATGGGGCTGTTTAAAACAACCTTTTTCTCAGCTTTTACGAAGATGTCGAAGATTGCCTGAGAAGCCTTCTGGAATCTTCCGATCTGCTCGTTTTCACGAACATATGCCTTAACTACTCTGATTGCGGAGACATTTTCCTGAACGGATTCATTGAGCGCATCATACTTGGGGAAAGCTTCCCTGAAAGTCTTGGTCGCACTGTGAATGATCAGTATAAGTATGCATCCCAGTATCAGAACTGCAATCAGATAAACTCTGGCGATCCTTGCATTAATGTAGAAAGCCATGCACATAGCCACGATAAGGCTGGCAGGTGCTCTCATCGCCATTCTGAGTGCCATCTGGTAAGCGTTCTGGATATTGGTTACATCCGTTGTAAGTCTGGTAACAAGTGAAGAAGTAGAAAATCTGTCGATGTTTGAAAAAGAAAATGTCTGAATGTTGTCGTACATGGACTTCCTTAAGTTTCTTGCAAGTCCGGTGGCTGCCACTGCCGCAAATCTTCCGCCGAAAAGACCTCCGATAAAGCCTATAAGTGCTGCAAGTACCATGAACAGTCCTATCTTATATATATGGTTCATGTTGCCGGCATATACGCCTTTGTCTATGATCGAGGCCATCAGATACGGAACAAGCATTTCCATGGCAACTTCGATAACCATGCAAATGGGTGTCAATACGGAGGGCAAAGTGTATTCTTTTACCTCTGAAAGTATTCTTCTAACCATATTTCTCCTATCTGCCGGAGTAGAAAACCCGACTTTAATATTATAAAACCGGATTCGTTTTTTTCAAATAAAGAGATTGTGAACATTGTGTGTTTGGGAGTTTAGAAAATACCCTTTGCCTATGTTAAAATAGTAGAAACGTTCCCTATAAGGCATTAATCTTTGACGGGGAGCAGTTAAGGAGAATTCTATGGGATATAAAGAAACTGCCGCACTTTGGAAGAACTCTTTGGACGAAAAAGATCCTCTTTATGCCGAGCTTTTATCCGTAACGGATGATAAAGAGCTCGAGGACAGGTTCTATCAGGATCTCTCATTCGGTACCGCGGGACTCAGGGGTAAGGTCGGTGTCGGAACTAACCGCATGAACCGTTTTACCGTTGGTCGTGCCGCACAGGGTATAGCCGATCACATAGTTAAGGCCGGAGAAGCGGCCTGTAAGAGGGGCGTTGTCATAGCTCATGATCCCAGGCATTTTTCTGCGGAGTTTTCGAGGATGACCGCTGTGATCCTTGCGAAGAACGGAGTCAAAGCATATACCTTCCCTTCGCTTCGTCCCACTCCCGAGCTTGCTTTTATGATAAGACGTCTCGGAACCGTAAGTGGAATCAACATCACCGCATCCCATAATCCCAAGGAATATAACGGATTCAAGGCATACTGGGAGGACGGCTGCCAGGTAAGTTCCAAGGTTGCCGACGCCATGACCGAATGCATAAATGCGGTCGATTATTTCTCAGGCATCAAGGGACTTGACGAGTTTGACGCAAATCCCGAGGGTTCTTTTGCAAAGTATGAAAAAGAAGGGCTGATCACGGTCCTTTCGGATAGTTACGACAGGGAATACCTCGATAAAGTAGAAAGTCTTGCGATCCATGAAGGCGATGAGCTGGATCTTTCCATCCCCATCGTCTACACACCTCTTAACGGTGCGGGAAGCATTCCTTTTATGACGGTTATGAAGGACCGCGGTTTTACCAACGTCTCGATAGTGGAAGAGCAGAAGGATCCCGACCCCGATTTTACTACCGTCGGTTATCCCAATCCCGAAGATCCCAAGGCATTTAAGATGTCCGAAGAACTCGGAAAAAAGATCGGTGCAAAGCTTCTTATGGCGACCGATCCCGATGCGGACAGATTTGCGATAGAACTTCTTATGGACAACGGGGAGTACATGCCTCTTAACGGTAACCAGACAGGTTATATCCTTGCGGGCTATATCCTCGACGGAATGAAAGATGCGGGTACTCTTCCCGAAAACGGAGCCATGGTAAAGTCCATCGTTACATCAACCATGTCCACTCGCATGGCCGAAAGCTACGGCGTGAAGATGTATGAATCCCTTACAGGATTTAAGAATATCTGCGGACTTATTCCTTTCCTCGAAAGCCGAGGCGAAAAGTACCTCTTCGGATATGAGGAGTCCGTAGGATATGCAGCTTGTCCCGATATCAGGGATAAGGACGGTATCAGTGCCGGAATGCTCATTGCAGAGGCAGCGGCATACTATGAGAAAAAAGAAGGAAAGTCCCTCTGGCAGGTACTTCAGGATCTGTACCAAAAATTCGGATTCTATGCCGAGGATGAACCCAATCTGGTTCTTGAGGGAATCGAGGGCTCCGCGCGTATCGGAAGGATGATGGAGCATATCAGAAATTGTCCTCCTGCGGAGTTTGCGGGGATCAAGGTTAAGAAGGTCATAGATTATAAGGACGGTTCCGAAGATATCAATTTCCCTTATAACAAGATCCCGAAGACCAACGCTCTCAGATTCTTCCTTGAAGGGGAAGATACCTGGTTTGCCATAAGACCTTCGGGAACAGAGCCTAAGATTAAGTTTTATTTCTATACGAGACAATCGTCACGCGAAGAAGCGCTTGAGGTTAATGCCAAGATCAAGGCTTCCGTGATGGAGATCATCGAAGCTGTAAAATAATTGATAATAGGGACCATTGGGGACGGTTCTCTTGGTCCATGGTTCTCGGACCAGGAGAACCGTCCCCAATGGTCCCCTGGACCAGGAGAACCGTCCCCGATGGTCCCTGTCGATATTTATAGATTACCCATAATGAAATCTTTGAGAAGTCCTACGCTCTCCCTGATCATATTATTGGGAAGGTATAATGCTACGGAATCAGCGGGTATGCCGGTAACGTCGGTGTATCCGCATTTTTTTGCGATAGCGAGTGCCCTGAAGATGTGGAAATTGCTGGATACTATTCCCACACTTGAACCTGTCAGATCTTCGTTCATAGCCGCGCAAAACTGCAGGTTCTCGGAAGTGTTTGTGGACTGATCTTCCATGATTATCCTGCTCTCATCGATGCCTCGTCCGACAAGGTAATCCTTCATTACCGAAGCTTCGCTTGCGGGTTCGTTGCTGCCCTGACCGCCGGATACGATTATTATCGTCTCGGGATTTGCGGATGCGTATTCGTAAGCTTTATCGAGTCTCATCCTTGTGACCACTGCAGGGCCTGAAGGTTTGACCTGGGATCCGAGAACGATGATGTAATCAAGATTCTGTCTTGAGGTGTTTCTGAATCCCGATATGACCATGCACTGGGTTGCGATAACAAATATAAGTCCCAGTGATATCAGGCAGGCTGCTATGATCTTAACCGCGCCCGGAAGCTTTGCGATGATTCCGGATCTGAAAAGGAAGGCGAGAGCCATAAAGCATACACCTCCCGCATACCATACGCAGAAGAATTTGGAACCGGAATTTGCGAGCATTATGGTTATTCCGTAGAGGATGCATAAGATTCCGGCAATTAATAATATGACGGGAAGGATCACCATTTTCTTTTTACCCTCGGATGCAGTTTTTTCTTTCTTCATACGCCTTAAGCATATGAGGAGATAGATGAGCGAAATTGCCGAGCTGATACCCCAGGAGATGGGATATGAGGTCATGAGCACTTTCATGGTCCTGAACGATCTGAATGCGGTGAAGATCCAGAGGATCCTGATTCCGCATACGCCGAATACGCTTATGATCATGGGACCTGTTGCGTTGCCCATTCCTCTGAGCGCGCCGTGGCATACTTCTATCAATATGAACGAGAAGTAAAATACAACGAAGAACCTGAGCATGTAGGTTGCGATATCAAGAACCACGGGGTCCTTCGTAAAGAAAGTAAGTACGAAGGGACCGATGAGCAAGAGGCCGCCTACGATGAGAGTGGTTATGATCGTGTGGTAGATAAAGCCGCAGACCATACTCTTTTTAACCCTGTCCATATTTCCTTTGCCGTAGTTCTGAGCAACAAAGGTGGATATGGATATTCCGAGGGAGTTGCTGACCATCCAGAAGATCTGATCCGCTTTTCCCGTTGCGACCCATGCCGCAACTGTGTCCGTTCCGAAGCCGTTTACCGCGATCTGGATGATGAGGTTGGATGCGGTATAGGTAAGGGAATGAACGGTCGAAGGGATGCCGATCATCAGTATTCTTTTTAAATAGAAGGAATGGATCTTTATCTTATTAAGGTAAAGTCTGTAACAATCGTCAGCCCTTACGAGTACGAATATGGTAAGGACCGCGCTGATAGCCTGGGAGAGGATGGTTGCAAGTGCAACGCCGAATACACCAAGGTCCAGTCCCAGAACAAGGACAAGATCGAGGATGATATTTACTATGGAAGAAATGATCAGGAATATCAGAGGGCGCTTTGAGTCGCCGATAGCTCTGAGGATTCCTGCTCCCATGTTGTAAACGAGGTTGGGGATCATACCCGCCATGTAGACTCTGAGGTAGATGGTCGATCCGTCAAGGGATTCGGGAGTTGTGTTCATGGCTTCGAGCATGAGCCTGGTTGTGGGGATGCCCGCGATGGTGATGATCACGCCCAGGATTATGGCAAAAGCCATTCCTGTATGGACGGCCTTGGAAACGTCTTCTTTTTTACCCGCACCGTAATACTGGCCCACGATGATGGTGGCGCCGGATGAAAGGGATGTCAGGCCTCCTACGAATACATTTACCAGTATCGCAGCCGAGCCGCCTACCGCAGCAAGGGCCTCTTTTCCTACAAAGCGGCCGACGATGATGGAGTCCGCCGTATTATAAAGAAGCTGGAAAAAAGTACCGAACATAAGGGGCAGGAAAAACAGTATCATTTCCTTCCCTATTTTGCCCTCTGTTATGGGGTTAATAGCCGTATTTTCTTTTTGAATCGCCGAATTAGTCATAAAAGACATATTATTACGGAAAAAGTCCGTTGTCGATAAGAAAATGGTTAACGTAGCCTATATGGGGGGCAGGAAACCGTTATGGAGTTGTAAAGTACTGCCGCGGGTGCTATTATTTTTGTTGGTGCGTTTATAGATTTGACGCGGTTTTAAACACATTTATATAACAAGGAGACATATCATGAGTAAGAATTTCGCTGATCTGCTTGCTAAGGTCAAGGAACTTGACAAGCAAAAACTGGCAGTTGCCGTAGCACAGGACAAGCCCGTGCTTGAAGCTGTAAGAGAGGCACACAGAATGGGCATTATCGACGCCATTCTTGTAGGTGACGAGGATCAGATCCGTGCTATCGGAGCCGAGCTTGATATGAGACTTGATGAATATGAGATCGTTGATGTCAAGGATCCCATGGAAGCTGCTCTCAAGGCTGTAAGCTT
>JAEEGL016997089.1_pt1 | contig 12780 bp, 8 predicted proteins | sample 9134231 | NCBI WGS metagenome assembly JAEEGL01 (sample SAMN16246548, study PRJNA631951) | gut metagenome | biome: gut microbiome; feature: rumen; material: fiber-attached | host: Bos | place: Iran: Karaj | collected 2018-10 | reverse complement strand
TCTGGCCTTTTTACCTCCCTGTGCCTTGTCTTTGCCTTTTTTAGCCATACCTCCCTCCCTATTGATAAAAAACCTCGCTGCAAAGGTGAAGGAATACCTTACGGTATTCCCTGAAGTTGTCATGCTTCGCAAGACAACAACCGGTGAAGGAATACCTTGCGGTATTCCCTAAAGTTGTCATGCTTCGCAAGACAACAACCTATCAGCTAACAATACATACTACACTTAAGTTAAATTCTACTATTTACTATCTCTTAATGCAACAATATCTTGTGCCTGTACTGTAAAAAGAGTAAAATCATTATTGGTCTTATCAGACAATTTAACTTGGGAGGGTTTTATAATGAACGAAAAAAACTACTACAAACAAAATCTCTGGTGCTTCCCTCTGGGGACGGTGGGACGCGACATGGTGTATGTTCTGGTCTCCAACTTTCTATTGACCTACATCATGTTCACACGGGAGCTTACCAATGCGCAGCTTGGTGCCATCACCGCCATCATGGTGGCTGCCAGGGTCTTTGATGCGTTAAACGATCCCATCATGGGTAATATCATCGAGCGCACCAGGAGTCGCTTCGGCAAGTTCAAGCCCTGGCTTGTGGCAGGAGCCATCTCCACCACGGCGGTAATCATATTTTTATTTAATATGAAGCTTACCGGCTGGTCCTTTATCACGGCTTTTGGCATTTCGTATTTTGCTTTTTCCATTACCTACACAATGAACGATATTGCATACTGGGGGATGATACCTGCCCTGTCCAGGGACGGCAGTGCCAGGGATACCTTCACCTCCCGCGCTACTCTTTTTGCAGGCATAGGTAACGCCCTCGCCAGTGTGGCCATTCCCATCTTTACGGCAGGAGCCATGGCTTTAGGCGGCAGCACAGCAAGCGGCTACGGCTACATGTCCATTATCATCGGAATACTTGCACCCGCATTTTTACTCTTTACCGTATTTGGAGTCAGGGAAAACAGGGACGATATGAAGCTTCCTCCCACTCCCCTGTCCTTTAAGCGCATCATCTCAACCATCACCGGCAATGACCAGTTGCTTTGGATATCACTGGTATTTCTGATCCAGGAAACAGGCAGCATGATCATAGCAGCCGGTCTGGGGAGCACCTACATATACTTCCTTTACGGATACCGGGGTGGTCTCTACTCCACCTTTACCCTGGTTGGTATGTCAGCCACAGCTTTTCTTATGATCTTTTATCCCATGATTGTCAAAAAGCTGGGCCGCATGAAGCTTATGACTGTACTGCTGGGATTGTCCATGGTGGGATATGTACTCATGGTTATCTCCAGAGGTATGGGAAGCACCACACCGGGCTTTTGGGTGCTTACCATAGGATATATGCTGGGAAGCTTCGGACAGTACGGATATTATCTTATTATGATGATCTCCATTTTAAATACCGTGGAATACAACGAGTACAAATTCGGCACCAGGGACGAGGCCATCATCGCTTCACTGCGACCCTTCCTTACCAAGATGTCCTCAGCACTTCTGGTAATGATCACCTCACTCACCTATATGGCCTTTGGAGTGACAGAATACACCAACCAGATATCTGCTTTTGAAAACCAGGCAGCATCAGGGACCATTACCGAAGAACAGAAGCTGGATGCCATCGATGGCGTGCTTACTAACGTTGGCAGCACCCAGACCGACGGGCTTTTGTTTGTAATGGTCATCCTCTCAGCTGTAATGATGATCGCATCATATGTCATCTACAGAAAAAAATACACTCTGGACGAAGCCACATATGATCATATATGTGAGGAGTTGGAGAAGAGAAAGTAAACATGTAAATAAAAAAGCTCCGGCAAAGCCGGAGCCTTTTTTATTTACATGTTTACATTAAACAAGTTCCTCAGCTGGTTTACTATGTCATCGCTGTTTGCATTAATGGCTGCTGCCTCGTTGATCCCGGAGATCTTTTCCAGATCACCATCTCCGCTGTAGTTATAGGCTATGGTGTAAACCGGAACCTGCAATCCTCCAACTATGCCGGAGATACGGTTAAGGGAATATCCCTCATTTTGCTCACCGTCTGTCAAAAGGAAGATCATGGGCTTAGCACCGGGAACATCCGCCATTTTCTTTTCTATCATATCCATGGCCACCAGCACCGCATCATAGGTTGCGGTACCGCCGGAAGCCGTAAGGTTTTTCACCTCGCCTGAAAAATAGGCCTGCTGGGTGGGATCAAACTGGTTAATGGGCAAATTTATGGTAACATCCGAGGAATAGCTAACCAGTCCCACATAGTGCTCCTCACCGATATAAACCGAGGATTTGACCAAAGAATCTTTAAGCGAATTGATGGGCTCCCCGTCCATGGAACCGGACACATCAGCTATGAATACCGCAACAATGGGCTTACCGCCGTTTTTGTTCTGCTTCCATACCTTCTGCGCTGAGATATACTGTGTGCCATTTAATCCGGGATCCTGGCTCTCATAGTCGTTATGATGGTTGAATCCCTTTTCCGTTGCAAGCTGCTGGTTTCTGTCATTTTTGCAGTATTCCACAAACATGGCAGCCGCCTCTTTTTCCTTATCGGAATCCCAGTCAAAGGTATACACGGGATGATCGTGTCTTATGCCTGCAGGGATATAAACAAAGCCCCTAAGCTCTGAGGTGTTGATATAAGCCTGCTCCTCCATGACCATGGCATTGATAACGCCCTTGCTGGCCTGAGAACGAAGAACTGCTGTAGTATATGCAACAGGAGGTGAATTCTTCTGATATTCCAAAAGGGCCTCGCTGGCCTTTGCCGAAAGGGGATCTTCCTCATCAAAGGACTTAAGCATTGCCGTAAGAATATTAAGTCCGGTACTGGAGGTATAGGGATTGGTATAGGCAAATGTGATACTGCCGTTAATGGAAGCCGTAAGCACATTGGCAACCGTAGCCTCCCCGTACTCGGATATAAATTTATCATATACATCCTGCTTGATAAGAAGACCTGCAGTATTACCTGCGATGCGATCCTCAATCTTTTCAATATTTACTCCGGAGGCTTCAAGCATCATACCCCATGCATAGTTACTGGGGATGTAGACCTGGGGCTGATAAACTCCCGCATTGATATAGGTCACAACCTCGCCGGAGGTGATCTTTCTGACCGATACGCTTACCTTTTTCCCATCAATCTCAAAGCCTTCTTTGTTAAAGCGCTCTGCCACCACATTAAGCCAGTCATCCGGAGCCTCCGCACTCATCTCCGTAGCTGCTGCTATCTCGATGTCGATATCTCCCTTGCCGTTTACCATTATGGGGAAAGTGTCGATATCCGCCAGCGCATCCGCCTCAGTGGGCTGCTCCGCATAGATATCCATGGTGGGATTTTCAACGGTGGAAACATCCACCTTTTTAAGCAGACTTTCAAGCTCGGTTTTGGCATCATCAGCTGACAGGGCATTTTCCCTGCCTGTATTTTTTGTGATGACATCACCACCGCATGCTGTAAGTAGAAGCATGGCCACCGACAAAACAACCGCTGTAAATCTTTTCATTTAAAGTTCCTCCTTGGTGTTTATATAATAGTACGATATATTTTCGGTTACTTGTTAGTGGAAGATATAAGTATATCCCTGTAGCTGGTAAGGGTGGCAAGCTCGTCCCTGTCATTTTCACCCTGACTGTTGAGGTAGTCCGTAAGTGACATCAAAAAACCCGAGGTGTTTTCAAGGAGCTTTTCGTTGTCCCTGGCACAATCCTCAATGCTGGCCCGTACCTTGTCACTGTCCTCGGTCCGATCGGGAGAACCAACCTCCATATAATTTAATACCTTTCGGATATTTTTGAGCATACCCTGCTCCACCCGGTCTAAAATATCCTCTGCGTCATCTAACTTGTCTGCACCGTTTTTCCTTAAAAGATCGGCCAGCTTGGCCTGAAGACCGTCCATTTTCTCCGACTGGGAAATAAGCATCCTGATACCGTCACAAAAGCCGCTCCACTCCCCGGACATATTCTCGGAAAGCTCATTTCTGATGGTAACCTCATCCAATCGTTTTGAAACGGAAAGAACGGACTCACGCTCACGCTTTGCCCTGTCAGACTCCAATCGCTCCTCCCGGGTGGCAGCCACCTTTTTGGCTTCCTCTTTCATGATCAGATTATAACGCCTGCTCTCCAATGCAACTGCTCCCACATCAGCTACGGCAAAAACCCCGCATACTATCTTTAAAACAGATGTAATAAGCCGATATGCGCCTACACCATAGTAAATGATGATCGAATCCTCGGCTGCAGAAATGCCGAAAAGACCCAGCACTCCTAAAAGGAGCAGGATCGTAAGTGTTATTATCTTTCCGTAACGAAATCTGTTGTTCACAAAAATATCCTCTGCAAAAAATTAGTTATTCTTTAAAGACTTTGCAAACTCTCTTAATCTGTTGATCCGGTCTGTCCCATCCTTTAGAGCATCCGCCGAATCCACAGATACAAGGGCCTCAGAAGCCATTTCCCTAAGCTTTTTATATCTGAGTGCAATATCATCAGCCGTAGTCTGGTAGATGCCGGTGGCCGCCAGATAATCACCCGACAGCTCAGAAGCGTCTTTTTTTATCTTCTCCGATAAAGTATTGGCTGCTGCCTCATGGGTTTTGATCTTGATAAGGAGCATTTCAAGGCCCATCCTATCCGCCTCTATATGAGAAAGCTGTGACAGTATCTTTTCTTCGTTTGCCAAAAGATCGTCTATTTTAGCCTGATATCCGGCTATCCTGTCCTTGTCCTTTTCATATATGAGATTGCCGATCATAGTAATACAAAGCCCCGTTTAATTACTCTCTCTCAAAGCAGAGCATGGTAAGATCGTCAAACTGAGGCGCATCGCCTACAAACTTGTCCACATCTTCCTTGACAGCGTTGATAATGGTCTCGGGAGAATCCTGGGCATGCTTTGCAAGCACCTCTTCGAGACGCTCCATTTTATAAAGCTTGTCATTGGCATCAGTAGCCTCAGGTACACCATCGGTATAGAGGAAAAGCTTGTCGCGTCTGTTGATAGTAAAGTTCTCCTTTATATAAACCGTATCTTCCATGGCCGCAAGGGGAATGACCTTTTTCTGGGGACGTATCTCCTCAATAGTGCCGTCCATATGCACCACTATGGCATATTCATGTCCCGCGTCGGAAAACTCCGCATAGCCTGTATTAAGATCTACCACGCAGGCCCATGCCGTTATGAACAACATTTCGTCATTGTTCTCGGCAAGCTGGTTATTGGTATTAATAAGCGCCTGTTCCACACTCATTCCGGACTGCAGGTTGTTTTTAAGTATGGTCTTACCAATGACCATGAAAAGCGCTGCCGGAACTCCCTTACCGGAAACATCTGCCATTACAAGCGCAATGTGGTCATTGTCAATAAGGAAGAAATCATAAAAGTCTCCGCCCACTTCCTTAGCAGGATCCATGGTACCGTAAAGGCGGATGTCGCTCCTTTCGGGATAAGGAGGGAAAATACGGGGAAGCATATCCGCCTGTATATTGGTGGCAACACTAAGCTCCGTCCCGATCCTCTCCTTTTCAGCCGTAACCTTCTGAACGTTTTCGATGTATTCCTGCAGGGAATCCGTCATGTTGTTGAAGGCTCTGGCCAGATCGCCGATCTCATCATTTGACTCGATAGAAGAACGATAGTCAAGATTACCTCCACTGATATAACCAACGTCCTCTGTCAGCTTCTTAAGAGGTCCGGTAAGCTTTTTAGCCTCATTACCTGTACGAAGTGATACGAACAGAAGGATCACAGCGGTAAGTACGAGCACGCTCTGGATGATGATAAGTATACCGCGCGCAACTGCATCAACCACTCCTGCGGTATTCTGATCGATGCTCTCACGAATTGCAACAGCCGGCTTCATGACCTCTGATACAGGAGAGAAGATACAGATGATCCACCCTGTAGCCTTAACTCCGGAATAAGCTATATACCTGGCTTCGTCAGTGTCATCGGTTTTCAAAATGCCGTCCTTCTTTTGAAGTATCTCAGCACCTACCATCTTAAGGGCGGGATCCACATTACCATCGTAAATTGAACCCATCTCCTCAGCAGTGGGGTCGATTCCGGGGCCTGCAATATAGTTTCCGGAATCATCGATAAGCATTGCAAAGCTGGGTTCGGTAACCCCCTCATTAACCAGGGACTGATTCAGCTCCTCCATCAAAATATCGATACCGATGGTTCCCATGAATTCACCGTTGGCATCATAGAAAGGCGCTGCACAGGTAATGGTAAGTCCTCTGCCGTAGCTGTCCTGATAAGTATCGGTAAAGAAGGGCTCTCCGTATTCCTTACCATCGTTATACCAGTCCCTCTCTCTGAATTCGTAGTAGTCGATCTCTACGGCACTGTCGGAGTCCTTATCGTAACTTACCATAAGACCGTCCCTGGTGCCCATGTAGATGGTGGCTATACTGGAATTCTTTTCAACTATACTCTTAAAGACATCCTCCATATTACCAAGGAGCAGGTTATCATCTCGGATATCATCCATATCAACCTCAGGTGCAGCTATAGTCTGCTGCATTGTCCACTTTCCTGCATTTTTGGCATTGGGAGCCTTAACCTCTCTCTTGGGATACTGATCCGGTCTTTTGTAAAGTGCAGTAGCATAATTCGCGGCGAAAGAAGCTGTATCAGCAAAGCCTTTCAGCTTTTCGTCTGCCAGCCGGGCCTTGTCACCGGACTGAGCCAGGATACTCTGCTCCAACTGTCCGATCATGGCAGTGGAACTGGTCTCAGACGCCTCCTGTCCCAAAAGAGTGGAATTGTTGATGGCCGATGTTCTGATTATTCCGATGGCAGCAAAGTTTATTATCGTGGATACCACAAGAGTAAAAAGCGTAAACGTCAGGGTAAACAGGATCATCTTTTTACCCATGGAATTTCTCTTTATTATCGTTCCGTCCTGGGCCTCGTAGGTGGTATCATCCATAAGATCCTCGTATCCGAACCGATCCATCAATCCGTCATCAGCCATCAAAGTAGCAATTACAAACAGCACAGCTCCTATCACCTGGAAAACCGTAGCCCTGGTGTAGGGTGTACCGAAAATTGTACACATGATAGGGTTCATGATAAGAGTGATAACAATTTCTGCCGCGAAGATAAGGGATGCCTGCAGTGCAGGAACATATTTCTGACAGGTGATCTGTACAAGTCCGTAAATGGCTCGAATACATACACCGATGAAAAGTGCGCTGACCCAGAAGCTGGACTCCTTGGGAAGTGCAAACGTAGCATTGCCCATGGCACACTCTACGCCCCAGCCTACCAATGCAAAAATAGCACCAAAGAGCATCTGCGAAAATGATAGCTGCAGCGAGTCCTCACCCTCTCCCAGGATGGATACGCTGACAACGTATGCAGCAAAGAAAACATCCGCTATAATAAGGAAGATCACATCCGTGGATGCATTAGAAAGTGCGGTAATATCAGCACCAAACATCAAAATAAGTGCGATGATGGCTATAACGGTAGCTATTGCCGAGAAGAAATTTACCTTCTTTTTAAGCAAAAGCAAAATAGGTGTGATAAATACAAAGTACAAAGAGATCACGCTGGAGATGATCACGGAATCCATATTCTTTGAGCCAAGCAGTGTAAATACATTAAAGCCCGTAAGCTCTATGGCAAAGAAAATGCCCTTTTTCAGCGTAGTCTTTTGAAGGTTTAGGATCTTTTTAAATCTGGCGACTCCCAAAATAAGGAAGCCTATCACATTTGTGATACATACAAATGAAAATGTGGAAACCGTATCCGGAACATTCTGCAAGAATATGTACTGGATCGCAGCCAAAAATGTGATAAACACAAGTCCGATTATGGACAAATTCTGCTTAGTCATTTTCATATTAACTATACCTCCACTGCAACAAATTTATTTAACAGATACGCCGGCTTATATGCCATTTTTATGGCTCTAAGTCCCTCCACACCAACATCTTCTTCCATATTAACATAAGCTCCGGGAAAAGCGCACAGTTTCGTGGATTCAGACCTTATAACCTTGTAAACATGAGGCACCTGTCTGTCAGCCTTTTCGATCATAACATCATAATAATCGGGATTTAGCCTTGGACCATAGCAAAAACCCTTAAGCACACCGTCGATCCTTAAGGTTATCCCTATAAGATGCAGCTCCTCAAAATGCTTTAACTGCTTATATATCATACGGGCCTCTTTATTCAGGGCCTCCATATCATGATCTTCGCTGCTTTTTATAAGCCATTCCTTTTCAAATTCTTCTATTTCCTGATAGTCATCCGGAGTGATAAGCTCCACTTTTGCACGGTCACCGTAAATATTTTGAAAAGTCCTAAGCTCTGCCCTCCTCTTTTTTAAAGGGCCCCCGGCAAAGGTAGCCATACTCTCGGAAGTGTAAATGTACTCTGCGAAATCCCGGTTTTCCTCTATTGAAAACTTCTCAGGAAAAAGCTCATCCAAAAGAGAAGCATACTTTTCCGTCAACGTAAAAAACTTGACCTTTTTCCCATACTCTGATGCATCAGAAAATATCATTTCAAACGCGGCTTTTATATCCCCATCACCAAAGGGTGCAAAATAAACCCTGTAGTCATCATCACACAGCCCCCGGCGAAGGGTGAACATAAAGTCATCCTTTATGCAAAAGCAGTCCTGATATTTTTCGTTAAGCGAATACATGCTTACCGGGGAATGCTGACACGAACCCTCCCCGAAACGGGAGGTATAGGGATATATCAGGTCATAGTCGCCAATTTCTACCCCATCACTAAAATCCAATTTCATTATATGTTTCCTCTATTCAGTTGTTGTCTTGCGAAGCATGACAACTTCAGGGAATGCCTTAAGGTATTCCTTCATCGGTTGTTGTCTTGCGAAGCATGACAACTTAATGGAATGCCTTAAGGTATTCCTTCATCGGTTGTTGTCCTGTAAAATTAGACCCCACCGATTCATATTATACACAAAAGTGCCGCATGTTGCCAACATTTTCCCAAAAAATCTTGCATTACGGGTGTTGACTATAATAAAATGATTGCGTAGTTTCTGACTGTCATTTTTGGAGGAGGTGCCATATGATCACTGCTGACAGTACCTTAAAGGAGGTCTATTCAACACCCATAGGACACGATTTATTAAAAAAAGTTTTGATGCAGATGGGAATGGGGGATTCTGCCATCAAAAATCCTATTACCGGAAATGTTAAACTTAAGAATTTGCCCGGGCTTTCCAAGCTTATGGGTCAAAAGATCGACCCATGGTTTATCGAATCCATGGTACACCTTATCAATTCAGAATCCGGTCGTCCCGGTGACGGACGGGGAGAGATCACCAAAAAATGGTGGAAGGAGGCTGTTTTCTACCAGATATATCCCCGGACCTTTAATGACACCAACGGAGATGGCATCGGCGATCTTAAGGGGATCATAGAAAAGCTCGACTACCTTAAGGATTTAGGCATTGATGCGCTGTGGCTTTCTCCTATTTACGCTTCTCCCAACGATGACAACGGCTATGACATAAGTGACTACCGTGCCATCATGAAAGAATTTGGCACCATGAAGGATTTCGATAAGCTTTTAGAGGAGCTTCATGCCCGTGATATGAAGATAATTTTGGATCTGGTGGTAAACCACACCTCAGATGAGCATAAATGGTTTAAATCCGCCATCAGTGATCCCGATTCAAAATACCGTGACTACTACTATCTCTACCCTTCCGACGGCTCTGCCAAATTAAACGGAAAGACCATAACGGCTGATGAAGAACCCAACAACTGGACCTCATTTTTCTCCGGTCCTGCCTGGGAAAAATACGGTCCCGATGAGCTTTGGGGACTTCATCTGTTTTCCAAAAAGCAGCCTGACCTTAACTGGGAAAATCCCGAGGTTCGTAAGGATGTGGTAGATATCATCAACTTCTGGCTGGACAAGGGAGTGGACGGTTTCAGAATGGATGTGACCAATTTCTATTCCAAGGACAGCCTTAGAAACGGCGATGAGATCATCGGGGATATGTTCGGAGTCCGAGGCATAGAGCATTTTGTCTATGGCCCCCGCCTCCACGAGTATTACAGACAGCTTCACGACGAGGCTTTTGCTCCCCACGATGCATTTACAGTGGGTGAGGCCGCCGGTATAGGCATGGAGATGGCCAAGCTCATCACCTCAGAAAACCGTGGCGAGCTGGATATGGTCTTTAACTTCGATCATATGGAGACTCCGGGGCATGTGAGGTTTGATGACTATGTATATGACCTTAACTTCTATCGTGACCACATGATAGAGTGGACGGAAAACTACGGTAACGACTGCTGGATGTCACTGTTTTACAACAACCATGACAATCCCAGGATGGTCAGCAAAATTAATAACGACCCGAAGTTCAGAAAGCCTCTTGAAATCCTTTTGGCAACCATGCTTTTAACCTTAAAGGGCACTCCCTTTATCTATCAGGGTGACGAGATGGGCCTTGTGAATTATAAGTTTAAAAATATTGACGAGGTGACGGATATCGAGTCCAAGAATAAATATGCAGAACTGGTAGACGGCGGCATTTCCGAGGATGCGGCCTTTGCCACCATTTTGGCCGGCACCAGAGAGCACGCAAGAGTCCTTCTGCCCTGGAAGGAAAGCAATGCCGATATCCCGGAGCATCTCATCCAAAAACCTGACGAGTACATGCATGCCATATACAAAACCCTTATCGAATTAAGGCATAAGCACAAGGCTTTGGTCTACGGCACATTTACAGTGACAAACAAGAGCAAGGGACGTTTTACCTTCATGCGAGAATACAAAAAGGAACGTATAATGGTAGACCTGAACTTAGAGGCCAAGGCTGCAAAGCACGCCTTTAACGATCCGGAGTACAAGACGCTTTTCGCTCCTTTAGCCGACAGGGGGAATATGGAGTTTTTATCGCCCTATGAAGCGAGGGTGTGGATAAGACATTAAAGGAAAACGTACACAAAAAAAGGCCGCGTAGCAACCCGTTTTTCCGGGTTGTGGCGGCCATTTTTTTGTATGCCATTATGTTACTCGTTTTTTATATCATGCGTTCCTTCCGAACTCGGACAGCTCCAGCCCCTCGTTTCTTTCAAGAACCATTCCCACTGACCATGCGTTTATAAATAAAAGCAGCGGCCGTCCACGCATATCCTTCACTTTTTTCATATCCGATGTTCCTATGATGCGTTCAACATCCACATCATCATTTTCTATCCAGCGAAGATGCTCATAGGGCAGGTTATCCATGCGGATCTCCACGCCATATTCATTATTGAGGCGATATTTTAAAACATCAAACTGCAGTACGCCCACAACTCCCACGATGATCTCCTCCATGCCGGAGTTGAACTCCTGGAATATCTGGATGGCTCCCTCCTGGGCTATCTGCTCAATACCCTTGATAAACTGCTTGCGCTTCATGGTATCCACCTGTGAAACCCTGGCAAAATGCTCCGGCGCGAAGGTGGGTATTCCCTCAAATTCAAACTTTTCCGATGATGTGGTCAGCGTATCCCCGATGGAATAGATACCAGGGTCAAATACCCCGATGATATCCCCTGCATAGGCTTCCTCCACCATGTGCCTGTCATCCGCCATCATCTGCTGGGGCTGGGAAAGCCTCACATCCTTGCCTCCCTGAACATGATGTACGGTCATGCCTGCATCGAATTTCCCGGAGCAGATACGCATAAAGGCTATCCTGTCTCTGTGGGCCTTGTTCATATTGGCCTGGATCTTGAATACGAAGGCAGAAAATTCATTATTAAAAGGATCGATAACTCCCGTATTTGCCTTTCTTGACAGGGGCGCTCCGGTCATCTGCAAAAAGTGTTCCAAAAATGTCTGTACACCGAAGTTGGTAAGGGCCGATCCGAAGAAAACGGGAGAAAGCTCACCCTTATAAACCGCCTCCTGGTCAAACTCAGCTCCCGCTCCGTCCAAAAGCTCCATCTCATCCAAAAGCTTTTCAAGCTCTGGGTTTGTTATATGATCCAATATCTTTTCGTCTTCTACCCCAACCCTTTCGGTCTCTCCCAGTTTGGTCCCCTTTTTCGTATCAGAAAAAAGAAGCACCTCCTTGGTGTTCCTGTCATAAACCCCCTTGAATCCCTTTCCTGAGCCAATGGGCCAGTTGATGGGACAGGTGGGCATGGAAAGCTCTGTTTCAATATCATCCAAAAGCTCGAAGGTATCAAGAGCGTCACGATCCATTTTATTTATAAATGTAAAAACGGGAATGTGCCTCATGGCGCAGACCTTGAAAAGCTTTCTGGTCTGTGCCTCAACACCCTTTGATGCATCTATTACCATCACTGCAGAGTCAGCTGCCATAAGGGTACGATAAGTATCCTCGGAGAAGTCCTGATGTCCGGGTGTATCAAGGATGTTTATGCACTTGTTTTCATATTCAAACTGGAGCACCGAGGAGGTGACCGAAATACCTCTCTCCTTTTCTATCTCCATCCAGTCAGACACTGCATGCTTTGCGGTGGCCTTGCCCTTAACACTTCCGGCTGTATTGATCTGTCCGCCATAGAGCAAAAATTTCTCGGTCAATGTAGTCTTGCCGGCATCGGGGTGGGATATTATAGCAAATGTACGACGCCTTTCTATTTCATTTTTTATATCCATTGTAAACCTTTCTGTACTGCTTATTAACTATCGTTATCCCCCGGCCCCCTTTTGTATAGTTCCCTCTCATCTCGTAGCCAAAAACTTGATCTCCTTAAGCATACGCTCATCCTGAGGATAAAGGG
>JAEEGL016306170.1_pt1 | contig 12780 bp, 8 predicted proteins | sample 9134231 | NCBI WGS metagenome assembly JAEEGL01 (sample SAMN16246548, study PRJNA631951) | gut metagenome | biome: gut microbiome; feature: rumen; material: fiber-attached | host: Bos | place: Iran: Karaj | collected 2018-10 | reverse complement strand
TCTTTAACGGGTTATATGGCAGGCGGTTCTTTACGTCCGTAGATCGGAGCGGGGGTTGGATTATCTTTGAATACTATTGCCGTTTATGTCGTGTTTGACGGTAATTTTTATGATGATACTGGTGGGTTGGGGCCTGGTGGGGTCACGTGTAACGGAACCAATGTTGGTTGTTTAACCGCTGTATCCGACATTTATGGTTATCACAATGGTGGAACGATGGAACAGTTTGCCTTTGGTTTAGAGGCTGGGGTTACAACAGATATGAATGATGGGTTAAAAATAGACTTCTTTGTTCGTTATTCACATCTAGGCAAAGTTAAAACATCTGGTTCTGTGGTGGTATCACAAACAGAATGGTTAAGTGATGGCAGTGGAACTGACGAAGGCGAATATGAAGCACCATACGACAGCGTATTTCATTACACAAATTGGACGGAAAGTGGCGATTTATCCAATATTGATGTTGGTGTCAGGTTAAGATTGGAATTTTAAAAGCATGAAAAATAAAATATGTAATGTTTCTGTATTTTCTGCGATACTGGCGTGTGTTGCTGGGGTGTCAGGTGATGCGGTATGTGCAACAAATACATGGATGGATGCACGTGCACAGCGGGCATACGCAGGTGCATACAAACAATTAACAGATGCACGTGAACAACAGACATACATAGAAACACAAGATGTTCCAGTAGTTCAAACAGCTAGTGCCACGAAAGATTTGCCATTGGCTGTGGATGATGAAAAGTTGGAGAACGATATAAAAAATAATAAATCCGATGTAACTGTGTCTGATTTAGACAGATGTTCCATGATTTATCCAACTGGTGTGTTTAAATGGGGAATTCCTGAATCTGGTTCCAAAGCAACCGTAAAACCACAATGTATTGCGGTGGTTAATTTGGTGGACAGTTCAAATAAAATATTGGCAACAACTACTTTGGCAGCGGGGGATGTGATGGATTGCAATATCAACATGTTCCCAGAAAGTGGCTATGCCGTTGATTTAAATGATGTCCAACTTCCTGCTGATGCAGAACCAACAATGAAAGACGTGGAAAAGGTATTAAACGAAGAACAAAAAGACAATGCGGCTTTTAAAATTGCTGCGGCCATGATTATCGGTGGATTGGCTGGTAATATGTTGGGTCCAAAGGAAAATGGTGACGAAAAATTACTGGGGGCTGGAAAGAAACAATTGGCGACTACTGCTGTTGGGGCTGTGACTGCGGGTGGATTAATGGCGGCCAGCAGTTATTCCGGCAAAGTCGCGGGCGACACCATAAAATCAACTGCGGTAAATGCAACCGCTGGTATGTTGGCGGGAAATATGGCGGCGGCGTTGACATCTTCCAACAGTGTTTTGGCCACAACCAAATGTAAAGTCGAAGGTAAAGAAAAAGATTGTGTTATTGGAAATTACTATACCAAATCTGATAAAAACTATACCTCAGGAGACAGGATATTTGTTAATAAAACTGGTGGAACCCTATATCAATGTAAACAAGATAACTGTACCAGTTTTGGTAAAACGTTGCTGGATATACGGTTGGATTTTAATAATAATAAGACAAAAAAAATAGCGGATGTAACAAGTTCAGACTGGACGAACTTGACCGCATATTATAAACATACAGATGAAAAAGGCATCGATAGCTTTGTGCAAGGTCGGAAACAAAATGAAAACAGTGAAGCCTTTTATCTGGTAGCATCCGCAACAGAAGCAGCCGAAGGGGGGTCAAAGCCCGCATTTGCTGTATTTGACAAGGATTTACCGGTTAAACCATTTGGATACAAAGTATCACAATGGGAAGATATGAATGCCAACAAAAAACCCGTTTTTTATGAACGTAACATTGGCGATAATGATGCCGGTGGTAAAATAGGAGATCAAACCAAAGTAAAATTTGTTCCATCAGCACGCAATGCACAGGATGGTTCTATAATTGATTTGACGAATGAAGCACGTGCAAAATCAACAATAATTGGGGCTGCCGCAGGTGGTGCATTGGGTGGTTTCAGCGGATATCAGGGGGCACAGGCCGAAATACTGGACCGTTACGCAACAGCACAACGTGAATATACTGATTCATTATCGAATTTTGGGTGTTTTACTGGTACACGCTTTCTTGGCAGTTATAATCATCTGATTGCTATACCAGACGTATCTTCGGTAAAACTGCCCGAAGACAGGGATGAACAAACAGAAAATTAAATCCGTCTATTTATGTTTATACGCCAATACCAAAGGCACCATTTTATCTATGTATTTCTGTGGTATTTTGGTTTTGGGAATTATCAAAGAATTTTTCTGGCCGGCAGACATTTTCGATAACTTTTCGCCGTTTTTTGCGTTTATAATTTCGTCTAGAACAATTGAAACTTTGTCGTTGGTATATGGCAAAATAAAGTGAATTGTGTCCCCCGCCCTTATTTCGTTACGCAATTCAAAAACAATATTATCTTTGCCAATATCGGTAATAACGCCCGCTGCATGCCAATCAGATATTGAACGTGTTCTTTCATAATCATGTGCATTTGGTGGTAATGGTCCATCAAAGAAAGCCGTTGTATAACCACGTGATTCCAATATATTTAAATCATTCATAAATGGTGTGGGGTCAAAATTTTCTGGGTTTTTGGCATAAGCATCCAAAGCATTTCTATATGCACGAGTTACCGACCCAACATAATATTCACTGCGATTACGACCTTCTATTTTTAATGAATCTGGGGATGCTTCTATAACCTCTTTAAGACGTGGCATTAAACACAAATCTTTGGAATTCATTATATATGCACCGCGTTCATCTTCTTCAATTGGCATTTCTATACCACTTTCATGTTCGCGTAAAATAACGTCATATTTCCACCTGCATAATTGTGCACACGCACCACGATTAGACGGCCGTCCCGTTATAAAATTAGATAATAAACACCGTCCAGAATAAGACATACACATCGCCCCATGTATAAATATTTCAAGCCCAATATCTGGACACTGCTGACGTATAGATTTAAATTCATTGTGTGATACTTCGCGTGCTAAAACACATTGAACAGCACCCGCATTTTGCCAAAATTTAACGGTTGATGCAGAACAGATATTTGCTTGGGTAGATATATGAATTGGAATATCTGGATGATTTTCACGAACCCACATGACAACACCTGCATCAGAAACAATTAATGCGTCTGGTTTCAAATAATTTAAAATTTCTGAAACACGTGGCATGTTTTCATAATCTTTGTCATGTGCGAACAAATTAAAAGCCAAATATACTTTTTTACCATGTTGATGTGCAAAATCTATACCCTGTTTGACTTCATCTACTGTAATTTTTGCCCGTGCACGCATAGAAAAACCAGGCAAACCAGCATATATTGCATCTGCCCCGTAAAGAATTGCCGTTTTAAAAGCATCTAATGTGCCACCTGGTGCCAAAAGTTCTGGTATTTTTACCATTTTTAAATCCTGTTTATTTTGAATCTATTATATTTTTCATTTGTTTTTAATAAAATCAAGCATTTTGTCATTTTTTACTTGAAATATTTAAGAAATAAATATATCATACGACTTGCATTGCCGGTTTAGCTCAGCTGGTAGAGCATCTGATTTGTAATCAGAGGGTCGTTGGTTCAAGTCCGACAACCGGCACCAGAAATAAAATGTAAAAAACCAGCTTTTGCTGGTTTTCTTTTTTCAAAATTATTTGTCATAAATCAACGATGTGTGCAATCTAAAAAATTCCTATTATTTTATGAATTTTCATATGCACCCGATATTCCAGAATTGCTTTGTGTATTTTGTTCCTTTGCAATTTTTTCTTTCAGTTTCACCGTTGCCATTTCTAACTTATCTCTTATGTTTAAAATAGCTTTGCAAAATGTTTCTTTTTGGTTTTTAACTGAATATGCCCTTATATTTACAGGTATTCTTGACGTATAACTTTGCGATTTGTCTTCAGTTTTTGCTGATATGTTTTCTCGCTTTTTGGGTTTTGCCAATCTATCTGGATCAAAACCGAACACTTTTCCTTTGTTTGCTAATGACTGTCTGCGTTTTAAATCATCTTCAGTAGCTTCATGAGTATGCACATTTTCAACAACATCTTTGATATCTGAATTATATTCTATATCAATACTACAAGACATATTTTTTATGATATCATCTAAGCCAGATTTAAATTGATTTATAAGTTTCAGTACCATCGATAAACTGAACCCAGCACCATCTTGTTTAACAAGTTTTTTATAAGCCAGTTTCATATCATTCAACCAATTTGGACGTAAAATATTAACCACATCAGCCAAAATTTCCTGTTTAGCCATGTCTTGAAATTCTTTATCTATGAATTCCGCAACAGCTGTGAAAATATCAGTCCAATCATCATCTGTAAAACTTTCGCCTTTATGCTTAATTCCATTTTCATCTATGTACGGTTTTTGATATTCAACAACGTCAGACAAAGCAATCAAACCACGATAAACGCTGTCCACATATTTAGTATCTAGTCGGTTATTATCAACAATCGTTTTTGGTTTTAGATGCGGATGATAGTCATCATAAGTAACGTAATTATCTTCTTCGCTGACATTTTTAATGGTGTCAGTTAAAACATCTGCCACTTTGCTATCTGGATTATACATTTTGTATTTCGCAGCATCATAAATCCATTTTACAAAAGATGTTTTATCTTTTGAATTTGGTGCATTAACTCTGGCACCTGTATCATAAATACCAATAATAACATCACCATTTTCATCTGTATAGAAATTCTGTTGACCAGAATGTCTGTCTGTATCCCAACTTTTACCGGATAACAACATACATAATTCCAAAGCAACATAAGCTTTTGCACAATCATGTTTTTGTGCTATGGCATCTGGTGTATCTGATGGCATAGCAGTCAAAGGTTTTCCTGGTGCCATTTCCATTATTTTGTATGCATTATCTGTAAACAACCATTCAGGCTGTGTTTTATCGTATCTTTCTTTATCAGAACCAAAATTAATCCAACGAGAAACGTGTGGTCTATATGTTTTACCACCCATTTTTATAGTGAAATTTTCATATGATTTACAAGCATCTTCATATTTTGCTTTGTCAACATTAATATTTACTTCATCTATGCAAGAAAATTTTGCTTGTTCAACAATTTTCTTTAATTGTTTATATTTTACATCAGCCTTTGCCATATCATTAACAGAATCGTTTATCAGGTCTATGTTAAATTTCATTTTATTTCCAAGATTTTCACGCATCAACCCAACAACACAATCTTTACCATCATATTTTACTTTGACACTAACATATATAGAACCAGCCCCTAAAATCTCGCCAACATAAGAAATTTTATCAAATTGTTCTGCTGGTAAATATTGCTGTAACATATCAAAAACTTCATCACGTGATGGTATTTGGGCTTTGTCACGCAAAGTTGCCAATTCTGTTCTAATTTCTATCGGCAAAGACGGCATATAAGATAACAATTGACCAAACTTAACAAACGCATTACCTTTTGCCATGAACATTGATTTCAAGCTTTCGCCAATTTGTTTATTATCTAATTGTTTAGTTTCATCTTTTGGTGAAGAACATAACAATCCACACAAATAATAATCTGCTAGATTAGCATCTTTGGTTGCCACATTGTTATAAACAGAATTGACTATCAATTCTAAATCCTTGTAATATTTATTATCAGAATTCATTAATAAATCTAATACTGTTTTTATTTTCTCAGATGAATTCTTACTATATTTTGACAATAAATTTTGAAAAACATACATACGAACAATCATTGGTGCAGACCAAAAATTTTCATGTATTATAATTAAATGTGATTTGGTCATATTGTAACCAAATATTTTTTGTATATATTCTTTTGAATCTAAACTATCTTCATCTAATTTATTAGTCAAAAATTTCATATATTTTAAACATTCGTTTGACCAACAATTCAGTACCTGTCCCATTAACCCAAAAGCACTTATTACATCTGATTCTTGACCTTCATCGATTTTAAATTTTCCATATTTTGCAAATAATTTTGCAACTTTCTGTTGTGCAACAATTTTATGTGAAATTTTAGATAATAATATGTTACCAACATTTTGTGAAAACCATCTTCTTTTACCTTCTTTTTGAAATCTTGTAAGCGAATTAGCGGTAAGTATTGTTCCGGCATATTTTCCACCTTCGCCACCAAAATAATCCACACAATCTAAACAACGTTGATAATATTCTTCTGTATTATCATCTTGTCCCAGTTTTTTTGCCCAATAATCTGCATAATATTCACATAATATTTCACGTTCATGTGCAAATGCAAAATCGTCACGATCCTGCACCTCATATTTTGTTCCTTTGCCATAATCGGTTAAACAACGCCGACTTAATAAATAATCAACATAACGAATATTATCCGGTATTGTTTCACGTTTGGCTTCATCAACAGAAATTTTATTCTTGGTTATTTGATTAACCAAAATCTTTATAAAATCATTTTGATTTGCATAATCTTTTGAAAACAAATCACGTGTTAACATAAATTCATACACCAAAAATTTATCTTTGATATTTAATTTTTTAAAATAATCTGGTGTAACAAATTTAGCCACAAGATTATCCAATTCTTTGAATGCACCGCATTCACATGCTCTATCATTCACTCGTGTTCCATCTGGTGTTAAATATTTTTTGATAAAATCCAGTACATCATATTTTATCCCATTTTTTAAACAGTACAAAAAAACCGAATATTTATACCGAACAATCGATTTCAATTGTTCTTCTTGGCTTCCCTGATGAATTACATATTTTTTAAACGTTTTTTTGTCAATATTTTTAAACAATCCCGAATTTTGATCACGTAACCATATATAAATTTTGTATGCATCAGATTTATTGCAAGACAATAAATATTCCATTACAGCATCTATTTCTTTTTTATTTTTTGGCATTCTGGCCAAACCAATGGATTTCATTCTATATTTTAAATATTCGTCATCGTTCACATACTCACACATCTTTTCACTGTATGTAACATACGGACATTCAAAATATTTTATTTTAAGAACACCATCTATACGTCTTTCTGTTATATCATCTATAATTCCATCTGGATATACATCATTGTTAAAACAATCATCAAATAACTTTATCCTACAATTTTCAATTAACCTATTCCACCATACATCCCCAGAAACAATCTTTCTTTCATAATTTATCAAATCAATTATGTTGGTTCCATTATTTAAACCACCAAATTCTATAATTCTTACATCGTCATCAATTATTTCCATAATTGTTTTTTCATTAGTTTCAAACTTTTCAAATTTTGGTAATTTGGAAAATTCAGGATGCGTAACAACATATTTTTTATAAAAATCCAAATTTTTCAATTGTTCATACATATCAAAATAAAAACCGTAATCAATGTTTGGATGATTTTCCAAATGTATGTCTCTTAATCCGTAGTGAAAAGACATTTCTTCATCTTTATCACGACGATCCCAAAAAACAGGCAACGTATAATCATAAATATAATACAATAAATCTTTTGATTCTGAATCATCAAATGATTTTTTACCCTGTTCATAATCCATATAGACATTTATTGCGGCAATCAAGTTTTTAAACACTTTTTTGTCATCTTCGATAATATTTTTTATAGCTTTCTCTTCGATTTTCCATTTATATTTTTCACACATTATTTTCGCCCGTTGTCCAAAAGCTAAAACAATACCATCTTCATCAAGATAATAAAATTCATTACCGTAATATACACCACGGTAATTTGTACCAGGTTCATGACCTTTTATATCAGGAAACACAAAAAGTTTTTTAGAAAATGATTGTAGAAAACCTGATATTTCTTCATTTTTATAAGATTCCAATTGTCTTTCTGGAAATCTTTTTCCAACCATATATTCAGCTGAAATTTCTACATTTTTGTGATAGCTCCAAACCTTATACAATACCTCTGCATTGTTAGATTTACTCAATTTTGTTGCATATTCAATGGCTTTATCTTTATTATATATTGTCTCTGGTTTTAAAAACTCATCCAGATATTCTTTTGCTTGTAAATACTTACCAAATGGGTTTGGGCACAAAGTACGTAGTAGCGAAGATGATTTGAAGTATAAAAGTTTTTCAAATAAATCTTCACATAATTTTTGCTCTTCTATACTTCTGGCTTGTGTATTTATATGGCTTTTCACATAATTTTCTAATATATTTAAGTAATCTTTCCATCTTACACTATATTTCCATTTTTCAAAACAATCTTCATCCAATAAATCTTTAAAAAACGTTAAAACCTCTGTATGATTTATTTTTGATAAATCTTTTGTTCCAAATTTATCTTTTATTATTTTATCTATGTATGTATCATAGCCTTCTTGTTTATACATTTCGTTGAATGTTTTCTGCCATTCATCAAAACCTTTGTTAAAATCTGGTATATCTTTACCCTGTTCCACCAAAGAAGAGCAAAAATCAAGACTGTTTTTTCTTCTTTGCCTTATACTGCCATGTGATACTGATATATAATCTGGATTCGTCCCTGTTTCAATAAATAAATCAAACATATCAGTCATGGCATGTGGGTTATATCCCGCATCCAGCATCAAACGCATACCATTCATATCAGAAAACGTTTCTTGGGATAAATTACTATGGTCTTCCTTAACACCAAAAGGTTTAATTTCACCCCAAATATAATGACTGATTTCATGTGCCAACAAAGCCGCCAACATATCTTCGTTTTCACACTTTTCTATAAATCCCCTGTTAACACAAATAATATGTTTATCGGTTATATTTGGATTATGTGTTAAACCAATTTTCTTATAGTCTATTTCTGTATCTGGTGTTATATCTGGTCTTGGCAAAAAAAACGCATTCAAAGAATTATCATCACTAAGTACATAATAAAAACTGTTTGGATCAAAACCTTTTGGTTTGGCATTTATGTATGGTTTTAACAGTCTGTTAATAATTTCCTGGATTTTTGCGCCAGTAAATTTATTCAAATTACTGTTGCGGTCATAAAAACGATATTTTTCAAACAATAATTGATTATCTAAAACGTCTTGTTCTAATTTAACTTCTGCCATTTTTGCCCCATTGTTCTTTGTCGGTAATTATACCACAAAACGGAGTGTAAAAAAACAGAAAACAATGTTTACAAGATTAATTCATGCAAAAAAACAAGGGGTTATCAAAACACCCTATTATAAAGGCTGCATTGATTACCCTTTGTTATTATTTATCTTTGTTTTCTTTATTATTTTCTCTTTTTTCTTGAACCGAATGAATTGCATTTGCCATAGATTCAATTTGTGACAACTGATTTTCCAATGCAGCCCTTTCTGATGATTTGTATCCTGTTTCAGTTTGTTTTTCTGTTTCTTCTGCGGTTTTAGATTTATTTTTAACCACAGGATTTATCAAATTATCAAATATTTCTTTGGCTTCCATCGCACCAGTAACATCACGTTGCAACAATTTATTATTACCAAAGAAAAACCATTTATCTAATGTAACCGCAGTTATCTGCATAACAGGACGAGTCTTGGCATCCGCAACCCAATGTGGTAATATACGCGTGTCAGAATAATACCACAAAGCACCCCAATAAACAAACCCCATGATAACGACACTGCGAATTATACCAAATATAACCCCCAATGTTTTGTCGGTCACAGATAAAATGCTGCCTTGTATTTTTTCACGTAATTTTTGATTTATGAAGCCAACTATTACCAAAATTACAAAAAAGACTATGAAATATGATGCAACTAATGTCCCAACTGTTGAACCCGATAAATCAAACCAATTTTGCAACAATTTATCCAAATATGGTGAAACAAATCGTGCAGTTATTGCAGACGCAACCCATGACATAGTAGCGATTGTTTCATATATACCACCACGAACAGTTGCCCAGATAGTCGAAATTACGACAACCACTACATAAATATAATCCATTACTGTCAAATCAAACATTATTCAGCCCTTTTTTGTTTTTTTAATAATACAAATAACAAACCAATTATCAACACGCCCAATAATCCATACAACATAATATTTGTCGTATTGCCGGAATGTTTATCTAGTTTTTTTTTACCTTCTTGATGAATAATCGACTGTTTTCTGGTTGCGTGTGCCTGAACAAAAGAATCTTTGTCCTTTGCCATTTGTTGTATATTATTTTGTGCAGATTGTTTTTGTGATTCTGTTAAATCAACCTCTACCGCTGCACGTAAATCATTTTGCATAAAATCTGCATATCCTTGAAAACATTTTTCACCAATAACAATTACAGGAACACCACCACTTTTGTATTCGCATTTTTTAATTGTATCTAAAAATTCTTGGCGATTATCTTGGTTCATGACATTGATTTCAGTCACTTTCAAATTATCATATTCATATACCAATGTATTTTCAATAAATTCACGTGCGTGATGACAATGTGGACAAGATGGCGAATGATATATTTTAATATCCGCCGCATTAGCAGTCAGCATCGCAATACAACCACACAAAAAAGATGCAATTCCCAAAGTTTTCATTTTATTTTTCTCCTTTAATTTTTAAGTACTTGTATGCCGAATTATAGAAATATAACAAGTATAAATGCAAGCAATTTTTAACACCAACATCATTAAAATAATTGATTTAATTAATGCCAACCAGATATTAAATGCAATACAAGGCTGATTATAAATAAAAATGTCACAACTGTTAAAATAATTTTTTGTTTACTGTGTGTATTTTTTTTATCACATTCAGAACATGGACAATCACGCCATATTAAAACCCAAGATAAAATCAACATCAATGTTGAAAATACAAACAACCATGATTCTAACCATTCTGGAATGAAAGATATATGCGATATTTCAGGTGCAAATAATCCAATCAAAGATAAAACTATTGGTAAAACACAACAAAATAAATGTGGCAATAAAGATGCAACAACACCTATTTTAACAGCTTTGTTTTTCATTTTATTTATTCCTTGTCATTTTGTACGACTTTGCAATTCTTAAAATCTTGAATTTTATTTCCAAGAATTTATTGTACTTTGATAAGAATCGATGGCGTCCCCAGCAGAATTCGAATCTGCATCTAATCCTTAGGAGGGATTTGTTCTATCCTGTTGAACTATGAGGACAAATTTCTAGCTATTTTACACCCATAAAAAAATAAATCAATATTTAGTATTTGCAATCTTGCAAAGCTGGGTTATAATATACCCGTAAAAAACAAACAAAAAAATAATAGGTATATAATTATGGCAACTGTAACCCGTGTTGATTTAGCAAATGTATTACGTAACCGGTTTGGTTTAACCAGTGCAGATTCTTACAAAATGATTGATATTATTTTTGATGAAATTGGTGAATCTTTGGTACATGGCGAAGATGTTAAAATTGCTGGTTTTGGCACTTTTAAAATTTTATCAAAACCCGCCAGAATTGGTCGTAACCCCAGAACGGGTGTACCGGCCGTAATATCTGCAAGACGTGTCGCAACTTTTCATCCGAGTACGACTTTTAGGAAAACCGTTGCTGATAAAAAATAATTTAAAAAAATCGCCTTTGCGGCGATTTTTTTAATTACCATAATTTCACACGTTTATCTGGGTTGATGTAAAGTTTATCTTGTTCTGTGATACCAAAGGCATCATACCAAGCATCTACATGTGGTAATATGCCGTTTACACGCCATCTTGATAAAGAATGAACATCTGTTTTTGTTCTGCGTAAAATTTCTTCATCACGAATATTACCCGCTTCACCCATCGCATACGCAATAAAAAACCTTTGCTCTGGTGTTAATCCCATCGCATTTTCAGATTTTTTACCAAATTTTTCGAATGCAGTGAATGATATTGTTATTCCACCATAATCTGCTAAATTTTCACCCAATGTAAATTCACCATTCGCATGCGTATTCGGCGCAACCAAAATATCATTAAAGAAATCACGCATTACACCAGCACGCATTTCAAAACCATTTGCATCACCAGCGTTCCACCAATCTTTCATATTACCATCTTGATCGAAATGGCGCCCCTGGTCATCAAAACCATGTGTCATTTCATGTCCAATCACAGAACCGATTGCCCCATAATTAAACGCATCATCAGCATCCATATCAAAGAAAGGATATTGCAAAATACCAGCAGGAAAACAAATTTCATTAGCAGATGGGTCATAATAAGCATTTACTTCATGAGCATTCATATACCAAATAGTTGAATCTTTTTCTTTACCAACTTTATTTAACCAAAACGCATCTTCAAAAACAGCGACCCGCATCATATTAGCATACAAAGAATCATTTTTGATTTCTAATTCTGAATAATCACGCCATTTATCTGGGTAACCAATTTTGGCTTTGAATGAATGTAATTTATCCAATGCACGTTTTTTTGTTTCGTCACTCATCCAATTTAAATTTTTGATACGAATTTCGTATGCGTGCTGTAAATTTTTAACCAAATCTTGCATACGTTTTTTTGCGGATTCCGGAAAATATTTTTTAACATACAAATGTCCAATTTCTTCACCCAAAGAACCATCTAACATAGCAACTGCACGTTTCCAACGTGGTTTTTGCTCTTTCTGACCAGACAAAACTCGATTATAAAAATCAAATGCTATGTCGTATGTTTTGTCATCTAATAAAGATGTTGCAGAATTAACTATTCTGAATTTCAAATATGTTTTTATTAAATCTAAATCAGTATCGTTAATTAT
>JAEEGL016254689.1_pt1 | contig 12780 bp, 5 predicted proteins | sample 9134231 | NCBI WGS metagenome assembly JAEEGL01 (sample SAMN16246548, study PRJNA631951) | gut metagenome | biome: gut microbiome; feature: rumen; material: fiber-attached | host: Bos | place: Iran: Karaj | collected 2018-10 | reverse complement strand
TCCGGCACCACCCGCTGCGCCGCCGGCACCGCCTGCGCCGCCGGCTCCTGCTGCGCCGCTGGTACCGCTCTGGTCCTTGGCGGTATTGTCTGCAGCCTTTGTGGAGATCTTTGTTTCCTTGATCTCACTTAAGTTACCGGCCTTATCCTCAACAACGGAATATGCTACATAGGCTGTGGAGGCCGTGAGACCGGTAAGTTCGAACTCGCCGTCATCCGTCTTTCTTCCTCCGTCCTTTACATCAACCGCTTTTTTCGGAGCCTTCTCGCTCTTTTTCTTTATAAGGCTGTAATAATTCTCGACGCCGCTCTCACCGTCAGAGGCCTTTACCGTAAGATCCGCGGAGGTATCCTTTATCTCGGAAGCCTTTGCGCTCTTTATGGTAGGCTTCTTCGTGTCGTACCATATTCCCTGGGTGGAGATATAAGCATCATTCCCCACCTTGTCCGTCACTCTTACATAGACGTAGTTAAGCTTATTTTCCTTAAGTCCCGGCTTGGGATCGGTATCATAAACCTCCCATTCGCCTTCGGCTGCGTCCTTTACATCCTTTTTATCCGTATAACACTTATTTGTGATATAGTACTCCGTCTTCTTCACTCCGGAACCGTTGAAGGTATCGTCGCTTGTGACGGTGATCTTCTGGGCTTCGTTGGTATAGGCAAAGGTCTTCTTTTCCTCCTGCAGACCGCTGAAGGTCTTGCCCTTTACCTTTATGGTCCCCTTGGGGGGATTGGGGTCGAAGTTCACGGGACCTGCAATGGTGGCGATGACGCCGTTATCGGAAACCCTGAGATATACCGCCTTTGATACATTCTTCGTGGTACCTGTAAGGATATACTCTGCGGCAAAGGTCCCCTCCGGATCATCGGTGATGGTATATCCGTCAGCCGTTACCGTGACGCTGTCCTTATACCAGTCCGCAATGGTGGTGCTTCCGTCATATTTAAGCTTATAGCTTCCGCTGTACTGTATGATCTTAAAGGAACGGCTTATGGATCCCTTATAATTGCCCTTTCCCGTGATGGTGACCTTAGCGGTGCCCACATTCACGTTATTGGAGTAGGCTGCGGTATAATCCGCATCCTTTGTAAGGGTTTGGTCCCCGTCCTTCACGACTGCGTTCTCTATGGGTTTACCCATGTAATAGGAATCGGAAACCGTTACCATGGCCTCTGTAATGGGTTTCTGGCTTATGATCGGGCGGATAGTTCCCTCCAGCTCATGTCCGTCCACCTTGCACCTTACGGAAATAACATATTCCCCGGCATCAGTGATCTGCGGGATCTCACTTGAGAAATCCGTAGCTGTGCCTGCCTTAAAGGTAAATGTATTCTTTATCTCCTCCGTGCATGCATCATTAAATGAAACCGACTCATGGGCTGCTCCGTCATACACGCCGCTATAAGGAGTCACCAGTTCATTGATGATATCCTTTACGGACTTTCCGACGATATCTATATCGCGCTCCTCTTCCGTCACTATTGTATATACGGAGAAATGATCCGCTTCAACCGCCGCACTTTTATTGGCCTCATCCACTTCGGCGTTCAGTTCTTCAGGGGAGCTTAAGTCATCGTCAAAGTGGTATACTTTTACGCCTTCTCCGGAAGTCTCTATGCCGCTGAAGGTAACTCTTACCTTTCCTGCGGAAGTATCCGGCTGTATCTCATTTCCGTCCATATCAGTAACCGTGATGTCAAAACTCCGGGCATTCTCACTGTTTACGCTCTCTTCGATCCTCTCAGCGGATTCGCCGTCAACCCTCCTTACATGGATCAGGGCTCCCTCCGGGAATACTCCGGCATCCGCATCAACAGACACTTTGACTCCGCCTACAACAGAGAACTGGCTGAGTTCGGGAGAGGTGATCTTTTCCTCTTCTTCCTCTGTCTCCTCTGCGGAAGGCTCCTCTTCCCCACTCACAATGGTAACTCTGATCTCGGGAAGCTCCACGTCGCTGGTCAGGCCGTAAACACTGATATCCGGCTCATAGACAAATACATCATCCGCAAATACCGCCTGGAAATAGCTGCCATAGGTGCTCTTTTCCCTGTTAAGCTTCCACTTCACCTTCTTAAGCACCTTGTGCTCTCCGTCGGGAAGCTCCCTTACGGTTTCGGAAGCATAGACCTTTACGGGCATGAAGGCATTTATAATACCGTCCGTAACAGCTGAAACCTCGGTGCCTTCACCCTCTGCAGGCTCTTCTGCGGGCTGTTCCGCCGGTTCTTCCGCGGGCTGTTCTGCGGGCTGCTCTGTCGGTTCCTCTGCAGGTTCAGGTTCTTCTGCGGGCTGCTCTGCAGGTTCTTCTGCCGGTTCTTCCGCAGGCTGTTCTGCGGGCTGTTCCTCCGCAGGCTGTTCTGCAGGCTGCTCTGAAGGCTCTTCCCCGGGCTGCTCTGTAGGTTCTTCTGAAGGCTCTTCTTCCGGCTGTTCCCCGGGCTCTTCATTGCCGCCTTCTTCAGTGGGTTCCTCATTATCCCCGGGTTCTTCGTTATCTCCATCCTCTTCGGAAGGCTCCTCTCCGCTCTCTTCGGAAGGGCTCTCTTCCTCTTCTTCGGAGGACTCTTCTTCAGAGGACTCCTCCTCTTCAGAGGGTTCTTCCTCCTCAGGTTCCTCGGAATAAATGGTCACATTAAGCTTATCCGGGAAGTTGATATCGCTTTCCGGAGCACCTACCGGCAGGTACTGATATGCAATTTCATCCGGCAGCTCCTCGAAGGCGGTTATGACCCTCCCCTCCAAAGAGCTGTCCGCGCTTACCACGTAGCTCCCGATATTTAAGGTTGAACTCACAACAGCCGTGGAAAGTGCCACAACAAATGCTTTCTTCCTCAGTGAACTTAAATTCTTCCATTTCTTTCCTAACATACCGCTTCCTCACTTCTTTCATGGAGAGCCGGGATATATCCCGTTTACTTTTTGTAAAAGACCTGGCCGTAGTAGTCGTTCTTACCCACAATGGAAATATTTCCGTTGTTGGGGTCCGCTTCTACTATATAGTCTGTCTTATGGATATCACTGTTATATTTCAGCTTCACATCCTTATCCAGTATATCGGAGTGGTAGGTCACTTTCTTAAACGCTATCTCGCCGTAGTCATTCTGCTTTATATCCCCGAAGGTCACCTTGTCCTTTGTAAGAAGGATGGGTGTTATGCCAAAATCGAATTCCTTATTCTTAAAGCTCTTCCTTGCTGCCTTGTGCTCCTTACCCTTGAATTTGATCATGAAATAGGGAAGCTTGTCCGCTCTTATGGCGTTTATGCCATCGATGGAAACAGAGGCCCTTTTGTTATTCTTTGTGATAAGCCTGTAGCGGGAGGGATCGATGAACTCGCCGTTCTTATAGACCCTGACTCCTATGTCGCTCTGCTTACCCTTTGTGTTTTTAGGCTTATACAGGGTTCCGTCTTGTTTCATTCCCACGGCCACGTGTTTCTTTCCGTTTCCGGAAACCGTATCATTCCAGTTCAGCTCATAAAGATCTCCCAGCACGTTTACCGATACAGATGTCCTGTTTTCGCTGACAGTTTCTTCAGGAACGGGATCTTTTTTCTCTTCTTCTTTCTCCTTATTCAGAATGGAGGCGTAACCGTCGGTATATATAAGATCCGCATCATAATTCTTTATCTGTGTCTCATCCGCCTTCCAATAGAAGGTATTCACGGCAGAATCCGCGTCATTGTATGTGGCCCCCTCCAAACTCCAGATAACATCCACATCCTCGGTAAGGGGTTCTGTTTCTCCCTCGAATTTCAGTGTGGCGGTTTTGCCCAGCTCGTTTGAGGACACCACATTCTCTGCCGTATACTCATTTTCAAATCTTTCCGGCCGGGAAGGGCGGATCAGCTCCAGTATCTTCCGCTTCGGGGTTTTTGTCTCCCCGGGGAACACACAGAGCAGGTTTCCGGCTATGGTGAGATTGTCATCCGATACGGTTTTGTTATTCAATGTGACCGAAACATTTTTAGTACTCCATTCCCGGTCTTCAAATTCATAATCATCATTGGAATAGAGGAATATGAGGGGAGTGTAGACAGTGTTATATGTTGCGATGGTGCCGGGCTCCACTTCGTCCAGATATGTGACTTCCTCATCTCCTGCTACCCAGAAAAGCTCTGCTTTGCCCTTTATCACTTCTCCGCCTGTCCTTGTGTCGCTTGCCTCCGCAGCAACCACCAGATCGTTAGCGTCGACTATCCTTTCCCCTATCACCGGGTCCTTAAACCCTGCAAGATCCACCCTCTGTATCTTTGCTCCCATGTTCTTAATGCTGATGGTTCCGGACAGCATCTGATTATTGGAGTCGTAATCGTCGCAGCTTCCCACTTCCCACTTGAAAACATTTACAGCATTGGAACTGCTGTCAAAGCCGGCAATTGACTGTCCCTCATCGTCATAATGGGAAACAGACCAGGAAAGAGGCAGTTCAACCGGATTCTCGTGTCTTCCTTCTCTCAAGGCTTTCAATTTTAAGTTATGGTTTCCGAGAGTATTTAATACTTTCTCCTGATCTCCGTATTTTGAATTATAGACATTAATATCGTCCTCATAAAACGATCCTTTTACCACTCCGGGAATATCACTGATGTCCGGTCCGGAAACGGTGACAAACCTTCTTTTCCTTGACTCATATTGATCGGTCCTGATAATTATCGTATCATGTGCGATATCGATTGTCAGACGGGTGTCATCACCTGTCAGATTGGTTATTACATCCTCTTTTCCGTTGGGTCCCACAAAATATACGATGACCCCCGGCTGGAATGACCCATGTAAGATAATATCAGCCGTGTACCCCTTGTCTTTCTCTGCATCACCGCTTACATCGTGAAGAGGGTTTCGGGAATCATACCACTGAATGTTAACTGTGGGAGCAGCTGCCCCGGTGGCTCCGGCATATTCGAAATCCACCTCTGTATCCAGCGGCAGCTCCGCCACCGGACGATCCAGACCTCCCACCATGACTATGGCTGTGGAATCATCCGAAGGAATATCCACCTTTTGGGGTGCACTGGAATAATCCGTAAGGGTTCCGCCATTTATATCCTCTGCCACAAGGTAGACATAGTAATCCTCCGGCAGTGAGGAGGGCAGGTCATAACTTACATATCCACTGTCTATAGAGCCATTATTAACTTCCTTGACAGACTTATAATCCAGTATCCTTATTCCCTTCTTATCCTCCGCATTATATTCCTTATCCAGCACCATAACGGAAATCTGTGTGGCATTTCCGCTCCTGTCCCCTTCCAGAGCATAGGGGATTATAACTTTGTCATCGACCCTGGTTATATGAGATGGTACATATAACTTCATCTTATCATCCACCAGGGTAAGCTTGTATTCGGCATCACTGGCGCCCTTTTTTCCATTCACTACGGAAGAAAAAAGCACCTTTTCCATGTCTATGTTACAGGCCGGAGAAATATAGAGATAATTGTTTACCAGGCTGTCCTGAACCATGGCAAAGGGAGCACCATTAGTGAAAGCTGTTACAGCGCCCGCTCTTCCGTGATAGGTATCTTCAGACCTTTCGGAGATCACATAGGGATTTCTTGTCCAGTATTGCCGGCCGTAGCCCCCCACAACCCCGACTTCCGTCTTCCTTCTGATCTTGGCCTGCTCAGAAAAAGGCTCCTGTGTGAGAGGATATCCGTAATCCGCATTGAAGAGATCCGAAGCATCCAGACAGAAGAACTTTTCCCCGTTCAGAGGAACTGTATAGTATTTTGCGTCGTAATAGTTATCATGTTTTCTGTGATAGCTATGATGCCTCACCACAAACATAGGAAGATAACCGCCTTTTTCTTCACTCTTTACTTCCAGACTGGCCTGACGGCTCTCGGTCACGGCACTGAGCTCTACATCGGTAAAGGGCGCTTTTACTTTTAATAAGGTGCCCTCCGGATCGTTCATTGTGCGGGAAAGCCTGCTGTCCTTCCAGATATTTGCGTTCTCCGTACTCCTGTCCGGATTAAAACACTCTGTAAAAAGGACGGAATCACAGTCAAGAAATACGGACTTTTTATTGTCGGTCCTGAAACCGGAGGCAGCCGGATCCAATACCCTGAATTTTATGCTTCTTTTTGTATCCGTAAAGCTGGGTTTATATGTGCCCAGATATACATAGCTCCCGTGCCAGGCATCGGATGAATCTCCCGGTCTGTCGGGCTTTTTCATTTCGCTTGTGCCCAGCATAATGTTGTCAACTGTTTTCCCGGTATAATCATAAGCCGGAGCATCCGCCGTATCCAGCAAACACACGGCGGCCATGGTGCAAAGCGCAGCAGGTATCAGTTTTTTTAAGCTATTCTTGACTTTCATATCCGTATCAGCCTTTTTTGGTTATAAAAACTCACTCTGAAACAATAGTACAGCAGTATTAGACACAAAAGAGACACTTTATCATTCATTGTCATCCTGACTTAAGATCTCTATCATCTCCCGGACCATCTCCTCGTCCTTAAGCTGGAAGAGGAAATCAACCCTTCTGGAAGCCTCCATGTCCACTTCCCCGTCCTCGTCATAAACGGGATTCATGTATGACCTTCCGGTGGCAGACACCAGTTCCTTTAAGGAATTGAGCTGGTCTTCCGGCAGTATCTCGCTCTTGTCATTTAAGCAGTATTCCGCTACGGCAAGGGCCCTCTTCTGGGAGAGCTCCAGATTAAAGAGATAGTTTCCGTCAGTGTCCGTGTGTCCTTCTATAAGTATTCCGGAGATATTGTCCTTATATTTGGGGCTTAAGAGCACATCCGCATATCTCGGCAGGAATTCAGCCAGGAAATCCTTTCCCTTTTCCGTAAGGGTCGACTTGTTATACTCAAACAGAACGCTGGAATCAAAGGTGATGGCACCGGTCTTCTCGTCCACAGCGACCTTAAGGTCTGAGTCCTGGAACTCATTTTTAAGGTCTTCCACCAGTTCCGCCCTGACACCGATAATGTCGTCAAGCTTCTGCTGCTGCTCGCTCATCAGGGCTTCCAGCTTATTCAGGAGCTCATGCTGCTCCTTTAAGGTCTCCTCCTGTATGGCGATCTTTTTACCCTGCTCAGCTAAAGCCTCTTCCTGGGCGTTCAGCATCTCTGCCTGCTCATCCAGCTTTGCCTTCTGGTCCGTGACTATCGTTCTCTCTTTTTCCAGTTCGTCCGCTTTAACTAATAGTTCCTCTTCCTTCCCTAATAGTTCAGTCTGTTTTTCGTCATACTGTATCTTCGCATGGAGCATGGATACCGCTATGATTATCACAAACACCAGAAGAAGTCCGGCCATCATGTCGGAATAAGAGAGCCAGTATGTAGTTTCGTCGTTTCCTCTTCTTCTCATCTCCGCTTCCTGTACTGATCATCAAAGTCTCTTAATGCTGCCGAAAACTCATCCATGGAATTCGAAACGTCCTTCAATGCCTTTTCCACGCTCCTTAATGAATAATCCACACTTCCGGGCAGTCTGTCTACGGTATCGTTGATCCTGTCCACAGAATCCCTGAAGTGGGTCTCCACTCCCCGGAGGTTCTCATTAATGGTCTTAAAGGTGTCCTCCACCTCTCTGGGGAAGGCTTCACTCAGCCTCTCCGTGCGCTCGCTCTGCTTCTTTAGGAGTTCCAGTTCCTTCTCCATGGTGCGCTCCATCTCCTGTATCTCATCCACATACTGATGGAGAGAGGCCACAGCGCTCCTGGTCTGGGTTGAAATGGCGTTGACGTTTTCCGCAGTGGTCAGGTTCTTATTGTAGATCTCCTGCATCTGCTTCTCATTCTCACCCTGGAGCACAAGAGTCCTGTTCATAGTATCGGAGAGATTGGTAAATATCTGATCCATGGAATTATTGAGTTCCGCTATAAATACGCTTACAACCTTGGACATCTGCTCCATCTGGTTCCTGGTTGCCATGTCCGCAAAGTCTTCCACCGTATCATTAAGGCGATCAAAATGAGGATCCAGAATGGATTTTAAGGAATCTGAAAAACCGTATCTTACGGCGTCCGAAAGTCCCCTTATGGCTTCTGTCTGCTGTTTCTCCAGCTCCATCAGCCGGTTTACGCCCTCTGCCGTGGTGTCCGGCATAACGTATTTCTTATATACGCTTAAAAAGTTTCTTACCGCCTCTTCAGCCTCTCCCAGCCTTCTCCTATAGACATAATTGAATACAAGGGAAAATACCATACCGTAGATAGAGGTATGGAAAGCCACCTTTATACCGTCCATCAGAGGCTCGATGCTGTTTGTGATCTCTGCCGTGGTGCCGGTATTAAAGCTCTGGAGTCCGAGAGAGAGTCCGATAAAGGTACCAAGGATTCCAAGTCCCGTCATGGCACCCGCCACCTGGGAGAGCTGCTCCCGGTGGATCACGCTGTCAATAAGGTCCAGCCCGATATAATCGCCTATATCGCACCTGTAGTAGGTATCCCCCGCTGTCTCTGTTCTCTCCAACTCGAATTTATAATCCTTAAACTGCTCTAAAAGGATCCTGTCCCTGAAAAGCTCTTCCTTTTCATCGTTGTATCTGTCCCAGAGGAATTTCCGGGTATGCCTGGCGTCATCCTCTATCTTCGCAGATACCCGGTTTAAGTCCCAGGTGATATTTGCCACGGGCCAGAGGCTCCCGCTTATGCAAACGATGAAAATGATGCCCACTATGACGAACATAGCTATATTTACTATGAGGTTCGCTATCCCCGCTGCCTGCCCCTTTGAAAAGAGGTTAAAGAACAGACAGACCCCCAGCATAGCAAAATAGGTCAATAAAATGATTGTCTCAAATCCTTTTCGGTTCATGTCTTTTCTTCCTTTTCGCTCCTGAAAGTCAATACCCTCAGATCCTTGCCACTCCGCTGTCTCTTGCAGCCTTTGCCACCGCTTCCGCTACCTTCGGACCTACCCTGGGATCAAAAGCATAGGGGATTATATGGTCCGGATCCAGCTCATCCTCCGATATCAGTTCAGACAGCGCCTTTGCGGCAGCCATCTTCATTTCCTCATTTATATCCTTTGCCCTGACGTCAAAGGTACCCCTGAAGATCCCGGGGAATGCCAATACATTGTTTATCTGGTTCGGGAAATCGCTCCTTCCCGTGGCCACTATGGCCGCGCCCCCTGCCTTTGCGTCCTCCGGGAATATCTCCGGCGTGGGGTTCGCGCAGGCAAAGACAATGGCGTCCTTATTCATGGTCTTTACCATCTCTGTGGTGACGGTCCCGGGAGCGGATACTCCTATGAACACATCCGCACCCACAAGCATTTCCCCAAGGGAGCCCTGCTTTCTTTCAAGGTTTGTGACCTCCGCCATCTCTTCCTTTATCCAGTTAAGGCCTTCCCTGCCCTTATAAATGGCGCCTTTCCTGTCACACATCACCACATGCTTAAAGCCTGCGGAGAGCAGCAGTTTCACAATGGCAATGGCCGCCGCTCCGGCTCCGGAAGTCACGATCTTTACCTCTTCCTTTTTCTTTCCCGTGATCTTCAAGGCGTTAGTGAGACCCGCTAAGGTGATCACCGCCGTTCCGTGCTGGTCATCGTGGAAAATGGGGATATCGGTCCGCTCTTTCAGCTTCCTCTCTATCTCAAAACAGCGGGGAGCCGAAATATCCTCTAAATTTATCCCCCCGAAGGAAGGGGATATCAGAGCTACGGTATTTACGAATTCGTCCACATCCTTTGTATTCACGCAGAGAGGGAAGGCATCCACATCTCCAAAGGACTTGAAGAGCACGCATTTTCCTTCCATCACCGGCATCCCGGCTTCCGGTCCTATGTCCCCGAGACCCAGCACCGCAGAACCATCGGTGATCACGGCGCAGATATTGTGCCTTCTGGTGAGATCATAGGATCTGTCTACATTCTCCTTTATCTTTAAGCAGGGTTCAGCCACACCGGGGGTGTAGGCTATGGAGAGGTCCTCCTTATCCTTTACGGGGACTCTGGAGATCACCTCTATCTTTCCCTTCCATTCCTCATGGAGCCTTAAGGACTCCTTTGCGTAATCCATCACTTCTCCTTTCCTGTCTGCCTGCTTTACCTCTGTCTTAAAAAGAAATCCGACAGCTTGCTCAGCAGAGTAGCTTTATCTATGGTCTTTAAGAGATAGTCGGCGGGTTTTAAGTCAACCACAGCAAGAACTCTGTCCTTATCCCCGTGTCCCGTAAGGAACATTACCGGTATATCTCCCGTTTCCGAATCGCTCTTCAGCATCTCCAGTACCTGGGGACCGTTGGCCACAGGCATTTCATAGTCAAGGAGCACCAGATCCACATGCTTCTTTGCAAGATAGCTTATGGCCTGCACCCCGTTTGATGCCATGCCCACATGGTAATTGTCCTTAAGCCATTCATAGACGGTCCTCATGTAGGTTATGTCGTCATCCACAATGAGAATATTTTTCTTCGCCTTCTCTCCGGTGCTGTTCTCCAGATAGGTGCACACCGAATCCACAAGTTCGTCCATCACCAGAGGCCTCTTAAACCATTTATAGATCAGCACCTCCGGAATGGATTTAAGTACCGCCTCATAATCAGACTGGTCCCCGATAAGGATTATCTTCCTGTCAAGATCCTCAACCATGTCCTTTATATATACAAGGGTTTCCGTCATATCCTCCATCCCCTCCACCATGAAGAGGATGACAAGGTCCGTATTCTCCTTTTCGTTCTTTAATTCCTTTATGCTGCCGTGAGACATTACGGCATGGATCCTCTGTTCCTCCAGCTTTGTAATGAGGCTTTTTGCGAGAAAGCTCTCAGTCTTACATACGGTCAGAACCTTTCCTATGGCAGTTTTCATCTTCTTTCCAACCCTTCTTTAGCGAGTTTTGCTATTTCTTCCCACTCAAGAGCATTTAAGCTCTCTTCTATCTTCCTTAAATGTCCTGCTTCCTCAGGAGGCAGTCTGTATCCCTTCATCTCCCTTATCCAGGAATCCATCATGCCGTAATCCATGCTTCCGGCGATCTCCGTAAGGGTGAGATAAGCTTCCTTAAGGTTTTCCTCCGGGATCTCCGGAAGGTCTTCATTCCCTTCATCAAGGGGAGCAAGGTATTTATTCAGCTCCCTGAAATCTTTGAGGAGCGCAGCAGTATTTTCTTCGATATAGTCCCTGTCCCCGCTTTTTCCGGCTTCTTCCAGCTTCTTCGCCGCTTCCGAAATCGCTTCGGCTCCAAGGATCCGGGCAGAGCTCTTCATTGCATGGACCTTTATCGTATAGTTTTCAATATCCCCGCTGTTATAAAGCTCCTCCAGCTCATCCGCCTTCTGAACGGCGGTCCCGTGGAAGATATTTAATACAGAGAGAAAGCTGTCGGCAGAGCCACAGTTCATAAGGCCCTTTTTGACATCTATACCCGGCACATCTTTTAACCATTCCGGCAGTTCTTCCGCCTCATCTTCCGTTTCGGGGAATATGGCCTCATTAAGCTCCTCTTCCCCGGCGTCACTGTCCGGAGTCAGTACCTTCTCAGCAGGCAGATATCTCTTTATCATCCTTTCAAGCTTTATCCCGTTCACCGGCTTGGAGAGGTAATCGTTAAATCCGGCGTTTAAGTACATCTCCCTGGCCCCGGATATGGCATTGGCAGTGAGAGCCACATATACCGTGCCATTATCCGCACCCTTTTCCTTCATGGCTTTAAGGGTCTCCATACCGTCCATTACAGGCATCATGTGGTCGATAAAAATAATATCATAAGCCTGTGCACCTGTCATTTCCAGGGCTTCCTTACCGGAAGACGCCGTATCTACTTCCATCCGGGTTTTCTTTAACAGATTCCGGATGAGCTCCAGATTCACTTCGGTGTCATCCACCACGAGTATATGGGCGTCCGGCGCATGGAAAAGCTCATGATAACCGCCGATCTCCTCTTCCGGAACATTATCTTCCACCTTAAAATCACCCACCGGATCCCATCTGACCACAGACTGCTCGATCCCGAAGGAGAATACGGAGCCCTTTCCGTACTCGCTCTCAACGGTGAGTTCGCTCCCCATAAGGTCAAGGAGCTGCCGGACTATACTCATGCCAAGCCCGGTACCCTCAATGGAACGGTTCCTCTCTTCCTCCATCCTCTCAAAGGGTGAGAAGAGCTTATTCATCTCCTCTTCCTTCATCCCTATGCCGGTGTCGGAGATGGTGAAGTTAAGGATGATCCTGTCATCTTCCTTTTTCTCATAACCGATATCAAGCCTGACGCTGCCGCTCTCCGTATATTTCACGGCATTAGTCAGCAGATTCAATAAAACCTGTCTTATCCTTATCTCGTCACCGTAGAGGAGCTGGGGAGTTTCCCTGTCAAGGCTCACATCAAAGTCAAGTCCCTTATCCTCTGCCCTGCCGATTATCATATTCACCAGATCTTTGATAAGGGGTCTCAGCTCGTACTGTACCGGGATGATCTCCATCCGTCCCTCTTCTATCTTTGAAAAATCAAGGATATCGTTGATCAGGGACAGCAACGTTTCCCCCGCTCTCCTTATATCCCTGGCGTAGGATAAAGTCTGCTTTTCCCCGCTCTCCCTTAAGATCATCTCATCCATGCCCAGCACGGCGTTTATGGGAGTCCGTATGTCATGGGACATGTTGGCAAGGAAGGAGGACTTGGCCTTATTTGCCCTGTCCGCTATCTTCTTCTGCTCTTCAAGGGCCTCCATCTGCAGCACATCACTGGTGTCATCCACCAGGGAATAAATGGTACCGGACAGTTTTCCGTGCTGGAAGATCTCATTCTTTTCGGGAGTATAGATCCTCTCATCCAGCACTATGGGTTCCCTGCTCTCCGGATGAAGCCG
>JAEEGL014312357.1_pt1 | contig 12780 bp, 9 predicted proteins | sample 9134231 | NCBI WGS metagenome assembly JAEEGL01 (sample SAMN16246548, study PRJNA631951) | gut metagenome | biome: gut microbiome; feature: rumen; material: fiber-attached | host: Bos | place: Iran: Karaj | collected 2018-10 | reverse complement strand
CTTTGCGAACAATGATGTTTTGCGGCTTTGCCGCAAAATTATGTGATGTGTTCCGCTCACGCGCCGACCCAATCCCCACGAATCGCTATTCGCGATTCGACGGGGACCCCTTGGGACGGCGCACATCATGCCCGAAGGGCGCATCATTCGGCGCAGCCGTACATCACGTTCCGCTGTCAGCGGAACACATCGTTCGCCGAGTGTCCTTAAGAACACTTGGCGTTTCAGCCTTTTTTTCAAATAAAAAAGCCTTGTTTTGCGGCAAGGCTTCTTTATGTTCGTCAGGACTTGTTATAAGCTTTGAGCAGCTTATCTATAGCTTTGTTGACTCTTCTTTCGTTACTCTTGTTAAAGTTGGCAAGCGTTCCGGAGCCTTTCTTTATCTGCGTGATAAAGTTGGAACCGATGTCTGCAAGCGACATACTGCCGGTGTAACCGAGATCCCATACTCTGTTTCTGCAGGCGATGTCAAACATTTCCTGAGATGTGGGGTCGCGCTGACCTTTCGTCTTAAGAGTTACTTCGTAGTAAGCGGGGGTAAGGACCTTATGCGATTCGTCAGCCATGGCTTCGAGTGCGAAACCGATAAATTCGGATCTGTGAGACATATGCGAAGGTATCGCGAAGAGGCAGGCGCTCCAGTATACGTAGCAGGAATAACCGTCCTGTTTTTCATCGAACATAGGCATGGGAAGTACGCCGAAGTCGCTGTCCATATCACGAAGACCGAGAAGGTTGGAAGCGTTCGTGAAATAGAATAACGCTCTGTTGTCTTTGAAAGCGTCGGAGCTGGCAAAGCTGTTGTGCTCGTTAAGATACGGGAGATAATCGTGAGCGTCGATCGACTGATTGTCTTTCTTCGTCAGATTATAGATCTTGTCGATGATTTCCGCGGTTTTGTTTCCGGCAACGTTGAGGCCGTACATAGGCATTCCGCTTTCATCTCTCGTTATTATATGTCCGCCGGCGCCGAAGAAGAACGCGAGGTAGTCTTCGATCTGGATCGCGAGCGGGAAGAAATCTTCCGGGCCGAGCTTGCTGTCGCCGTCGTCTATGTATTTAACGGTTTTGACTATTTCAAGCAGTTTATCGAGAGTCCACTGTTTATTGTAGACCATGTCGTAGAATACGTCGCCTTCATAGTCGTAGTCAGCAGCAACTTTTTTATTATAGATACAGATGAACGTACCCGCGGCGGCTTTTGTTGATATATCGCCCGTCGTATAGAAGAGCTTACCGTCGATATTGAGGCCGTCAAACAGTTTTTGATCCCAGTAGCTCTTGCTGAGATTGATCGTGCTGATCTGAGTGAGGTCGAGATACATATTGGCAAGAGCGTCAACACACATCTCGTGCGCGGTGTAAACAACGACGTCATATGACGTATCGTTGGAGTTTACGGCTTTTTTGGTATCCGCGCTCGGACCGGAGCTGCCGAATACTTCAATGTCAAAGCCGTATTTGTCTTTGACGTTAACGTTACGGGTATAGATGGCAGAGTCGAGCGCTTCGTCGGAATCTTCTTCTCTGTAGAGGTCGTCAGCAGGCCAGTCAGCCGTGTTTTCGCTGCAAAGAATGTTCAGAGTATAGCCGTTGAATTCGCTTTTTCTTGCCGCGATCTCTTCGTCGATCTCGAAATCGCCGACTTCCGCCGTTTCTTCAGGACCTGCGGTCACAGACGCAGTGTCGTTCTGCTGGCTTTTAGTTACGCTTGACGTGTCCGAAGGATTTTCGGGATTCTTCGGAGAACAGGCGAGAAAAGCAGTGAGAACAAACAACGCGCAGATCAGAAGCGCAAGTGTCTTTTTCATAGTTTTTCTCCTTTATTTATTTAAAATATTTTCCAAATAACTGACAACGTCGCCTACCGTGATAAATCTCTGTATATCGTCGTCGTCGATCTCTATATTGTACTTATCTTCAAACACGAAAATAAGATCTGCAAGTTCGATCGAATTGATACCGAGATCGTTCACGAGGCTCGAATCGGGCTTGATAAGATCACCGTCGATCTCAAGCTTCTCAACAAGGATCTGCTTAAATTCTTCAAACATCTGTGTACCTCCGTAAATCACTTTAATAAAAAGCGTTTGATTTTTTTGGTCGTCGTCTTTTCAAACTCGTTATCGCGTATTTCAAGCGCGGTGATGTGTTTGAAGGAGGGAAGGCCTTTGTTTATATCGTTTATATGAGAAAATATCTTCTCATAAAAAACTTCGTTTGAATAATCCGGGTAATTATCGCGGTCCGGATATACGAGAGCGGTTATAACGGTGCCGTTTTCGCCGTTTCTGCCGATAACGACTATTTCTTTGATATAAGGTATTTTATGAGCGTATTCTTCAAGCTCTTCCGGATATACGTTTTTACCGTTCGAAGCGATTATGACGTTTTTCTTTCTGCCGGTGATATAAACGAATTTATCTTTGTCGATATGACCTATATCCCCGGTTTTGAACCACCCGTCGTCTGTAAAAGCTTCTCTCGTAGCTTCTTCGTTTTTATAATAACCGAGAAAAACGTTGCCGCCGGAAACAACTATTTCACCTTCGGTCTCGCCTTCCTCGGCTTCTATACGGGCTTCCATACCGTAAGCAACGTATCCGACCGAACCGATCTTACGCCAGTTGTAAGGGTTTACGGAGATCAGGGGACAGCATTCCGTGATCCCGTAGCCTTCGTAGATCTCGATGCCGAAGGAATCAAAATCACGTACGAGATTCGGATCGAGAGGCGCTCCGCCGACGATCATATATTTAAGATTGCCGCCGAACGCTCCGATTATCTGACCGAAGAGTCTGCGCCTCATATCGACGCCGGTCTTTCGCATGGCGTCCGACATTTTCATAAGAGCGCGTACCTGTTTTTCCTTGCCGTTTTTTCTGATACTGTCCCATATCTTTTTGTGCATCGTCTCAATGAAAAGCGGTACGAGTATCAACGCGGTGGGCTTGACTTCGGTAATGTTTTTGAACGTATGGCGGAGCGAATCGTTCAGAAACGCCGTTGCGCCGATGTTAGACATCGCAAGGTGATTGGTGGTGAGCGCGAAAGTGTGATGTATCGGCAAAACGGAAACGAATACGTCGTTTTCGTTGCTTATGACCATTTTACAGCACTGAACAACCGAGAACACGATGTTATATTCGGAAAGCATAACGCCCTTGCTGGTGCCGGTTGTGCCGGAGGTGAAGAGGATCGCCGCAAGGCTGTTGGAATCGCGCTCGTAATCGAGAAAGCTGCGGTCGCCTTCTTCAAGCATTTTTTCGCCTTCAGCAACAAGATCGTCAAAATACAGGATCCGTTCGTCTTCGGGAATACCCGATCTGTCCGGTTCTTCGCCTATAAGTATGATGTATCTCAACGCCGGAAGAGTATCAAGCGCGGGATAAACCGTGCGAAACTCTCTTTCCGTACAGAACAAAGCTTCTGAATCGGTCGTACGGATAAATCCGCAGAGCTGATCCGGTTTCAATTCGCGGTCGAGCGGAACTATGACGCCGCCGGCGCAGATCACGGAAAGATACGCGTCGATCCAGTCGGGATGCTGATCGCCGACGAGGGAGACCGTTTTTTCGAAAAGTCCGAGCTTGGATAACGCAGTTCCGATCGCATTGAAAACACGCTTGTGATCGTTATAGGTATATATATGTTTTTCCTTATTCTCAACGTAAATATATAAAGGCTTGTCGCCCCACCGTTCGGCATTTACGTAAACAAGATCTCTGAGTCTGATCAGATCCTGATACGGATGATGCGGAAGTTCTTTTTTCATTTATCGCTCCGTTTCAAAAATGTACGATTGTATATTAACCGATTTTACGTTATATATTTAATATTATATACATTTTTTGCGTTTTGTCAAGTTCTGAATATAATATTTTTATTAAGACGGCGTTAAATATCCGCACAATATTTTTTGTATTAACTTAATGTAAAAATATTCACGAATTATAAAGAAATTTATACTTATTTTATGTTGCAATAATAAAAAATATAATGTATACTTATGATAATTGATATTATGCCGTATTATGCGGCTTAATACATTACAAACAAAATGTTTTATAAGGAGCGTTAAAACAATGAAAACAAAAGCTGTCAGACTGTACGGAGTCAACGATTTAAGGCTTGAAGAATTCGAGCTTCCAGAGATCAGAGACGACGAGATACTCGCGCGCATTGTTTCCGACAGTATCTGTATGTCGACGCATAAAGCGGCGATGCAGGGCGCAGGTCACAAGAGAGTTCCGAACAACGTAGCGGAAAATCCCGTTATCGTCGGTCACGAATTCTGCGGAGTCATCGAACAGGTAGGCAAGAAATGGGCTGAAAAATATAAAGAAGGCGACAAATTCATAATCCAGCCGGCTCTCAACCAGAAAGAAGATCCCCTTGCGGCGCCCGGCTATTCGTTCAATTATATCGGCGGCGACGCAACATACGTTGTGATACCGAACGCGGTCATGCAGCAAAACTGCCTGCTTCCGTATAAGAGCGACACGTTCTTCTTCGGCAGCCTTTCCGAGCCGATGTCCTGCATAATCGGCGGCTTTCATGCCAATTATCATACTGTACGCGGCAAATACGTTCACAATATGGGTATCGTTGAAGGCGGCAACTGCGCCATCCTCGCCGGCGTCGGACCGATGGGACTCGGCGCTATCGACTACGCGATACACGGACCGAGACGTCCCGGTCTGCTCGTTATCACCGATATCGACGATGCGAGACTTGAACGCGCGTCGAAAATATACACCGTCGAAGACGCGGCGGCTAACGGCGTAAAGCTCGTATATCTCAATACGAATACCAACATTTATCCCGAAAACACGAACGAAAAGATCCTCTCGCTTACCGGCGGCAAAGGCTTTGACGACGTCTTCGTATTCGCGCCCGTAAAGCCCGTTGTCGAGCAGGGCGACGCGCTCCTCGGAATGGACGGTTGTCTCAACTTCTTCGCCGGTCCGACGAGAACCGATTTCTCCGCAATGTTCAATTTCTACAACGTACACTACAGCTCCACTCATATCGTCGGCACGAGCGGCGGCAATACGGACGATATGATCGAATACGTGGAACTCATGAATGAAGGTAAACTCAGACCGAATGCGATGATCACGCATATAGGCGGTCTCAACGCCGTCGTATCGACTACGATCGATCTTGACAAGATCCCCGGCGGCAAAAAGCTCGTATATACGCATATCGATATGCCGCTTACGGCTATCGACGAAATGGCGAAGCTCGGAGAAACCGATCCCATGATGGCGGCTCTTGCCGAAATAGTTGAAAGAAATAACGGTCTGTGGTGCGCCGAAGCCGAAAAATATCTGCTTTCGCACGCCAAGAAAATCTGATCGATCTTGAAAGGAAATTACGAAAAATGAATATCATTGAAGGACTTACCGCTCTTACCGAATTTTCACATAAATACGGCGGCGACGCTGAATTCGTTCTTGCCGGAGGCGGCAACACCTCGTTCAAAACGGATGAATATCTGTTCATTAAGGGCTCCGGATCGGCTCTTGCAACGATCAAACCCGAACAGTTCGTCAAAATGGACCGCAAAGCGCTCGACGCCATGTGGGCAAAAACGTATCCGATCGACGAAGCTGAAAGAGAAGCAGCCGTTTTATCCGATATGATGGACGCACGCTGCAAAGGCGAGGAATCCAAAAGACCGAGCGTTGAGACGCTTTTACACAATCTGCTCAGCCAGAAATTCGTTCTTCACGTTCATCCGGCGCTTGTAAACGGTCTCACCTGCTCAAAGCAGGGACCCGAGGCGATGTATAAACTGTTCCCTGAAGCGATCTGGGTACCGTCCACGAAGCCCGGTTACATTCTTGCGGCATACTGCAGAAAAGCCGTTATCGAATACGTAAATACGAAGCACAAACAGCCGCAGGTGATATTCCTCGAAAATCACGGCATATTCTTCGGCGCCGAATCCGTTGAAGAGCTCGACGCGGTCGTGGCGGACGTGATGGACAAACTCAGAGCCGCAACGGTCAGAACTCCTGATCTTTCTCCTGCAGAAACAGACAGAAGAAGAGCTTCCCTCATCGCTCCCGCGATCAGAATGCTTTATTCGGAGGAGCTTTCGAGCGTTTACTATACCGCTAACGTTGAAATACTGAAATTCTCCCAGAGCCGTGAAAAGTTCGAACCTCTCTTCAAGAGCTATTCGCCCGACCATATCGTTTACTGTAAAGCGTACGCGCTTTACGTTGAAGACAGCGGCGATATCGAACAGGTATACGCCGACATCAAAGCGGGATTTGAAGAATTCTCGTGCAAATACGGCTACAAGCCGAAGATAGTCGTCGTGCAGAACCTCGGTATGTTCTCGATCGGCTCCACGCATAAAAACGCGAAAATAGCCGCGGAAGTTTTCACTGATATGGTGAAGATCGCCGTTTATGCGGAATCGTTTGGCGGATATAATCCGTTATCCGAAGAACTTATCAACTTTATCACAAACTGGGAAGTTGAATCGTACAGATCCAAAGTATCTCTTGCCGGCGCAGGCGTAAAACGCCTTTCGGAAAAGATCACGGTCGTCACCGGTTCCGCTCAGGGCTTCGGCAAAGGCATAGCGGAAGAGCTTGCGAAAGACGGCGCATATATCGTGATAGCCGATATCCCGAAGCAGGCTGAACTTTCGGCGGCTGTCGTCAACGAGATCTGCGCTGAAAACGGAGCGGGCAAAGCTATTGCGCTCGACGTCGACGTTTCAAACGAAGAACTCGTCGAAAAACTCCTTATAGAGACCGTTCTCAACTACGGCGGTATTGATATATTCGTATCGAACGCCGGCATCGCCATCGCCGGCAACGTCGAAGAAATGACGAAGCAGCGTTTTGAGCTCGTTACGGCGATCAACTACACGGGTTATTATCTCTGCACGAAATACGCGAGCAGATATATGAAGATCCAGCACAGATTCAATCCCGGATACATGGCTGATATCGTTACCGTCAACTCCAAATCCGGTCTTGAAGGATCGAACAAGAACTTTGCTTACGCCGGTTCGAAATTCGGCGGCATCGGTCTTACCCAGTCGTTCGCGCTCGAGCTCGTAGAGTACAACATCAAAGTCAACGCGGTATGCCCCGGCAACTATCTCGACGGTCCGCTGTGGAGCGACCCCGTCAAAGGTCTGTTCGTACAGTATCTCAACGCCGGAAAGGTTCCCGGTGCGAAGACCGTAGAAGACGTCAGAGCGTTCTATATGAGCAAAACTCCGATCAAACGCGGATGCCTGCCTGTAGACGTCGCACGCGCTATCACATACGTTGTGGAACAGAAATACGAGACCGGACAGGCAGTACCCGTTACCGGCGGTCAGATCATGCTCAACTGAGGTGACGTGATGAATGAGCTTATTGAAAAACTGAACGATAACGATGTAGAAGTCAGACTTGACGCTCTTCGGGAAATAAAGAAGCTTACCGATGAAGGTAAGCTTCCTTCCCCGAAGGAAACGACGTATGTAAACAACCATATCCATACGCAGTATTCCTTCTCACCGTATTCACCGACGAAGGCGCTTTATATGGCGTGGCAGGCCGGTCTTAAGACAGCCGGTATAATGGACCACGATTCCGTTTCCGGCATCAGAGAGTTCATCGAAGCCGGTAAGATAATCGGTATGCCCGTTACCTGCGGTATGGAAGTCCGCGCCGATATGAGCAAGACCGCGTTGAACGGCAAAAAAATAAACAACCCCGACCAGAAATCCGTCGCTTACGTTGCGATACACGGTATACCTCATCAGAGTATCGATATGATCGATGAATTCATGAAGCCGTACCGCGCCGCCCGTAACGAAAGGAACCGCAAGATGTGCGGGAATATAACGAAGCTCGTTGAACCTTACGGACTTTCTCTCGATTTCGACCGCGACGTATATCCGCTTTCCAAAGCGTCCGAAGGAGGTTCGGTCACTGAAAGACACGTTCTGTTCGCGCTTGCAAAGAAAGTTACAGAGAAGTATCCGACTCCCGAGCAGGTAGTGGATTTCTTCAAAAACGAGATGCACGTAGCGATCTCAAAGAAGGTCGAAGCTCAGATACTGAACGGCAGAGAAACGCCTCAGTTCTATGAATACGATATTTTAGGCGCCCTCAAAGCCGAAATGGTTGAAAAATTCTATATTGACGCAACAGACGAATGCCCGTCCGTTTACGATTATATCGACCTCTGCAAGAGATCGGGCGGCATATCCGCTTACGCGTATCTCGGCGACGTCGGCGACTCCGTTACCGGCGACAAGAAAGCTCAGAAATTCGAAGACGATTACCTGCCGCTTCTTTTCGATACGCTCAAGGAACTCGGCTTCAACGCCGTGACTTATATGCCGACGAGAAACACGGAAGAACAGCTCAAACGCGTTATGGAATATTGCGACAGGTATAATCTGTTCCAGATCTCGGGCGTTGATATCAACTCGCCGAGGCAGGAATTCATATGCCGCCAGCTCGATAATCCGCTGTACGCGCATCTCGTCGACGCAACGTACGCTCTTATCGGAGCTGAAAACGAAGCGAGCAAGTGCCTTTGCAAAGCAATGTTTTCAGAAAAATCGATCAAAGCCGAACCTGACGTCAAAAAACGCATAGAATACTATAAAACAAAAGCCTGAAAGGATCCTTCAGCGTATTTCCGATGAGTTATATTATTATAATACGGAAATCAAAACAAAACAAGAAGGGAACATATTATGATAATACAACTTGAAGAAGCAAAACTCAAGCTTGGCGCGATGAAAGACCAGGTGAGAGAATACGGTATAACGATCAAGATCGAAGAGCTTAAAAAGACTGCTTCAGAGATGGACGCGCAGATGGAAGCGTCTGATTTCTGGAACGATCAAGCGGCTTCAACGAAGCATCTGCAGCTGTTGAAGACAATAAAAGACAAGATCGACGTTTACGAAAAGCTTACGAATTTCGTAAACGACACTTACGATCTTGTCGAAATGTCGATCGAAGAAGGCGACGATTCGAATACGGAAGAGCTTTTAGCCGACGTTAAGAAGATAGAAGAAACAATAGAAAGGCTCAATATCGAAGTTCTTTTATCCGGAGAATACGACAGAAACAACGCTATCCTGTCGTTCCATCCCGGCGCCGGCGGCACCGAAGCTCAGGACTGGGCCTTGATGCTTTACCGTATGTATACGAGATGGGGCGAGAAAAACGGTTTCAAAGTCAAGCTCGTCGACTGGCTCGACGGCGAAGAAGCCGGCATCAAAAGCGCAACTATAATGATCGAGGGCGTAAACGCCTACGGTTATATGAAGAGCGAATCGGGCGTACACCGCCTCGTCCGCGTTTCGCCTTTTGACGCATCCGGCAGAAGGCATACGTCTTTCGCCTCCGTAGAGGTGACGCCGGAGCTCGACGATACGAACGATATCGAGATACGCGACGAAGATATCGAAGTCACGACCCACAAATCGAGCGGCGCCGGCGGTCAGCATATCAACAAGACCGAGTCAGCCGTAAGAATACTTCATAAGCCTACCGGTATAGTCGTCGGCTGCCAGACAGAAAGAAGCCAGCTTCAGAACAAGGAAACGGCTCTCAAAATGCTGAAAAGCAAGCTCGTAGAGATAAAAATAAGAGAAAATCTTGAAAAGATCGACGACATCAAAGGCGAAAAAACGAATATCGAATGGGGCTCGCAGATACGTTCTTACGTATTCATGCCTTATACGCTTGTCAAAGACGCCCGTACCGGTTACGAGACCGGCAATATTCAGGCAGTTATGGACGGCGATCTTGACGGATTCATTAACGCCTATCTTCGTATGTACGTAAAAATCTGATATAAAGGAGTAAAACAATGAAAAACGAGAAGACCACGGGAATTATCGGCGCGGGATTATTGATAGCTCAGTTTATTACAGTTATAATAAGCTGCCTTACCCGCAAGGACCGGAAGATCAACGGCCTGCTGATCGCGATCTCTGCGATCGGAAGCATTTTCGGAGCATTCGTCCTTTATAAAGAAGTGCTGGCTCCGAAGGTATCAAAGCTGATCGACAATATCACAGAGATCGACGATATAGAAGACGACGACAGCGATCTTCTTTCATTCGACGATTTCTGGAGCAAAGACGAAGCTGAAGAAAACTGAACAAATAAAAAAAGATGTGTCGCCACATCTTTTTTTATTGTCTTTTACATTTCCGGAGTCCAGTAGTTCTGACCGTAAATATCCGTAAATCTGTATACGGCGCTCGTATCTGTACCGCTCGGTATATATACGTTGCTGATCTTCGGAGTACCGTTTACCGTGTACTGTTCGCCGAACATAAACGTATCGCTGAAAGTACCGTCGTATTTATAGTAGTCGCAGAGAAAATCGATCTTGTCGCCGTCAGAAAGCTCGGTGAGCGATTTAGCTTCCGTTTCAATATCCGGATCTTTATAAACGTAACGCGCTCCCGCGATATATCCGTTAGGATTTTCATTGTCGAAAACGAGTATCAGGTCGCATCTGTCGCCGTTCAGAAGAGCCGGAATACGGTACGTATAACGATAATTGTTCTTATTTATATAAGTTGTATCGGTATGATATGCGGCAACGATCTGATTGTCAACGGCGAGCCACGTTCCGTCGTATTCGCCTATAAGTCTGCACTGATCGTCGAAGTCATAGGAGACGTCGAGCCCGAGATCGATAAAGCCCTCGCCGTCGTCAATGAATACGTTCAGTTCAAGGTCTGATACGAGCTTCCACTGAGTTTCATCGAGACTCATTACTTTTTTGCCGCCGGCGATCGTCCATCTGAGCTTTGACGCGTCGAAATGATTACTTGCTATGTAATTTGAAGCGGCGTTCGTATCGAGATCGCGCAGATAAGCGGAATCTTTTCCGTCTCCGCCGATAAACGAGCTCAATAGCGACGAAATATCAAACGACGACTGCTCGCCGGACGGAATAAAGTTGCCGAGCAGAGAAGAGAGAGGAGAAGACGATCCGCCGGAAGCAGTCTGCCCCGCCGTCTCATATCCCGCAAACTGTTTAATGCATTCGGAATAATCGCTGTCGAGGCCTATGGCGTTATACTGTGATACCGCCGCGTCGACTTTTGAAGGATCCTTATACGGGAAATATATCGAAAGACCGTAGGAGTTCGTCATATCAGCCGACGTTCTGTTATATTTGACAGCTGAAAGAATAACTCTTGCGAGATCTTTGCCTTCGCTCGTATTGAGGTTTTTGGCAAAATGAACAAGGTCTACAAGGTCGCGTTTTGACGATATTGCAAATTCGCGCGTATTGCTTCTCGCGTCGGAAACTTTTTTATAATTATCGTTTTTAATAAGATTTGTCGCAGATTTTGCAAACTCATTGAGACTGTCCGGCACAGTGCTCTGAAGCTCCGCTAAATCGATCAGCGAAAGCGTCGTTTTGGCGCCCTTAAGCTGTCTTGCGCAGGCGGTCGTGAAATCGTCTATGATCTTCTTGCCGATATCGACGGTCGGCATAGACGTGTTTTTCGAAAGCTCGGAAAGCCAGTTCGTGTAGTACCAGCCGATACCGGGTTCGGTCTCTTCGCTCGCTATGAGATAGTCAGCGTGTGACGTGAGCATCAGTGCGTTTTCGGCAGTCGCCATAAGGCAGGCGTCAAAGCCGACGAAATCGAATTTGACTCCGGCGTCAGAAAGAGCTTTATTGATCTTTGCTATGCTCATTGAGCTTGACGATTTGAAAAGCTGGTCGTAACCGAAACCGCCCGTTGTACCGCCGCCGTGATCCCACATTATAAGCTCGTATCTGTTTGCGGAATAGTTGTTTTTGCAGTAATTGATGAACGAGGTAAGAGTAGAGGGATCGGTCATCGCTTTTTTGCCGTCGTTTGATACGAGCTGTTTAAGCTTACCGCCCTCGATCTTGTAGATCTGATTAGAGGAGTTGCTTATACCGGACGTTTTCCATTTTTCGCATCCGCCGGTATAGACGAGTACGTTCACTTTGTCTGAAAGTGCGGCGTTCGTTATCTCCGCAAGATCCTTAGAAGCCATACCGCTCTTTGATTCAAGGTCGGTACCGCAGAGATACATCATTACCGTAACGGTATCCGCGCCGCCGCCTAAGATCTGTGTATATTTCTCACGCGAGCCTTTGGCTACCATTGTGTTGAGCTCTGATTCGTTGTTTACCGCAGAAGAGTCATCCCAACCGGTCGAAACGTTTGACGACGTAAAATTCGAGAGAAGACTTGAAAGAGACGAAAGATCCGGCGTGTTGACGTCGGACGTGCCTCCGAGTCCTCCGAGAATACTGCCGAGACCGCCGCCGCCCGCAAGAAGCACGACTACCGCAATGATTATACCTATTATTTTACTTGATCCGCCGGACGCTCTCGTACCACCGGAGCCGGAGCTCTGACTCGTACCCGGTCTGCCGGAATACCCGTGCTGATTACCGACGGGACCCGTACCGAGACCTTCGCCTCTTCTGTATCCGCCGGTACCTTGCCCGGTCACGTTTTTATCTCTGCCGTGAGGTCTGTTATCGTTTGCCATTTTATTCTCCTTATAAAATAATCTTCTGATATTATTATAGTCTTTTTTATGAAAAAATCAAGACCGTAATTAAAATCAGAAGATTAAAAACGTATTATTTTTGTCTGTCAAGCGTATTTATGAATCCTTTTGCAAAATACAGCGTTATTTTGCCGACTGTTTCTCCGTTATCGAGAGGCATTTTGCTCAAAGTATCGCCGTTATGTACTTCATACGGCGGCTGAGTTATTAT
>JAEEGL013030552.1_pt1 | contig 12780 bp, 9 predicted proteins | sample 9134231 | NCBI WGS metagenome assembly JAEEGL01 (sample SAMN16246548, study PRJNA631951) | gut metagenome | biome: gut microbiome; feature: rumen; material: fiber-attached | host: Bos | place: Iran: Karaj | collected 2018-10 | reverse complement strand
GTTCTTGAGTAAAAGGAATTGAATTTGAATCATACAAAAGAAGTTTATTAACACAAATAAATATTCTATTTAAAATAATCAATAATTCAATATGTTGAGAATAAAAATAAAATAGGAATCATTATTTCAATATAATATACTTAGTTCTTATTTATGAAAATTATAACTTTTAGTCATAAAAGTTAATCAAAAAAATAAAATCAATTGAATCTAAGATAGATAGAGGAATTCCTTTAATAAATTATTTAGATTAAATTCATTTATCAAAGTTTGTAATTTCATTAGATAGATTTAAATATATTATTAATAACATTTGAATTAATTAAAACCAATTTTATATTATAAATATTTATTTAATAATTAAATAAATGAACTAAGATATTTTCAATATTTAAGGTAAATCACCTTTTTCTTATGAATGTAAGTGTGATATCTCAGAAGAAGATACTTTTTATCTTAATTTATTTAATAAAACTCAAATTATTCATGAATTTGATAGATCTACAGGAATGAATATTTTAATTTTTTATTGAAATATGAAAAAGAAAATAAAGAAGTTTAACAACTTTCAATAACACAATATTTTTTATAACATTAGAATTATTCTTTATAATGATATTTATTTAATTAAATAGATAATAATATTTTTTTCTAATTAATCATATACAATGTTCTGAAAATTAAAATTAGAATTATTGGTATTATAGGATATATTATGAAATAACTATTCATTTTCAATACAAGTATTAAATCGAGAATTTCTAATTCATTTTCCAAAGATAAAAAGTGATAACTTAAAGATGATAAAATTATAAAAAAACTTTTAAAAACGGGAGATAAATACCTTTTAAGCTTTTCAAATTTTTCTATATTTGCACTATGAGCATTTAAATCAATTGTACAATAGATTTGGAACATTTGAATACATATACTGTTAATTATATTTCTAACTAAAGTTGATACTATTAATCCTAAAAAAATGAAAGTTTTAAATTTTTCAAAATATTTTAAATAATAAATAAAAATTAAAACACCACCCAGAATACTAAAAATGAGTAAAATTATTAAATATATTTTCATTTCAAAAGAAATAATTTTTCTGTGACTTTTACTTAATTTATTAATGATTCTTCTTGTAAAAATGTAATTTAAAAAATAAAAAATAAAATTATAACAAGAAAAATAAATAGCAAATTTATAAGCATTCCAATTACATTCAATATAAAGGAATATAATAGTCCAAATTAATAATATTGAATCATTTAAATTGAAAAAAATGATTATAAAACTTAATTTTATTTCTTTATATTTAATCTTTTTTAAAATTGAAGGATTATTAAGAATAGATAAATTATCTAAATTCAATTGAATATTTAATTTTTGCTTAATTGTTTTATCATTATCATTTTTACTAATTAAACCAGTTTGTTCTCTTTTATTAATATTTTGGTAATTATTAATTGATTCAATTTCTTTACTATTATTATTATTACTATAAAATCTATTAAATTGTTTATCTTCATTATTTATTTTTCTTTCTGCTGAATTAGGATTAGTATCATCATTTAAGTTTATATTTAAATTTATTTTTTTTTGTTTATAATTTGAATCATTTTTATTTTTACTACTCTCTATATTATTTAATTTTTTTCCTGTTTTTAAACTACTATCATATTCATTCATTAAACCATTCATTTGAATAAAATTTTTATTTGATTTTATATTTAATATTTTTAACTTTATCATTACAAAAGTTATGATTAAGGTAATTATATTTATTAATGATTGAATTAGTGAATATAAATTATGATATTTATTTATTGTTTCTAAATTAATTTTTACTAAGAAGGCAGGAATAAAAATTGAAATTATTACTGAAATATTTTTCATAATATATAATATTAAAACAAATTTTTTTTTTAGTTTTAACTCAAGATAAATATTATTTGATATTAATGTTAAATTATTTATATAACCAAATATAAATCTAAATAATATTAATCCAAAGAATGAATTTATATAAATAAAACAACAATTGAAAATAACTAATAGAATTAAAGATATTATGAGTAAAAGAGTAGATGAATACTTCTTTTTAATAAAAGAAAACCATAAAAAATTTCCAAACAATTTTCCTATTTCATATATTGAAAAAATAAAACCTAAATTATACCAATTTGGCAATATATCAATCCTAATTAAAAATTCACATAAATTTGGAATAATGCAAAAAATAGTTCCAACATTTGATATAGAATAAAATAACAAAAAAAGAGTCTTTAAAATATTAGAATTTGACATTAAATTTTGAGTAATTCGTAAAAAAATTAAAAATAATAATCCAAAAAACAGGTTTATAATTATTTAAAAAAAAACGAAATTTTATAACGATAATTAATTAAAATCAAGGAAATTCAAAAATTAATATAAATAATTTAATCTTTTAAAAATGATAAAATTATTTTTCCTTTTAACATTTATATCTCTTATATTAACGAATCAAGCAGATTTAAACACAACAAAAAAAAATTCAACAAATATACTCACACATTCATTTTGTAGGCATTCTGAAAATAGTATTTTTTGTCAAAACCCTATAATACTTATTGGAGGAATAGTATTAGCAGTTATTATTGTAATATTAGGTTCATATATTTATATGAGATTTTTTTTTGATGAAAATCATTCTTTTATGAGAGGATGGGAAAACTTAGTTCGTCAGAGAATGATAATGCAAAGAGAAAAAAAAAGAAAAAAACAAGAATTATTAATTAAAAAAAAAAAATATTATTTATTAAACATTGAAATTAAACCTATTAGTTTTTCTAAAGATTTTGCAAATAATGAAGAAGAATGTCCTATTTGCTTAGAAACTTATATATTTGATAAAAAAGTTTGTTTAACTCCTTGTAAACATTTATTTCATCATATTTGCTTAAAGGAATATATTTATGGAAGTAAAGAAATGAAATGCCCTATTTGTAAATATGATTTATGGGAAAGCATAAAAGATAAAAAAATTAATTTTAATAAAATAAAAATTATTGAAAATGATTTAAAAAATAAAGATAAAAATGAAAATGATGAATCAACATTAACCGATTCTTCCAACAATCATATTAATATAAATATAAATGAAAATAGTGAAAGAGATAATTTAAATAGGGAATGTTAAAAACTACTTTTTCATTATATAAAAAGTTAATTAATTGAAATATTATTAATATATGTATATAAAATTAATTCTATAATCATTTCCAAAATAATAATTGATATAATAATTATTGTATTTATTCTTATTTTCAAAAGTTAGAAAATTAAAATTTAATATATATTAAAAACTTTAGACAAATTTGAATCAAAATAATTTTTGGTAAGAAAGACAAATATTAATTTCTTTTTCTCATCGACAACTTTCACAAATCATTTGATACCATTAAAGTAGTTATAGAGAGAAATCAAAGTAAAAGATGTAAATATTTTTATTGAAAATTATATAAATAATATAAATTCAGAAGTGTGTTTTGATAGAATAATTACTATAAATCATTCAATAAATTTAAAATGTTCGTATTTAAATGAAAAGAATGATAAATGATAATTTTAAATTAAAAATAATGGATTTTTTAAAAGGATATGTAAATTATCATTGAGGATGAATTTAGATTTATTTTTAAATCTAATAAATGATTTTAGATTAAGTTTTTCTTAGAAAAAATTACCTTAAAAGCCGATGTCGTTTATATATCTGGATTTCCAAATTGCTAAAATATTATATTTAAAGTATTAATTTTTAATTTAATCAATTTAAAATATTATTAAACTACATAAATGATTTAAATTTCTTTATTTGATTGAGAATCAATACTTTCTTCTTCTTATATTTCAAATTCTTCTTCAATATCTTCATCTATCAATTCCTCATCAAATTTAAAATTTCTTTATTTATTTCATCATATACACTAATAGGCCCATTTTCATTTCCAACTAAAGAATTTGTTAATCTACAATATTTGAAACTTAAATACTTCATTTTTCTAATAATATTTTTTCCATCATATTTCCTAATTTGAAAAATCCAATCAATAACTTTTCTTTTTTATTTCATTCATTTTTCTTCTAAATTGTAGGTAATTATCACAATAAATCTGAGTTAATTTTTATTTTAGAGGCTTGTAAATGAAATAGATTGTAATTTGTTGAAATGGGACTTTTTCTATTAAAACATATATTGACTGTTTTTCATTGAAAGAAAATTAAAAATTTGAAATATTCATATAAATATTATCATCAGTCTTAAGAGCATATGGCAAAGAAAAATTATAAACTCTCAATATCCACACATCATATTTTGTTTTTTTTATTTATATTAAAACTATATATGATGTAAGTAGAATTTAAAGAAATTTTTTATATGTTTCAATAAAATCTTGAAGCAAAGCATTATTTGATGTTTTCTCAAAAAGTAGATTATTTTATAATTTCTAATAAAGAATTTAAAGCAAATTTCAGAATATAAATTTATGATTATATTCAAAAGAAATATTAATGAATTATATATAAATTAAAATATAATTTTTAAAAAATTTTTAAATTATAATTTAAATTATAAAAGTTTATAATAAATATATTTATTGTCTTAAAATTATAATTTTAATATTATTTTATATTTTAAATAATTATAAAATAGAAACTATTTTGAGTATTTTTACTTTCATTCTTTAAAAAGAATGTTTATATTTTATATATAATGATTATTATTAAGAAAAGAACATAAATATTTAATTAATTCTAATATATAATAATATATTTTGTAAAAATTCTACATATGTTCTATTTATATTTCCAGAAAAATTAATATTATATAAAATGAAAACAGAAATTAGGAAAAATGATTTTCAAATTAATAAGTATTTATGTTGTGGTAAAAAATATATGTATGAAAAAGAAACATGGTTTTGTAAAAATGATTCAAATAGTGAATCTATTTCATCAAAACCCGAAATAGAAAACGTAAAATTTGATTTTCCAATTCCTGATTTCTTCAATGATAAACCGAAAACTTATTGTAAATATAGAACAATCACTCCTCTGATTCCTGAATGGTATAAAAATCTTAATAATTATGAAAATATAGATTTAAAAAATAATAATATTGAGGATGAATTTATATTTAATTAAATTTCAATATATAGACTTCATTAAGAAAAATTTTTGATAATGTTTAGAATTATTAAATATTTTTAATCTATTAATTTTAACTTAATGGGTTTACTTTAAACAATATTTAATTATACGAAAAAACAAAGGTATTTTTGAAACCTTTTTTATTTTCATTAAAATTTTTAAATATTTTAATTTATAAATCCTGCTAAAAATTAATTCATAATAATTAATGAATATATTTTATTAAACAATAAAATCAAATCAAACCATAATTCAAAAAAAAGTAAAAAAATAATTTTAAACAAATTACCTTACAATCATAAACAAATAATTAAATAATAAAAAATAAATAATTTACATATGGTAAAAATTATATGATAAAACATAAAAAATCTATAAAGACATATTGGTATTATCCAAAGACATATTAATTAATTCTTCATTTTCAAAACTAATTTCATTCGCAGAATATTCATCAGAATAAATTTTATGTAAATTTTTTCCATAATAATAAGAAAACAAATATAAATTGTGTTCTAATTTTTTAATTTTTTTCATATTTATATTAGCACTAAAATCTTTTTCTCTATCATTGACAAAAAAAGAATATAATTTCCTAACATCAGGTCTAGAAAAAAGCATTTTCAATAATTGCTTATTATAAGATTTATATTTGACTTTTTCTCCATTAACAGTAAAAATAAAAGGAGCTACTGAATTTTGTGAAAATTCCTTCCAAAAAATTGGATCTTTTTCAAATATATTATCAAATTGCTTTGATTCTTGTTTTAATTTAATATATTTTTTAAATTCTCTTATAAAAGCTTTATCCATTAATTCTGTCTTTAAACCATCAAGTAAAATTTTTTTCCTTCCTCTTTTTATTTTTGAATTAAATAAACAAGAACTCATATTTAATTTCATACTATTATTTAAATTATCTTGAGTATATACATTAAATATTTTCTTAGAACTATCATTTAACATAGTTTGATTAATACTCGTTTTCATTGTTTTATTTTTACTAATTGAACTTTTACTTAATTTAATACTCATTAAATTTTTTTTAATTTTTAATAATTCAGAATCATCATCAACAGTTATATCCATTTTATTAATATCATTTATTGGTGCTGTTAAATTATTAATATTATTTTCAAGAGATATTGAATTAATATTATTAAAATTATGTAATAAAAAATTATTATTTTCATGTAAAAAAGAATCATTTATTCCTTGTTCAAAAGAATTCATTTCAATTATAGGTTCAATTCCAGTATTTTCTATTTTATAATTATTATCAACTCCTCTAAATTCTTCTTCTAAAATCATATGAGAATTTTCATTAAAATTTTGTTCTATATATGATATGTCTTCCATTGGGTTTTTTTTTTTATTTTGTGATTGAGATAAATTTAAATTTGGCTCGAATAAATTTGCTGTTGTATTCATTATTTGTGGTTCTAATGATTCTATATTTGGGAATAATATTATTTTTGATAAGTTATTAGGATTTTTTTCTTCTAAATCTTCCCCTTCTTCTGTTTTATCTAAGAATGAAGTATAATGAAAAGAATTATTTAAATGATAAGAATCCATTAAAATTAATTTATTTTTTGATTTCTATTTATCATTTTTATTTATTATTATTATTATAAATAGATAATTTATAAGAGGTTATTATTCTATTCTTATATTTTTATTTTGATATTTATCTTATATTTATTTTTTATTTTTTTTTAATAAACTAATATTGAAAATTATAAAATTAATTTTCTTGAGAAAAGTATTGTAAAATATATATAATAAATAAATAATTGTAATATTATTTTTTCTTTTCTTTTTTAATGACTAAAAAATAATAAAAATTTAATAGAAATTATATTTATTTATATTATCATTAAAACCTGAATAGTTCACAGAATTTGGATTTGTTGATTTTCCTGTACTTTTCAAAGAATCTAAATTAACTAATTTTGAATCTAATAAACTTGATAATCCAGTTTTCTTTTCAACAATAGGTTTTTTATTTGCTTCATCTTCAACTTCATTAAATTCATCATCATTATTATTATCATTATTATTTGATGGATTAATATTAAAAGTAAATTGGTTATTATTATTTTGTTCTTTTGGTTGTTGAAAAGCTGGGTTATTCTGAGGTTGTTGGTTCTGGTTAAAATTCATGTTCATTTGATTATTTGTGTTCGTATTATAAAATCCTCCCATATTATTTAGTTGGAAATTCATATTATTAAATTGTGGATTTAAATTTGAGATATTAGTTTGATTTTGATATATATTTTGTCCTCCTGTAAAATTAAAATTATTATTGGTATTTGGTTGTTGAACATAATTATATCCTCCCATAAAATTAGGTTGTTGTTGTAAAGGAGTTTGTGTTTGAGTTTGAGTTTGAGTTTGAGATTGATTTATAAAACTAAACATTATGTTATTAATATTATTATTAACATTTGTATTTTGTGGTTGAGTATTAATTGAATTTCCACTAAATATATCAAATAAATTATTATTATTATTAGTATTTGTGTTTGCGTTTGGGTTTACATTTGTATTTGTATTTGTACTTTGAGGATTATTATTAGTATTACCTCCAAAAAGATCAAATAAATTATTATTATTTATATTATTATTATTGGTATTTTGTGTATTTGCATTATTTGAAGTTCCAAAATCAAAATCAAATCCTCCTTCATTATTATTATTATTATTTGTATTTTCTTTTTGACCAGGTTTTTTTAAACTAATTCCAGGAACTTTAGGAACATTATCTTTCTTTTCTTTTTTATCTTTCTTCTCTTTCTTATTTCCTTTACTCCCTTTTCTTTTACTTTTCTTTTTCTTATCTTCATCTTCACTTTCTTCATCATCACTTTCATCTTTTTTTTTCTTATCTTTCTTCTTTTTCTTTTTATTATCTTCTTCACTTTCATTTTCACTTTCTTCATCCTCACTTTCTTCTTTTTTTTTCTTTTCTTTATTTTTCTTTTTTTTTTTCTTTTTTTTATCATCATCACTATCACTATCACTCTCACTTTCATTATCACTTTTTTTTTTATTATCATTGTAAGAACTTTCATAATTAGAACTTGCATAATAATTATCAGAAGATAAACCTCCATAAGAACCAACATTTCCATAATTTGAATTAGAAACACTATTAACTTTTCCATTATTTCCAACTCCTTCAATTCTACTTCTCCATTTAGAATAATTTTTTCTTTCTTCCATTAATACATCTCTATCTTCTATTAACCTAGATATTTGTCTTGATTTTTCTCTTACTATAATTTTAAATATATTATATTATTTTTTTACTTGTTTCTCCTTTGTCTGCTCTGTTTTCATCTATATATGTAAAATTTTCTAAGTTTTTTATTTTATAAGATTCATTTCTCATTGCATCTACAAATCTCATTGAGCCTGTTTTTAAAATATGTTCTATTAAAAGTAAGTCTTTTAAAATTTTTCTCCATTTCTCCTTTTTACATAATAATTTTTTTGTACAATGGGCTACTATAACTTGGAAATCATTACTGTATTATTTTTTGTTATATATTTTATTTTACTAATTTTCTGTTCTTTTTGATATTTCATTTAATAAGGATATATTTGCATGGCAATGCTCATTTGATGTTGCTTCTGTTAATTTCCTTTGAAGTTCTGTTTTTGTTAGTCTGTCTTTTATTTCATCAACTGATTTTAAAATTTCTCCTTTTAGCATATTAAAGTATTCCATTTTTAAAATATATTATTTTTTTAATTTATTAACACATCATAAAAATTCTAAAAAATTAATTAAAAGATGATTATCATAACATAAATTTTATAATTTAATTTTTATAAAATTTATTTATTATTTTTTATTTCTAAATTTTAAGGAAGTATTAAGAAATAATAAAAATAATATAAAATAAATCCAAGAAAAAAACACAAAAAAGGGAATTTATTTAGGAAAAGGAATATGATGATGAGAACATTTGGAAATTAAATTTAAGAATTTCATAAAATAATAGTAATCAAAAATTAAAAAAAAAAGAAAATTAAATAAAAGATGATGAAATAATAATTCAAAGATTTTTTGATAATATAAATCTTTTGATTATTTTAATTGCCGAATTTTGAAATTTATGATGTATTTTATAATGTAAGAGAATATTGAAAAGCTGAGTTTTTTTTTATAATTGAATAGGAAAAAAGATTCATTAATAAGGAAGAAAATATAATTTTATTAAATTATCAATTGCTAAGAATATATGCTTTTATTTTAGATTATTCAATTTAAATAGGAATGTTTATAACAGAATTTCGATGGATATTATCAAATAATTATTTTTATCCATATCAAATATATATATTCCAATTAATATTTTTTTGATTAACAATTTATTATATGTTTATTTGTTTCTTTATAGATCCAGGAATAATTGCCAGATATAATAAAAATTTTCAATTAATAATATAAGAAAAAAATAAAGAAAATAATAAGGAAATTAATGTAGAAGAAAGTGATTTAAATAAGAAATAATTACCTTCAATTTTTCAAAAACGAAAATGTGAAATATGTCATATAATAAAACCTCCAAAAACATCTCATTGTAGATTTTGTGATAATGGCATTCAAGGATTAGATCATCATTGTTTTTTTATAAGTAATTGTGTAGGAATAAGAAATCATAAACAATTCTTTTTATTTTGTATATATGGTTCATTTGGTTGTTTATTAATAATAATATTTGATTTTATGTAGGTTAATTATATTTTATTTTTTTCTAAATTTCAATTATGGTAACCTATGTATAAAGGAAATAAATATTTATTAATAATATCTATAATATTAATTTGTAGGTTCTTTATAGTTTTATTGTTGGAATTGGATGTGGAATTTTTACTTATTTATTTTATAAATATAGTTATTTAAGTATTTATCCTTCTTATTTTAATCCTTTTTCTCTTGTTATTTTAGGAGGAAGTTTAGGCTTTTTTTTGTTTTTTCTACCTTTTCTGTACAATTTATTAATATATCTTCTGGATATACTATAAAACAAAAGTTCAGTATTGAAAAAGAATATTTGGAAAATATTAATAAAGAAAATAATATTGATATGAGCTATATTAAACCTAAAAATTTTAAAGAAAGGATTGAATTGTATATAAAAATCTTTTTCTAAAGATTCATTGATCTTATAAAAATATATTTTTTCGGAATTATAAGGAATTGATATAATTTATTTTCTTGCTTGAATTGAAATCTTTTTTTTATTCTTTATTTATTTTCAGAACTCATTATTAAAATATTTTTCTATTATTTTTACACTAAATTTCTAATTTCTATTTTTTTTAATTATTTATTATCATATATTAATTATTAATAAATATTTTTTTATTATTAATTTTTTTATAGTATTTAATTTCTTTTTAATTTAATCAATAAATATATGAGGATTGGGGGTTGGGCCCAATCCCCATTAAAGTAGATATATGAAATAATTCTATAAAAATTAATAAAAATATATAATAATATTAATAATATTCCTAGATATTTTTTATAAGAAATAATTAGTAACATTCTAAATTTTCGAATATTTTAAATATACAGCACCATGCTCAAGCTCTCTAACTCCTTCAAGCTTATATAGTCTGAATTCCTTAGCTCCACCAAAAAGTGGTAAGCCTTCTTTTTCTCCTACTATAGGACTCATAATAATATCTAATTGATCATATAAATTAGCATTATAAAAACTTCCATTAATTCCGCTTCCACCGCAAACTGCTAGTTTTTCAATGCCAAAATTTTTTTTTAATTTTTTTAAAGCAAGGGTTAAATCAATTTCTTCTTTTCCAGCGAAAATGTAGGAAATACCAACACTTTTTAAATAAGCAATAAAAGGTTTTGATGCTTTTTCAGTCAAGACTTCGATAACATGAGCCCCATTGAAACCTTCCATACTTTCAAAAGTTACAGCTTTTTTCCATGCAATGACTCCTTTTCTATCAAGAACAACATTAAACATTTTATATTCAGGCTTTGTTGCTATATTATCAGTGTAATCAATTTTTGTATCTTTAAAAGGAGTTAGATCTGGTTTATATCCTTTTGAATGATATAGTTCTAGTGAAGTTTTCCCGATTGAATAGGCATCAGGATTTATCTCTTTATATATTTTAAAATATTCTCCAACAGGTTTACTATTTTCTGGGGAAAAAAGAAATTTTCCTGCTACTTTTCCATCTAATGATGTTGCTATAATGAGATGGACTTTTGGTAGTTCGGATGACATAGATATCTATATATATATATAATTATTGTTTTAATTAATATATATATTAATTAATTTATTAAATATCGATAAAATAAAAAATTATGGAGATTATGGATTATTATTAAGTTTCAAATTTTCTATAAACTAAAATTAATAAAATTATTAATTTCATATTCAAAAAGCGCTTTTAATATTTAACTCTCTTCTTTCTCTTCAATTTTTTTAAAGTATCTTTTATTGTACCCCCAATACTTTTGAAAACATTATTTGATATCTCCTTTCTCTCTTTTTTTGTACTATTTTATCTATTGTTTTTTTTACTTCTTTCACTTCTTCTGATTCCAACTAACTTGTTGAGTGTTTGATGGTTTAGTAAATCTAAAAGAATCCATATCATAATCTTCTTTTAGCCAGCAATCACATTCATAGAAGTATATATAGAAAGTAATATTGATTATTATATAACTATAAACCAATCAATATCTGGTTCTCTATATTATAGTAATAATGAAATGTTGACATTATATATTATATATTCATTTTTTCCTAATTTGACTTTTTCTCTTGATAATGCTGAAAATAGATTACCTTTATTTGCATAAATTTATTTTTATAAAAATATAAGTGACTTTCAAATTGGTGATTCAGTAAATTTCATGATATTTTTCACTAACTTTTACAAAAAATGAGAAACTAAACCTTCTAGTCTTGGTATATATTATTCAAAATTTAAAACATTATATTTATCATATCATAAATTGATTAATTCTACTTTTTCTACTCTTTCTTTTTTTTCTTTAGAGAAAAAAAGATTTGAAGAAAATTATATAATTTTCAATTTAGAGCTTTATAACAGTTATAATGATTTTTTTATAACAATAAAATTGGTAAATCAAATTCAAAAACTTTCCTTATAATTTTTATAATTCTTTTTGTTGTTGTTGGTTTACTTTCTGGAATTTTCTATTTTTCTTTATATGATGATAAGGATTTTAAAGAATTTCTGGAAGACATTCAATATGGAATTTGAAATTTAATTTTATAAAGACTTTAATATTTATTTTTACAATCAATTTTTCAAAACATTTAAATTTAAAATAAATATATCGGAAAAATGAGTTTATAAATAAATATATAAAATAAACACAATAAACTTAATTTTTCAGGAAAAAAATTAAAGGTTGGATAATTAAATCATATTGTAAATTAATATCTAAATTAATAAATGATTAAGGTGAAAAATCACAAAAAGTGATTTTTGATTGAAATTTATATTAAATTTCAATGATGATATATATTATATTTGATTTAAAATATTTTTTTTTAAAAT